>Ga0315268_10003042_pt1 | contig 18589 bp, 20 predicted proteins | sample C1_top_MG_FD_204535 | JGI IMG/M metagenome (GOLD analysis project Ga0315268, IMG submission 204535) | Sediment microbial communities from Yellowstone Lake, YNP, Wyoming, USA - C1_top | ecosystem: Environmental > Aquatic > Freshwater > Lake > Sediment | place: USA: Wyoming | collected 2017-08-01
AAACTTCCTGTGTAGCTGTGTCAAAATGTGAGCCTCCTTTTTTGAGGCTCATATTACACTTTCTTAGGTGTTCACTTTTAATTCGTAAATTCAATAAAAACGGTTCACTTTTAATTCGTAAATGACAAGGAGCGTTTTTTCTCTTGACAGAGCGGGGCCTTATAAGTGTTGACAGAGAGTAGTAGTTTCCTGAAGTCGCCAACTTTGCAATCTGCTAAAATAGTTCATGTTGCGACTGATAATTGAGACAAGGCATCTCCGAACCAAAAAATAATGAGGTGCCCTAAGTGTAATTTTGATCAGCCCGACGGCGGAATCGAGTGTTTAAAATGCGGCATTGTCTTTGCGAAATATCTATCAATACAAAATCAGGCACCTGACAAATCTGCGGTTATCCCCCAACTTGACTACCCTAAGGAAGTGAATCACTATTCAAGTAAAATAAAAGCGTATCTTAAAAATCTGCTCTTTCATATTAACCCTGAAATTAGTATATATCATTTGATCGGCAGGGTATTTGTATTGTTAGTAATTATTGTCTGGGGCCTCAAATTTATATTTTTTTCCATAGAGAGCAATTATTCTGGAGTCAGTTTCATGCATCTCGTTAACCTTCCCTTTCACGAGGCTGGTCATATCTTGTTCCGTATCTTTGGGCAATTCATGATGACATTGGGCGGAAGCCTAACACAGTGTTTGGTGCCTTTAATTTGTCTTTTGACTTTTCTTATGAAGACAAAGGATCCGTTTGCAGCTTCAATATCATTATGGTGGCTGGGGGAGAACCTCATAGATTTGGCTCCGTATATAAACGATGCAAGAGCGCTTAAATTGATGTTGTTAGGTGGCGTAACCGGTCAGGATGTAGAAGACTACCATGATTGGGAATTCATCCTTCGCAAACTCAGTTTGCTTGAATATGATCATCTGATGGCTAAAACCGCACATGTGATCGGAGCACTACTCATGATCTGCGCATTTGTTTGGGGTGGAAGTGTGTTGCTAACCCAGTACAGAAATCGCCACTCAGACTCGGAAGAAAAGTAATTGATTTTATATAGTCATAAAGCAGCAGCTCCTTCCTGTTATAAACAGTTCATGAGTTCTCGCAAGAAATATATATTTCCAAAGGCAATTGTTAACGTCTGAATATTACTGCAGGAGATTCACAGGGCGCTCTTAGTTTATTTTCAAATTTACTTCTTACTTTACTGTAACTAAACATAATGAGGATATAATTCCTATTAACACAATTGCCCATGTTTTCATAAACATTAATACCTACCAATATAGACATGCAGAACGATAATTACACAGACTCCATATTTTTCGAATTATGACATAACCATACCACACTGCTGATAAGCCGACAATTTTCATTTTAGCAGTTTCTTTGATTTCACTAAATATGCGATATGTATACCTTTTTGGAATTATTGTTAAGTTCTGCTAAAATGAGATATCCCTCGGAAAGTTCAGCGTATTAAAAACGGACATGATAACAAAATATTTTAGACTGAAGGAACTTCAGACTACTATCAAACAAGAAATCATCGGCGGTACAACAACCTTTATCACGATGGCCTATATCATAATCGTCAATCCTAAAATTCTTGAGGCTGCCGGCATTCCGTTTGGGCCTTCCATGGTGGCGACAATCTTAACTGCATTTTTAGGGACATTATTAATGGGAGTTTACGCCAGAAGGCCGTTTGCCATTGCGCCTTACATGGGAGAGAACGCTTTTATTGCCTTCACTGTCGTAAAAATACTTGGATTCAGCTGGCAGACGGCGCTGGGCGCGATATTCATCAGCGGTCTGATATTCGCAGTCCTTACCACGCTCAATATACGTACATGGTTGGTTAACTCAATACCGGAAAAGCTTAAGATAGGATTTAGTGTGGGTATCGGCCTTTTTTTAACTTTTATTGGTCTGAATGAGACGGGGATAGTGAAATTGGGAATACAAGGGGCTCCGGTGCATGTCGGAAATTTCAGTGAACATTCGGTGCTGTTGTCAATATTCGGATTCATACTGACTGCTTTCCTGATGATACGAAGGATTAATGGAGCAATCTTTCTTGGCATTTTTTCAGTGACTTTATTGGCTATTTTTTTGGGTATGGTGAAAATGCCCGAAGCCTTTGTAAGTATGCCTCCATCTATCGTTCCCGTATTAGCAAAACTCGATATAACTGGTGCACTCAGAATTGAAGCCTTTCCAGTTGTTCTCACATTACTAGTTATGATATTCGTAGATACGATGGGAACATTAATAGGTGTCTCCTATAAAGCAGGATTCCTCGATAAAAATGGCAACCTGCCTGAAATCGAAAAACCAATGCTCTGCGATTCCATTTCGACAATGGCTGGGGCGATTTTGGGTACAACAACTTCAGGGGCATATATAGAATCCGCAGCCGGCATAGAGGCGGGAGGTAAATCAGGGTTTGCTTCGGTAGTAACTGCTCTTTTATTTCTAAGTGCCTTGTTCTTTGCGCCAGTGTTTACAACAGTACCACCATTTGCCTACGGCCCTTCACTAATCATAGTGGGCATGCTCATGCTTTTACCAATTCAAAAAATAGGGTTTGATGATTTGACAGATGTGATACCTGTATTCACCATCATTATCCTCATGAGTTTTACCTATAATATTGGAATAGGGATGACTGCTGGCTTTGTGGTTTATCCCCTTATAAAGATATTGTCAGGAAGGGTAAAAGAGATTCCGCCAGGACTTTGGTTTTTATGTGCACTGTCATTGCTTTTTTTCTTTTTTTATCCTTATTGAGATGACAATAATAATACTACACGCTATATAGCAATCCTTGTGAATAAGCTACCAGTTCTCCTCAGGATAGATATGTTTTTCAAGTCATTAAAAATTTTTAGTCCCCCTCAAACTCTGTCTGGCAATATACCTTGTATCCCTTTTCAGTAAGTTTTTTATAGCCACCAACATCGGGGAGGCTGACAATAAAAGCTATCTCTGAGACTATGCCTCCTAATTTTTCTACTAGCGCTGCCGATGCAAGGGCTGTACCGCCTGTGGCAAGGAGGTCGTCAACAATAAGAACCTTTGTTCCCTTTTTAATGGCATCTTTGTGAATTTCGATTTTGTCTGTTCCGTATTCAAGTTTGTATTCATGACTTATCTTTTCTGCGGGTAGTTTCCCAGCCTTTCTTATGGGTATAAATCCTTTGCCCAAAGTGTACGAAAGAGCTCCTCCGATAATAAACCCCCTCGACTCTATTCCCACTATTGCGTCAAACTTGATATGCCCCTGGATATATCGCTGCGTGAAATTGTCGATGACCAGTCTGAACCCAACGGGATCCTTGATAAGCGTAGTGATATCTCTGAACATAATGCCCTTCTTAGGGTAGTCAGGAATGACCCTTATCTTCGACTTTATAGGCATTTTCCCTCCTTTATGTTTTACATTCGCATTCTGTATTTTTGATTTTTGCTATCGTTTTTAAAAGCAGTGTTCTCACATTGTCTGTGTTTTTGTTCATTGTGGAGAGTATCATGTCCCATGTGACGGGTTCTTCTCCCTCTTTCCAGCAATCATAATCGGTTGACATGGCTATTGTCTGGTAGCAGATGCCTAACTCCTTTGCCAGTATGACCTCAGGAACGGTTGACATATTTACGACATCGGCACCCCATGCCCTGAACATATGGGACTCTGCCTTCGTGGAGAACCTTGGGCCCTCAATGGTGATTACCGTTCCATCCTTATGATATCTCAGTTTAAGCTCTTTTGCAGAAGCGATCAGAAGGGAGCGCAGCTCCTTACAAAATGGCTGGCTCATAGGGGTGTGTATCACCTTTTCGTGATGGAATGTAAGGGGGCGGTGCTTTGTGAAGTCGATAAACTGGTCGACGAATACAAGGTCTCCAGGTTTTATCTTCTCCCTGAGTGAACCAACTGCAGTGGTCGCAAGAATATGGGTACAGCCTTCTTTCCTGAGGGCATAGATGTTCGCTCTGAAGTTTACGCCAGTGGGATAAATGGAATGTCCCTTGCCATGACGGGCGAGCACAACAGTATCTACTCCATTTATTTTACCGATGGTAAGTGGGGAGGAAGGGCTTCCATAAGGGGTTCTCGCTCTCTTTTCTTTTATATTCTTCATAAGATGCGGGTCATCCATCCCGGATCCGCCTATAATACCTACCTTTATGCTGTCCATGAATTCTCCTTTCCTGTTTGGAGGTTGAGTTACAAAATAAATAATGCATACCGTCAAAGTCAAGCTTCACAAATTCGTCATCCGCCAGATATTAAATCTATCATAGGTGAAAACAAACAATGATAAATTCATAAAATCATTGGCTATCTGTAAAGTTTTTTAAGGAGCCATGCCATGTTCTGCCCTAAATCCCTGAATGTTGTTATGCCCTCTTTGTCTTTAAGAATATCCCCCGGATTAAGACCGATCCCAAGATTCCAGTAACTTAGCTGGTGGATCAATTTATTACCAGATGGTTTTTACATTGGGGATATTGTGAAGAAATTCATCTTTCGTGATTATCGGGAGATTGAGGTATTTTGCTGTTGAGACGATTATTTTATCGTGAAGTTCAGGGACATCTTTCAGGTCAATCATCTTCTGGAGAATTTGATAATCAAGAGCGATGATAATGAAGTTTTCACGGTCATTTATTTTCTTGAAAAGTTTCTTGAAGTCGAAGGAGATTCGCTTTTTATCAAAGATACTGAGAGTCTCTGCGATGACAATTGCAGGAATAAAGATGATATTGTCTCCCTTTTCACATTGTTCGAAAATCTCTGCTGCTTTAGGACTTATTTTGGGACTGTCTGTGAACCACCAGAGGAGGGCATGTGTGTCTGCCACACAGTTCATAAAACCTTTAGATTCCTATTTTGCTGTAAAGAGACTTTTTGGCAGAAATAATTTCTTCTTCAGTGAGTTTTATGCCCTTGAGGATGCCTTTCAGCTTGATAACTTTTTTACCGGAAGGAGCAAATTTCTTAAGAACTGAAAATTTCAAATCCTTGAGCTCTTTCTCGATTGCCTCTATCTTGTGGAGCATCTCAGCGGTGTTTTCTATCGCCATATGTTTCATATTTTTATCTCCCTATTAATTTATCAAAATCCTTATAAATGTTGGGTGAATCTAAGTCAAATTTACCATATAAATTACTGTCCTGTCAAAATAGGGAGGTAATGTCAATAATCAGAACAGCTTTTAATGCTTTAAAGCTGTTAGACTTATCACAATAATAACTTTACAAAATCTTTTGTTATCTGTAAAGTTTTTTAAGGAGCCATGCCATGTTCTGCCCTAAATCCCTGAATGTTGTTATGCCCTCTTTGTCTTTAAGAATATCCCCCGGATTAAGACCGATCCCAAGATTCCAGTAACTTGAACCCGGGATGATCATATGTCCTATGCCAAAAAAGAAGTTTATGCTCGAATATACATGTGTTGCGCCTGCTCTCCTGACAGCCACAACAGCCGCTCCAACTTTCCTTTTAAAAAGATGGTCATTAGCACGGGCAATAAGACCAGCCCTCTCTATAAGAGCCTTTACCTCAGTAGAGACATTGCTGAAATATGTAGGAGAGCCGATAATGATTCCTTCCGCCTCTACCATTTTCTCAATGAACAAATTAAGCTCATCGTTTTGTGCACAGCGTTTATTCTTATTTTTAAAACATTTGTAGCATGCCTTGCATCCTCTTATATTTGTACCTCCAAGCTGAACAAGTTCAGTTTTTATTCCTTCTTTTCTAAGCTCTTTAAATACCATCTGAATAGCATGATAGGTATTACCTCTTTTTCTCGGACTCCCATTAAATGCTACAACCTTCATCTATTACCTCCTTAATTTTTCTATAAAGGTTCAATACATGTTTATGATTACTTAACCCCAAGAATTGCAGGTAAAATTTTAGCCGAGACATAGTTTAATGTATCTGTAGAGTTCCTTTTGCAGCTTGATTCACAACTCTAAATAATGACTTACTTCCTAAGTTCTCCGCCTGTCTTCTCAAGTACATGTTCGACAAGTGAGGAATGAAGATTTTCAATTTCTTCATCTGTGAGAGTTTTATTTTTTGACCTATATATGATACTGAAGGCAAGGCTCTTCTTTCCTTTAGGGATATTACCCCCTTTGTAGAAATCAAACACAGAGACCTCCTCTATGAGTTCAGAAGGAAAAGCCCTGATCATTTCTTTAATCTCAGCTGCAGCTATTGCCTCATGAACAACAATGGCAATATCACGTTCAACAAAAGGATACTTAGGAATAGGACTGTATTTAAACGAATCAGGTATAAAAGCTAAAAGCATGTCAAGGTTAAGTTCAAAAATGACGACCTCTATTTTCTTTTTCTTCAAATCGAGCCTTTCAACTACGTCAGGAGCGAGAACGCCAATATATCCCACGTAGGAGTCTGAAGTGTATATATCAGAACCTTGGCCTTTAGTGAGGAAAGGCTCTGAAGTCGGAACAAAGGAATATTTTCTTATCTTTAATTCTCCAAACAAAGATTCAAGGGTTCCCTTTGTGATAAAAAATCCTTGGACATCCTCTCTCCATAGGGTAGGGACCTTTTCTTTATAGAAAATTCCTCCGAGCCTTAACTCTTCCAATGGGAGAGAATCCCCTACATCCTCAAAGATCGTTGATATCTCGAAAAGCCTTATATCTCTTATTCCTCTATCCAGATTGTATTTGAGATTTTCAAGCAAGGAAGGTGTTAATGTTGTCCTGAGAAGAGACTCTTCCTGCCTTAGGGGATTTTTTATTGCAATGGTATTACGCCTTTTATCTGTCTCAGGGATTGAAATAATGTCGAGACTCGATGGACTCATAAAACTATAATTAATAATCTCGGTAAAACCAGACATTCTCATCCCTTCCCTGATACGTAAAATATTTTCCATTTTTCTATTAGGCATACTTGAAGAAAGGGGGCTCTTTGGAATTCTTACCGGTATCCTATCATAGCCATAAGACCTTGATATCTCTTCAGCCACATCGCTCTCTCTTTTTATATCACGTCTAAAAGGAGGAGGGTAAACAATGAAGGAATCTCCTTTGTCCTCTGTAGTTATTTCAAGCCTATTCAGGATTTCAAGCATCTCTTCCCTTGAAAGCTGTGTTCCCAGAAATCTGTTTATTTTTTTATATCCTATTTCTATAGGTTCAGGCACATATTTCACTGGATATTCGTCTACTGTTTCGTGAATGGTTCCACCAGTAATGTCTCTTATCAAGAGAGATGCCCTGTTGAGAGCCTTCTCAAGAAATTCTATGTCAGTCCCTCTTTCAAATCTATAAGAAGATTCACTTGCAAGATTCAGTCTTTTTGACGTTCTTCTGACTGAAAGAGGGTCGAAGTATGCACTCTCAAGGAAAATATTTTTTGTAGAGTCAATGACTTCTGTTTCCTGCCCACCCATTACTCCAGCTATGGCTATAGGATTTTCAGCATCCCATATAACAAGGGAGTCACCTGGTATTTTACGCTCAACACCATCAAGTGTCCTAATCTTTGTGCCTTTCTCTGATACTGTATCTGGTGTCGCAACTCTTATCTTTCGGCCCATGATCATATCAGCATCAAATGCATGAAGTGGATGGCCATACTCCAAGAGCACATAGTTTGTAATATCAACAACATTATTTATTGGTCTTAGACCGCACTTCTCAAGCCTTTTCTTGATCCATTCAGGTGAATCAGAAATTACAACATCTTTTATTACCCTGCCTGCATATCTATTGCAGAGATCGGGATTCAAAACCTCTAAAGAAAAATCAGAAGGAGGTATTCCGCCTTCAATATCATGAGGAGATATTTTAAGGGGAATCTTAAAGGTAGCAGATATTTCTCTTGCAATACCTATAATGCTCAGACAATCTGGCCTGTTTGGTGTAACATTAACTTCAAGAATGGCATCATCATCTACGGTCTCTATCGCTTCTACCTCAAGACCGATCATGGTAAGCTTATCAGCTACCTTAGCAGCAGTAATACGGATATCTACAAATTCCTTCAACCATTCAAAAGGTACACGCATAACGGTTGTTATTATATCCTGCTAAACAAGGATTGACAAGCGATTATAGTAATTCCTTTTCTGTTTACTCAGATAATGCGGACATTGCTCAATAATTTGCTTAATTTGAATTATTTGTAGACCATGCCCTGCAGGCAGGACATAGTATCTTCGCTCATTCTCGTCCCGATAAGATCGGGACTCCGAGGCTTTTACCTCTTGATATTACAAAAATATTCTTATTGGACTATCAGCAAAAGAAACCGCTCAAATACTATGCCCTGCCTATCTCTACAGGTATTTATGAATAATGTACACTAAGGTATCGAAAAATAAATTTTTTCACAACATCTGCATTATATAAATGCACTTTTTGGGTTTATATAGATATGATTGAGAGTCTGATAGGCTTCTTAGTAGTAGAGGATAGGATATTATTAAAACTGTCTTAAAAATCTTATATCATTCTCGAAAAATAGTCGTATATCATCTATAGAGTACTTCAACATGGCCAGCCTCTCTACTCCCATACCAAAGGCAAACCCTGAATAGATCTCGGTATCATACCCGACCATTTCGAATACCCTTGGGTTTATCATACCAGCACCTAATATCTCTATCCATCCTGTATTCTTGCATATCCTGCAACCTTTTTTAGAACAGAAATTGCATCCTATATCCACTTCAGCGCTTGGCTCTGTAAAAGGGAAAAAACTCGGCCTGAATCTTACAGCTGTCTCTACATTAAAAAAGCTATGTATAAAAGATTCCAGCACCCCTTTGAGATCGCTGAAAGCAATATCAGTATCAACCATGAATCCTTCCACTTGATGAAACATCGGAGTATGGGATATATCTGCGTCGCATCTGTAAACCTTGCCTGGAGCAATAATCTTTAAGGGTGGTTTTTTCTTTTCCATAACACGTATCTGAACTGGTGAGGTATGAGTTCTAAGAATGACATCATCGGATATATAAAGTGTATCTTGCATATCTCTCGCCGGGTGGTACTTAGGCATGTTCAATGCTTCAAAATTATAGTAGTCGAGTTCTACCTCGGGTCCCTCTTCAACATCAAAACACATGGAAACAAAGATCCTGATTATCTCAGAAAGTACTTTATTGACAGGATGCTCTCTACCAAAGGGTGTGAACTTTCCAGGTAGTGTTGTGTCTATAGCCTCTGAGTGGATAAGCCTTTTATTTTCTTCTGCCTTTAGGAGAGCTTCCCTCTTCTTTAGCTCTTCATCTATATACCTTTTAACTTCATTTACTGTATTGCCATATACTGGCCTTAAATCGGGAGGTATTGAAGAAAGGGTTTTGAGTTTTAAGGTAACAAGACCCTTTTTACCTAAGTATTTTACTCTTAGCTGTTGAAGCTCGGACAGGGATGTGGCTGCTTTTGATTCTTCAAGGAATGAACTCTTTAAAGAGAAGATCTCCTCCACTTTTACTTCTCATTTTTGACTTTCTCTACCAGTTGAGTAAAAGTAGAAGGGTCATTGAAGGCCATATCTGAAAGGGCTTTTCTATTTAATGTTATATTAGCCTTCTTAAGTCTTGACATGAACTGGCTATAAGTCAGCCCAAGGGCGCGTAAGGCAGCGTTTATCCTGATAATCCAAAGGGCTCTGAATTCCCGTTTCCTTACTTTACGGTCTCTGTATGCAAAAAGAAGCGACCTATCAACGGCTTGCTTTGCAACTCTAAAAAGGCGGCCTCTTGCTGAATAATAGCCCTTTGCTCTCTCCAGTATCTTCTTTCTTCTTCTCCTTGTTTTGAATCCACCTCTTGCCCTCGGCATCCATTCCTCCTCAATAAAAGTCGAAAGTTTAAAGTCTTGAAAAAACCTTACTCATAACTGATAACTTTTAACTTTATTTATACGGTAATAATTTTTTAATTTTATCATATTCACTATCTGAAACCACAGTTGCTTTCCTGAGCGCTCTTGTCCTCTTTGCAGATTTGCCTGTAAGAAGATGGCTCTTGTAGGCTTTACTTCTCTTTATCTTACCTCTGCCTGTAACCTTGAATCTTTTTTTTGCTCCAGTATGGGTCTTAAGCTTAGGCATCATCTCTCCTTCTTAAAAGTGAAATGTTATAAGTTGGAAGTTGAAAGTTTTTAGAGTTTTACATTCCTACCTAACTTTTGACTTATAACTTGTCATTTTGGTGTCAAGACCATTATTATGTGATTACCCTCGAGTTTGGGAGATTGCTCAACATGAAACTTACCAGTTAATGTTTTTAATATCTTGTCAAATACCCTCATCCCGAATTCAGGTCGAACGATTTCTCTTCCTCTAAAGAACATCATCACCTTTGCCTTATCGCCACCGTCAAGAAAACGTCTGATATTCTTTACCTTTAAATTAAGGTCATGCTCTGTTATTTGGGGTCTGATCTTAATTTCTTTAATCTCTGCAGCCTTTTTCTGTATCTGCCTCTTGCTTAACTGGTACCGATACTTCCCAAAATCGAGTATCCTGCAGACTGGTGGCTTAACATTTGCTGCTACCTCTACAAGATCTAATCCTTTCTCATCTGCAATCTTCAATGCCTCAGCCACTGGTATAATGCCAAGCTGCTTGCCATCAATATCAATTAATCTAACCTCTTTTGCTCTTATCCTTTCGTTAGCCCGTATTTCCTTTGTTATACTTTCACCTCCTGCATTTAAAATTCAAGGCTCCTCTGGCTTATTTTGTCTTTTATTATTCCAATAAATTTTTCAATTGTGAAGGGCCCGATATTTTCACCATTCCTTTTACGTACAGTTACCCTCTGTTCAGAAACTTCTTTATCGCCTATTATAACCATATATGGGACTTTCCTCAAGGTAGCATTTCTAATCTTATAGCCCATCTTTTCATTTTCAATATTTAATTCAGTTCTTATTCCTTCTGACTTTAATATTCTCGAAAGAATTAATGCATAATCTGAATGCCTCTCAGAAATTGTGAGGATCTCAACCTGCACAGGTGCAAGCCAGAGGGGAAAGGCCCCTGTATAGTGTTCTATAAGGATCCCGAAGAACCTTTCAAAAGAGCCCATTAAAGCCCTGTGTATCATGATTGGCCTACGATCTTTACCGTCGCTAGCCCTGTAAGTGACATCAAACCTCTCTGGAATATTGAAGTCTACCTGAATAGTACTACACTGCCATGGTCTGTTCAGTGAATCTTTGACCTTTATATCTATTTTAGGCCCATAGAAGACACCCTCCCCTATATCCAATTCATAAGAAAGCCCCTTTATATCGAGGGCCCTTTTTAGGGCGTTCGTTGATCTTTCCCAGTTTTCCAGACTCCCAACAAACTTTTCAGGTCTTGTGGAAAGATATACCTCATAATGCTCAAAACCAAAGGTCCTAAGTATAAAAAGGGTAAACTCAAGCACGCCTAATATTTCATCTTCTATCTGATCTTCCCTGCAGAATATATGGGCGTCATCCTGCGTAAAACCCCTGACACGCAAAAGGCCATGAAGCACGCCCGAACGTTCATATCTATAAACAGTACCCAGTTCTGCATACCTTATCGGAAGGTCTCTGTAACTCCTTATTGAAGATTTATATATATGGATATGAAAGGGGCAATTCATTGGCTTAATCTGGTACTCTATCCCTTCAACTTCCATAGGAGAGTACATATACTCGGTGTAAAAGTCGAGATGCCCACTCTTCTGCCATAGCTGAAGCTTTGCTATATGAGGTGTATAGAGGATCTTGTAGTCTGCCCTGTAGTGTTCATTCAACCAGAAATCTTCTATCGTCCTCCTTATCAATGCGCCTTTGGGGTGCCAGAGGATGAGACCAGGCCCTATCTCTTCACTGACGCTGAAAAGGTCGAGTTCTTTCCCGAGTCTCCTATGGTCACGCTTTTTAACCTCCTCGAGAAAATGAAGATACTTTTCTAAATCCTTTTCATCTCTAAAGGATGTTCCATAAATCCTCTGGAGCATCTTGTTCTTTTCGCTCCCTCGCCAATAAGCGCCTGCAATACTCAAGAGCTTAAAAGCAGTAACCTGGCCAGTTGACTCTATATGAGGTCCCTTGCAGAGGTCTGTAAATCCTCCCTCCTCATAAAGGGAGACTTCATTTTCTTCTATTTCTTCAAGGAGTTCAACCTTATAGTCTTCGCCCATTTTTTTAAATAGCTCTATAGCTTCCTGTCTTGGAACAACTTTGCGCACAAAAGTATTATTCTTTTTAATTATCTCAGACATCTTTTTTTCTATCAAGGCAAGGTCTTCTGGTGAGAAGGACTTATCTATATCAAAATCATAATAAAAACCTTCATCTATAGCAGGGCCTATTGCAAGTTTAGCATTTGGAAAGAGTTCCTTCACAGCATGAGCCATTATGTGGGATGTGCTGTGCCTGTAAGTTTCTCTCTCTTCATTAGAATTGAAATTGATAGCCCTAATTTAAAACCTCCAGATAAAACTATGCTGACAATTTTTCTTTCCAATAAAAAACAAATATATAATACATATTTTATTCTTATATTTCAATGAGTTAAAATCCTTTAGTTATTTTCTCAATTATACAAGAGTAACGAGAGCATTTTTTTGTAATGGAATTTAACTTTAATTTTTAAACAGTAATAAAAGGTAGAATATAGTATTTGAGCGGTTTCTCTTGCCCTACGGGTCGTAGACCGATAGCCCAATCCACCCCCTTCACCCCCCTTACCAAGGGGGGGGATATAAGGGGGTTTGAGGCAAAAGCCTCGGAGTCCGCCAAAGGCGGACGAGAATGAGCGGAAATACTATATCTTCCTATTATGGAAGTAAAGATGCTTTCGGTAACAAAGTTAGCCAGACATACAGTAATGAAATATTTTATAATTGAATATGGCCTTACTCGAGATTAAAAAATATCCTGATAAGATTCTAAAAGAGAAAACCGTCTCTATTGAGACTTTAAATGATAACATTCAACGCCTTATTGACGATATGGTTGAGACGATGTATGCTGCAAGGGGTGTGGGGCTTGCAGCAAATCAGGTAGGTGTCCCAAGAAGGTTATGTGTAATAGATACGAGTATAAGAGAAGAAAAAAGCCCGCTTGTAGTCCTTGTAAACCCTGCTATTATCGAGAAGGAGGGTGTTGAAGAGGCTGAAGAAGGATGTCTAAGTATCCCTGGGTATATACCGACGATAAAAAGGTCAGCAAAGATCTTTGTAAGGGGTCTTAACAGAGAAGGTAAGCCAATAGAGATAGAAGCTACAGGCCTTCTCGCCAGGGCATTACAACATGAGATTGACCACCTTGACGGGATTCTTATTATTGATAGGATAAGCCCAATTAAGAGACAGTTTTTCAAAAAGCGATATAAAAAATCAATTAAGGCAGCAGCAATTAGCAAGTGACAAATTTAGAATATGAAACTGTTCTTTTGATCTACGCCTTAGGCAGACTCGACCCCATAAGGCGGGCCTCCAAGGTTAATTCTGTCTTCGGCAGTCCGCCTCAGGCGGATAAAAACCGCTCACGGGCAGCTGCATATTTTCTTATTTTAACATTATTATTCATCGCTTAGATGCGTATAGTATTCTTCGGCACACCTGCATTTGCAGTTCCTTCACTTGATGCGCTCCTTAAGTCAGGAGAAGAAGTTGTTGTAGTGGTAACTCAGGCAGACACAAGAAAGGGAAGACATCGTATACCCTCTCCTCCTCCTGTTAAAGAGTTTGCTTCAAATAGTGGACTCAAGGTTCAACAACCAGTAAAAATCAAAGATCCTGTTTTTATTAATGAACTTGCGGTTATAGAACCTGAGATCATTGTTGTTGTTGCATATGGGAAAATACTACCCTTACAGATACTAAAGCTCCCTTCCTTTGGCTGTGTGAACGTACATGCGTCCCTCCTGCCAAAATATAGGGGAGCTGCTCCAATTCAATGGGCGATAATAAATGGTGAGACGAAAACAGGAATAACCACGATGCTTATGAATAAAGGATTAGATACGGGAGATATTTTTTTGCAGGAGGAAGCAGAGATAGCTGATGAAGATAATACAGAGACCCTCAGCAAAAAGTTGTCAGAGATGGGAGCATCTTTGTTGATCAGAACAATAAAGGGTATAAAAGATGGCCTTTTAAAACCCATACCCCAAGGAGGGACTCCGAGTTTTGCCCCACCACTCAGAAAAGAAGATGGAAGGGTTGGCTGGTCAAAAAGTGCAAAAGAAATTTTTGATTTTGTCAGGGGAATGTATCCATGGCCGTGCGCCTATTGTTATTTGAATAGAGAAAGGATTAAGATTATCAAAGTAAAAGTTCTCGAAGGCTCAGGTATGCCTCGTAGGATTGAAAAGGCAAGGAAAGGAGAGCTTATTGTTGGTACAGGTAAGGGGCTAATCTCCATAATCGACCTTCAACCTGAGGGCAGTAGGTCAATGTCGGCCACAGCTTTCCTACAGGGGAGAAGATTAGAAGAGGGTAGTTTCTTTGATGAACCGTAGATGGATTAGGGGTTTCACGCTTAAAATTTTATATCCTCTCCTTATGCTTGCAGGCTCGTTTGCAAAAGGCAAGAAAGAGATATATCAGAGGTTAATTATTGATCTAAATAATAAACTTATTAAAAAAGAAAATCTCAGAGTAAAAAGTATACTTCTTCTTTTACCTCATTGCCTCCAGATAAATGAATGTGACATACGGCTTACATTTAATATATACAACTGTAAAAGGTGCGGCAGGTGTGGGATTAAAGACATGATTCAGATTGCCGAAGAAAATCATCTGAACCTTTTCATTGCGACTGGTGGTTCTCTTGCAAGAAGGATTGTAAATGAGGTAAAACCAGAGGTAGTCGTTGCTGTTGCCTGTGAGAATGATCTAAGTAGTGGAATCGCTGATACGTATCCGCTTCCGATACTTGGTATTCCAAACGAACGGCCCCACGGACCATGTGTTAATACATCTGTCGATTTAGAAAAGGTAAAAGAAGCGATAGAGTTTTTCAGCAAGAGCACTTACCATTAAGGATTTTATAGAGTGAGGAAGGAATGAAATTGATTAGTGAAAAGGAAAAGTTATTCATGCAGAAAGAAATGAGTAACCTGATAAGGGTTCCTCTTTATATATTTATCTTCATAATCCTTGGCCTGATCTTCGGTTATCTCACTTTTGGGATTCTAAGTTTCAGTAGAACTGTTGAAGTGCCCGACTTATATGGAAAGAGCTCAGTAGAGGCAAGTAAACTACTCAAAGAAAGGGGACTGTACCTTAATATTGAGGGTGAAGATTATGATTCTTCTATGGTGCCTGGATATATATTAAAACAGGATGTACCAGCTAATAAAAAGGTAAAAGAGGGAAGGTCTATAAAGATAATCGTAAGTAAAGGTCCAAGGGTCCAGTCAATACCAATGCTTGTTAATGAAACACTATCGAATGCTGAATCCCTTCTCTTTCAGAAAGGATTAAAGATAGCAAAAATAATAAGGGTACATTCAGACAAGGTCGAAAAAGACAGGATTATAGCTCAAAAGCCTGCTCCTACCGAAAAAGTGAGTGACTACATTACAGTACTTGTTAGTTTAGGACCCCATGAAGTAATCTATTACTGCCCCGACTTCAAAGAGATGCCTGTTGAGAAGGCAAAAGAGCTTATAGAAAAGTTGAACTTAAAAATAGAGACAGGAGGTTCTGGCAACAGCGTGAAGACCCAGAAACCAAATCCTGGATCATATGTAAAGACAGGAGATACTATTTACTTGCAACTGGGGTGATTAAGTTGGCACACCCCTCACCCTAACCCTCTCTCCCGCAAGGGGAGAGGGGATCATTATTTAGTACCCTCCCTTGACGGTCTGCGACTCGTAGAGGAGGGGATAAAGGAGAGGGTGAATGAATAAGTTTACTTCAGCGTTCACTATGGAACTTGATTTTTGGTTATTATTTATTGGAATTTTAATGGAGAAATAATATGGCTAAAATAGCGCCCTCGATACTTTCTGCCAATTTTCTAAAACTTGGAGAGGAAATAAAAGCTGCCGAGGAAGCAGGTGCGGATATTATCCACATTGATATTATGGACGGCCATTTTGTTCCTAACATAACCATTGGTCCTTTCATAGTAGAATCAATTCGTAAAATTACATCTCTACCGCTCGATGTCCACCTCATGATCGAGAATCCTGACGCATATCTTAGGGATTTTATAAAGGCAGGTGCTGATTATATAACAGTCCATCTCGAGGCATCAGTGCATCTTCACAGGACGATTCAGTGGATAAAAGAGGGAGGCGTGAAGGCAGGTGTCTCGCTTAACCCAGCAACACCTGTCTGGAGTCTTGAGTTTATTTTGTCTGATATAAACCTTGCGTTACTAATGTCTGTAAATCCTGGCTTTGGAGGCCAGGAGTTTATACCACAGGTGATAGAAAAAATAAGTGCGCTGAAGAAATTAATCGAGGAGAAGGGACTCTCAACCCTTGTAGAGGTTGACGGTGGTATAAATCTCGATAATGCCAAGGGTGTAGTATCTGCGGGGGCTGATATCCTTGTTATGGGTTCTGCCTTCTTTAATACTAAGGATTACAAAGAGACCATAAGAAAATTAAAAGAACGCCTTGGAAATTGAAACCCTTGTTAATCGCGCAGAAGAGCTAAAAGAGAAGTCTCTATATCCTCAATCATTGAAGCTCTTTAAAAAGGCATATCAGAACTATAAAAAAATACACGACCTAAAAGGCATGTTCCATTGTATGCTCTCCATAGGACATGTGTATAGAATGATAGGAAACTTTGATCTTGCTGCAAAGTATTATTCAGGAGCAACAGAGCTTGCCAGGAAACATAAAGAAATGACCTGGTTTGCTGATGCAAGGGTTGGGCTTGGCCTCTCCTTGAGGGCGCAGGGTAAATGGAAAGGGGCGATAAAACTCATCCGTGAATCGAAGAGGATATATAAAGGAAAAGGCGACAGAGAAGGTCTTGCCTTTTCACTCTGGGCAGAAGCAGGAGCCCTAAGGATAAAGGGCAGAATCAGAGAAGCCATGAAGACCTTCAAGGCCTCCATGGAGATATTCAAGAAACTTGAGAATTCGCAAGGTATAGGTTTTTGTCTCTGTGGCCTGGGTGGTACATCCAGGGTTGCCGGGCTTTTCAGTAATTCACTTGACTATTATGCTGTCGCGAACAAATTATTTTCCAATATGAAAGATTTGTTCGGGATAGCCTATTCATACTGCGGTATCGGGAATGCTTACAGAATGATGAGAGATTACAGGACCGCCCTTGCAAATTTTGCAAAGGCGATCAGATTATACAAAAAGATTGGTGATAAGGTAAGTTATGCTTACACTCTGTGGAGTCTCGGCACAACATACAAGATGATGGGAAACCTCAAAAAGGCAAGTGATAATTTCATCGGGGCTATGCTACTATTTAACAAGACGAAAGACCCGAGGGGTACAATCTACTGCAGACTCGCTCTTGGAGAAATCGATTTCCTTGAAGGTAGAAAAGCCAGTGCAATGAAAAGGTTAAGGTTAGCACTTTCCGAATCTGTTAAGAATAACTTTGCTATAGAAAAGTGCCATGCTGTGGCAGTCTTATCCTATGTGAATAATCCCCTCACACCCCCCTTCAATTCCCCCCTTAGTAAGGGGGGATACAGAGGTGTTAAAGGGGTGCAGAAGGGATTTTCTGGGAAGATAGATGATAGTTGTTATAATAGTCTCGGATTAAGGCTTAAGTTTCACGGGCTACCTTTTAACATCCCGTAATATAGTGACGAGTGGCAGGCTATAAAATATAGTATTTCTTTTCTTGCATCTTGTTACTGGTTTTTAGTGGGGGCTTTGAAGTGGGATTCTTGAATATTCCCAATACACTTACAATAGCAAGGATTATTCTCATTCCTATATTTGTAACAGCCATCATATATAAGCGCTATAACTATGCCCTTTACCTCTTTATTATTGCGGCAATTACGGATATATTTGATGGTCTCCTTGCACGCCTCAGAAGCCAGAAGACAGAACTGGGCACGTTCCTCGATCCACTTGCGGATAAATTCCTCATTGTCACATCTTTCATCATTTTAGCTACCTTTGGTTGGATACCAAAATGGCTCGCAATCACAGTTATAAGCAGAGACACCATCGTTATTATCGGTTGGTTCCTTCTTTATCTTGTCACAGGTACTGCTAAGGTAGAACCATCGATACTCGGAAAGACAACAATATGGGTACAGAGCATATTTATCGCTTATGTGCTTGTTGTTATGAATTTTCTTTCTTTGCAGGGAATATATCCCATGCTTCAATGGCTAACAGCTGGATTTACAATAATCTCCGGGCTTCACTATATTTACATAGGTTTGAAACTGACTCATGCAATCTGAAAAAGAGATAAAAATAGATCACATCTATCCCGACAGTCAGGCCGAAAGATTAGGCCTTCTTCCCGGAGACCTCTTGATGTCAATTAACTCACATAAAATGCGGGATCCTATTGACTTTCTGTTCTATAGCTCTGAAGATTCGTTCAGGATAGAAGTAAAGAGAGATG
>Ga0315268_10003043_pt1 | contig 18588 bp, 14 predicted proteins | sample C1_top_MG_FD_204535 | JGI IMG/M metagenome (GOLD analysis project Ga0315268, IMG submission 204535) | Sediment microbial communities from Yellowstone Lake, YNP, Wyoming, USA - C1_top | ecosystem: Environmental > Aquatic > Freshwater > Lake > Sediment | place: USA: Wyoming | collected 2017-08-01
CGTCCACGATTGCGAAATTCAATTTCCGCTGTACCGTGTCTTTAAGCGCCGGCACCATATTATCCCTGAGATAATCAAACCCAAATTCATTATTTGTGCCATAAGTGATATCGCAGGCGTAGGCTTGGCGCCGTGTGATCGGACGGAAATTTTTTAACCGATCATCAAATTGATTGGCGTCCGTATAATCCGGATCATAAGTTAGCGCCGAGTCGTGAATGATCACGCCGATCGAGAGTCCGAGCCGATGATAAATCGGGGCCATCCAGCCGGCGCCGACCTGAGATAAATAATCGTTGACCGTGATCAAATGCGCTCCCTGGCCGGTCAAACCGTTGAGATAAAGAGGCAAGGTGGCCACTAAGGTTTTTCCCTCACCGGTGCGCATTTCCGCAATCTGACCGCGATGCAAGATAAGACCGCCGATCAGCTGCACGTCATAATGGCGCTGGCCAAGCACGCGGCGCGACATTTCCCGTACGATGGCAAAGGCTTGCGGCAAGATGGATTCCAAATATTTTTCCACCGATTTGCCGTCATCATCCTTGGCTATGGGACAATCCTTTTTTAGTCGCCCGGTTTCCTCCCTTAACTGTTCATCGCTCATTTCCCGGTATTTATTTTCCAATTTATTAATCTCCGCGATTATCGGATCCAAAGCGTTGATGGTTTTTTCATTAGGATTACCGAATATTTTCGTAATAATTGACATAATTATATTAAAATTAAGCATTTAATAAACAGTGATATTATATAATTATTTGTTAAAAAAAGCAATATTCCGGGTATATTATTGAAATATTAATTTTAGTCACTTGACATAATTTTAAAATATTGTATAGTTTTAATATAACCAACCACTTTAGTAGGAATTAGATATGAAATTTTCTACCCGTACAACTTATGGCATTAGGGCTATGATCAGGCTGGCTCGGAATTCCGGACAGGGGGCAATGCCTTTGTCATATATTTCCGAGTCAGAGAATATATCGCTTGGTTATCTGGAAAGGTTGTTTTCAAAATTAATGGCGGTCAAGCTGGTAGTATCGGAAAAGGGCGCGGCTGGCGGGTACAAATTGTCCAAGAGTCCAAAGAAAATCAACCTGTATGATATTGTAAGTGCCTTGGAGGGCAAGTTGTCTTTGTTCCATTGCATCAGCGGAGAAAAAGAATTGTCGTGTAAGCGCGGATGCGAATGCGGAGCATCTACCGTGTTAACTAAAGTTCAAGTCGCGATTAAGAATACCCTGAGGAAGATCAAGTTGAGCGAGCTAATATAATAATTGAAAATGTAAAAGTCAAAATGAAAAATGACAATTAAAAATGCAAAATTATTAAATCAAAAAAATAAAAAACATTTTTAATTTTACATCGTCATTTTCATTTTGAGATTTAAATTTTCAATTAACATATGGCAAAATATTGGATTTCGTCAATTGCGCTTGTTGTTTTTTTAGCAACTCCTGTATTGGCTAACACCGCCCCCGACTCTGACCGCGACAGGGTGCCGGATAAGGATGAGGTCGGTATTTATAAAACAGATCCAGAGAATCCGGATACGGACGGAGACGGTTTTGGCGACTGGGAAGAATTAAATACCGGATTTTCTCCGCTCAATCCAAAAAAAGTAAAATTGGAGGATAATGATTTTGATAACGACGGACTCTCTGACCGGATGGAATTAAAATTCGGCACGGATTTGTCCAATAAAGATTCTGATGGAGACGGATTTAACGACGGCGATGAAATTAACAGAGGATACGATCCATTGAATGGCGAAAACGCAAAACTCCAGAAAAAAATAAAAATAATACTTAAAAATCAGGATTTAGAATATTATTTAGGCAAAGTCAGGCTGAATACGTTCAAAGTTTCTACGGGCAAGAGAAGCATGCCAACTCCAAAAGGCGAGTATAAGGTTTTGAACAAATCCAAAAAAGCTTGGTCCAAAGACTACGGTCTTTGGATGCCATATTGGCTTGGACTTGGAAAATTCGGCATACACGAATTGCCGATCTGGCCGAACGGCTACCGCGAAGGCGCCAATCATCTGGGCATACCGGTTTCACACGGCTGTATCCGTCTTGGCATCGGCCCGGCCAAGCCACTATTTGACTGGGCGGAGGTGGGGACGAAGGTGGTGATTGAATAAAAATGACAAATGACAAATTTCCAATGACAAATCAATGTCAAATGACAAAATTCAAAACATAACTTTTGTCATTTGGTTTTTGTCATTTTATTTGTCATTGGAAATTGAAAATTTGTCATTAAAAACTTTATAAACAAATTTTATCTCGTCTATTTATTAAAAATTGGTAATAAATTTAATATTAATATTTAAAAAATATGCTATATAGCGATAAAGTTATCAGTCATTTTAAAAAACCCCATAATCAGGGGTCAATCAAGGATGCGGACGCGGTGGGGCAGGTTGGCAATCCGTCTTGCGGGGATATAATGAAGATATATCTAAAGAAGGGAAAGAACAAAAAAGGGGAGGCCATCATTGAAGATATAAAATTTGAAACAATGGGCTGTGCCGCTGCAATCGCGGTTTCTTCTATGCTAACTGATTTGGCGAAAGGTAAAACATTGGAAGAAGCAAAGAAAATTGAAAAAGATACCATTGTCAAAGAACTGGGCGGACTGCCGCCGTTAAAAGTGCATTGTTCAATGCTGGGAGTGGAAGCCTTAAGAGAAGCAATTAAAAAATTATCGTAGAGACGCCCCGACATCATGTCGGGACGTCTCCAATGCTTGCGTCTTTTTTAATAAGAAATTAAGAAATTATTAATAATTAATAAAAATATATGGCAAAAGAAAAAAAATCTGGTGATAAATTTTCAATGGAAGAAAAAATTATGAAGGCTTTGGAAAAAGTGCGGCCGCAATTGCAGATGGATGGCGGCGATGTTAGTTTCGTGGAGTATGACAAAAAGACGGGTGTCGTTAAAGTAAGACTCATGGGTATGTGTTCTCATTGCCCGATGTCGCAGGTGACTTTGAAGCAAGGAATAGCGGAGGAAATCGTGAAAGAGGTGCCGGAGGTAAAAGATGTTGTATCGGTATAAATCCTTAAATTAATCAAAAATTATTTTATGAGTAAAAATTTGAAGAAAATATATTTCGACCATAGCGCCACAACCCCTGTGGATAAAAAGGTAATGGCGGAAATGATGCCTTATTTTTCGTATAAATTCGGCAACCCTTCTTCTATCCATACTTTTGGGCAAAATGCTCTGGCCGGCGTTGATAAAGCGCGCTTTCATACGGCGAAATTTTTGAATTGCGAGACTTCGGAAGTGATCTTTACTTCTGGCGCGACCGAGTCGAATAATTTGGCCATACGCGGACTTTTAAATGCGCTTAGGAAAAAGCAAAAAGGCAAATTGCATATTATAACTTCGGCTATTGAGCATGACGCCGTGTTCGAACCGTATATGTTAATAGCCAAAGAGGGAGTTGAGGTTGCCTTTATCGGAGTAAAGCCGAACGGAGTTATTGATATGAAAAAATTAAAAGGCGCAATCAAGGAGAATACGGTGTTAATATCAGTGATGTATGTGAATAGCGAAGTGGGCGCAATCCAGCCGATCAAGGAGATCGGCCGGCTGGTCAAAGAGATAAATAAAAAAAGAGGCGAGAAATTTTTAAAATTATATTTTCATACCGATGCGACACAGGCGCTGAATTTTTTGGATTGCGATGCAGGGAAACTTGGCGTAGATATGTTAAGCCTGTCAGCGCATAAGATATACGGACCGAAAGGAGTTGGTGCTTTATTTTTGAGAGATAAAACACCGCTAGACGCGGTGCAACTGGGAGGTCATCATGAGAATAATCGGCGAAGCGGTACCTTGAATGTCACCGGTATTGTCGGATTGGGAGCAGCCCTTGAAATGTTGAAAAAAAGCGAGGTAGAAAAAAATAATAAAAAAATATCCAAGCTAAGGGATCTATTGGCAGACGGTGTAATAAAAAATGTGCCAAATGTGATTTTGAACACCGATAGAGGGATAGCCACGCCGGCGCATGCGCATTTTTCCATTCTGGGAGTCGAGGGAGAAGCGATTCTACTCGCGCTCGACCTCGAAGGAGTAGCGGTCTCCACCGGTTCAGCCTGCGCATCCGGCGATTTGAAGGCTTCGCGCGTTTTACTAGCAATGGGTATCAACGCGGAAATGGCGCATTCATCCATTCGTTTCAGTCTCGGAAAGAATAATACGGCCGAGGATGTTAAGCGGTTAATAAAGATTTTACCGCCGATAGTAAAAAGGTTAAGGGAGATGACCAAGGGGATAAAATTTTGAAGCATTTTTGATATTATAATCTATATCCAAACACATAAACCTGTCCGTCATCAAAAGATTTCCAGAAGTCGGCTGAGAGCTTGGCCTCGTCAACGATTTTTGGCGACGCCCACCAGTATTTATTGAGCACAAAATAGCCTTCCTTCACCTCGGCCAGATCCATCGCTATTGCCATCGTTTCCCGCGATGGTTTTTTGTAGACCATATCCATATAATATTGATAAAGAGTGGAGCCGGTCGGTATCGGATAGTAGAAAATAGTATTATTTTTATAATATTTTTTAAATCCGTATTCCCGGAGCGCCGCTACCGAGACCTGCTGGTTGGCAAGCACGATATAATCATCGGAGATTTTATTGGACTCTATCCAGCGTACGGCGTCAATATCCGTCTGGCTTACCGCGTATTCATGGGAATCAAAATAATTGTCTTTGCGCGGATAAGAAAAATAAAGCGAAGAAAAAATTAAAAATGTTAAAAAAATTAAGAATGGAATTTTGATCTTGTAATTTTGACTTAACAGTTTACCGGCAAATAAATACAGAAAGGCAAACATAAAAGGGAGGAGCAAGAAAAAAGAAACGAGTAACAGGCGGTCAGAATAATTATCTCGTTCGTAATCAATTAGAAAATCGAAAGAAAAAAATAAACTGATGAGCCAGGATAGGGTAATGGCGCCGGCCAGCATCAAATAAACGAAGAATATCTTAGCATCCTTTTTATATTTCATGACAATGCCGATTCCGGCCGCGGCGATTAGCGCCGTTATAATTTTGATATTGAAGGCGATCAAATAAACAAAATTTAAAATTATATTTTCATCGCGCGGCAGGCTGAAAGAAAAAATATTCTTTAATTCTAAAAGAAAATTATTATTTAGTTTAAAAAGTATTCCGCCGCCGGTTGAATTATTTAATTTGCTATTGATATAAAATGAAAAGGGGATAGCGAGGGCTGATAGGATAAATACGAAAATGTTTAATATTTTCTTTGTGTTTAATTTCAAACTACTATGTAAAATAGTAACAGCTATCGCCAAAAAAAGCGCCGGCAGGCCGGCGATCGGCTGGGAGAGAATAGCGACAAATGAGAATAAATATATAAGCGCCAGGTCAAAATAATTTTCGCAAGAAAAGGTCTTGATAATAACCAAAAGCAGGAAAAGATAGGCAAAATTTTGCGGGGTGGTGACTATGAAAAAAGAAAAAGGAAAAACCAATAAAATAATAATGGACAAAAGAACGGCTTGGCTGTTTTTGAAAAATTTTATTAATGAATTATAAAGAAATATCGGCAAGGTCAAACCGGCCAGAAACGGAACCAGCAATTTATCCAGATATGCAATATTAATGAAAGATATTTTATACAGTATGACCTCAAGTGAATATTGGCTGAGATAATAAAACGGCTTGGGCAGCACCTTGCCGGTTTTGGCAATCAGGCCGACGGTAGCCTGATGAATAAAAGGATCAAAGCCGTAGCCGATCTTGTAAACAATTAATGCGATAGAAAAAGAAAGAAAATAAAAAAATGAAATGGCTATAATGGTTAAATGGTTAAATGGTTTTTGTGTTTTTATGGTTAGGTTTATTAAAGCTAAGGCGGTTAGTGCATAAAAAATAAAAAAATAATTCGGGATGACTTGCCAGGGGGAAATGATTGGTTGGGTGGTTTGGTGGAGCAATAGAATTAATATGGAAAATAGAAATAGCGATAGGTAGATAATTAAATATTTAATATATGGCTGTATGGCTATATGGTTATATTGTTTTGCTTCTGTTTGGGGGCGGAGTTTTATCAAGAAATAAAGAGAAAGCATAGAAAGAATTATGCTAATTATCGTTCCAGTAGTGTTCAATTTATAAATACGATAAACAATAGCGCCCCAGAATGAAATTAGGGATAAAAATATAAAAATTAAAAAGAAAAAATTTGGAAGTTTGTTTAAAAATTTTTGCATATATAATTATTATATCAAGATAATTGGCAATTGCCAAAACCGCCTTTTTATTGTATAAATAAAAGTATATTTATGTCAGAAAAAAAACTTATAAAAAAATACTGGAGAGGAATGGTGGTTGGACTTTTAGCCATAATATTTTTTTTGGGCGCTTCCAGCTTTAATTATTTAACACAGAATAAAAATTTTGTGAAGTGGCTGTCGCCGGATGAGAACGCTAATTATGTTTTTAGCAAACTATACGCGCAGGAAAAAAAATTGACTATTTATGAAGGTTATAATTTGTATACCGGCGGCATTATGTATCCGCGCAGTTTCCGTTCCGACAACGGTTATATCAAACCGGTGAGTTTCCTCGGGCTGATCTTGATCTACGGCCAGATCGCCAGTTGGACCAGCGTCGCGATCCTACCTTACCTCACGCCATTTTTTGGCGCGCTTGGCCTCATATTTTTTTATTCATTGATATCCAACATATTCGGCCGGCGTAATGGCATAATCTCCGCTTTTCTTTTGGCCTTCTTCCCTCCCTACATATACTACAGCGCGCGCAGCATGTTTCATAATGTTTTATTTGTAGTGCTCTTAATCATTGGATTGTATTTTATATCGGCGGTAATAAAAAATTCAAAAAGCCAGAAAATAATTGATAATAATGAGCCGTCTGATAAAATTAATAAATTCAAAAAATTTTTGCCCGGGCTCAAAAATAATTTTTTAGCTGCCCTGGGAGGAGGCATGCTCGGCCTTTCTATAATCACGAGAACATCGGAGTTGATCTGGCTCGGACCACTACTCGTTTTGCTCTGGATATTCAACATCAAAAAGATTGACCTGGTAAATCTATTGATAATTATCAGTTTTGCCGCTGTTACCTTTATCCCGGTCTTCTATTGGAACCAAATTCTATACGGCGCACCCACCTCCAGCGGTTATCCGCAAATGACCGAGTCTATTAATAATATCGCCAGCGCCGGTACGGATCTGGTCAAGCCGCAAAATTTAATTCAGCCGGGCAAAGTCAAAATGATACTAAAAAATATTAATAATAACATATTTCAATTCGGCCTCAAACCCCGCGACTCGTTAGCCAAGTTTATAAATTATTCGGCTCGAATGTTTTTTTGGCTGTTTTGGCCGGCCGCCGCCGGGTTTTTATTTTTACTCCTTAAAATATACAAACTTAAACGAGTTTATATCTTATATATAATATCATTTTTAACCGTATCCGTATTTTTGATTTTGTATTACGGCAGTTGGAATTTCCACGATAATCCGGATCCAAAGAGCATTACCATCGGCAATTCCTATACGCGCTACTGGCTGCCGATTTATCTCGGGGCGATTCCATTTATCAGCTTGATAATAATCAAGATCAGCCGACTGGCTTTGGTAGCGCGGCGAGTACTCTATAAACAAGTTTATAATTCTTACAATCCAAAAGCTGATAAATGGCGGGTAATTTTTAAAAGAGTATCTATGGATAGTATAAAAATATTATTTGTAATAATTTTATCATTTTTATCGCTTTTTAACGTACTGTTTGCCCGCGAAGAAGGTCTGGTAGAAACATACCAAAAACAAAAAAATACCGAGAAAATTTATTTTGAAGTTTTAAAGCTCACCGAAAATAATTCCACCATTATAACCAGATATTACGACAAATTATTTTTTCCGGAAAGAAAAGTAATTGTGGGAGTTTTTGACGACGACAACATGATCAGCGAGTATGCCAAATTGGTAGATTATCTGCCGGTTTATTATTACAATTTTACCTTGCCGTCCAAAGATTTCAATTATCTCAACAATCGCAAGCTAAAACAATTCGGTATCGGACTAAAGAAAGTGAAGAGTGTGGAAGGAGGGTTCACTTTATATAAACTAATTCGAACGAGCAATTGAAATACATTTTTTTAATTGCCAAGTAAAAATATAAAAACACGATATTAATTTCCAATTTCTAATTCCTAATTTCTAAACAATTTTCAATGAATAATAAAAAAATTTATCGAATCGGCATCGACGCCCGCCTCTACGGGCCGGTGGGCAAGGGCTTGGGGCGCTATACCAAGGAAGTGGTTGATAATATTATTAAATTGGACAAAGAAAATGAGTATGTGATTTTTTTATGCAAAGATAATTTTGATGATTTCCAAATTTTACCGGAAAACCGCGCCAGAGTAAAAAAAGTTTTGGCTGACACAAGATGGTATTCTTTGAAGGAACAATTTAGCCTTCCTGGAATAATAAAAAAAGAAAAATTAGATTTGATCCATTTCACGCATTTTAACGTGCCCATCTTTTGCCCGGTAAAATTCGTAGTTACCATTCACGATCTGATCTTGACCAAGTATCCGACCATGCGCGCCACCACCCTTGGACCGCTTAGATATTTTTTGAAAAATTTATTATACAAGATAGTGATATCAACCGCTGTTAGGCGAGCGCGGAAGATCATTACGGTTTCGAATTTTACAAAAAAGGACATAATAGACAATTTTAATGTCAGCCAGGATAAAGTTATTGTAACCTACGAAGGAGTTTCAAGGCTCGGCCGGCAGGAAAACAAAGATAGCCGGTTTTATAATATTGAGGAGATCTTGAATAATGACAAAAAAATTCTAGCCGGTTACAAAATTGACAGCCCGTATTTGCTTTATGTGGGCAATGCCTATCCGCACAAAAATTTGGAAGGCTTGCTCCGGGTTTTTTCTAAGATCAAAAAAGATGATCTTGAAAATGCAAAACATATAAAATTGGTTTTAGTTGGCAAGGTTGATTATTTTTATAAAAGGGTAAAAGAGTTTGCCGAAGAATTAGGGTTATCCGGCAAAGATGCCCCGGGAAAGCAAGTGATTTTCCCGGGTTATGTTATGGACAAAGACCTTGAGGTGATGTATACAAATGCGATAGCATACGTCTTTCCCTCTTTTTACGAAGGCTTCGGCCTGCCGCCCCTGGAAGCAATGGCGCACGGTTGTCCGGTAATTTCGTCAGACCAAGCCAGTATGCCGGAGATACTCGGACCAGCGGCTTTGTATTTTGATCCGAATGACGAATCGGAAATGGAGGAAAAAATCAAGGAGATAATTATGAATGACGGACTGAAGAGGGAATTGGTTAAGCGAGGTTTTGAACAGGTCGAGAGGTATGATTGGGAGAAATGCGCGGAGGAGACAGTGTGGATTTATGAAAAAGTTTTAATGGCAAATTCCAAATGACAAATTACAAATCAAATCCAAATGTCAAAATCCTAATTAAAATTTTTAGAAAAGAATAAAAATATTTTAATATAAACAAGGGTCTTTTCACATTTGCATTGGTTGCATTTGCGAAAAGACCCTTTTTGGTTTATTTATTCATTTGGTACCGAATCGTCCGGCACCGGCTCAACCCCCAGTCAAAGTACATACAGGGGTTCTTTAATTGCGAGGTGCAAATATTCCTGAGGCATTCTGCCTGTCGCTTTTCCTCAAAGTGCTGAGGATTAACTCCGATTTTGACGGCAGTTACGATTAACGATAGGGGAAGCGCGGTTGCTTCCACGCCATTGGCAGTTATGCTACCATTAAGTAGCATTCCTCCATCGGCGTGGTAATACCACATTTCTACACCAGGCACGGTGCCTTCCATTTCTAGCTGTTTCCAGTCTCCGGTTACGATCCGGCCGCGCTTTTTTTGCTCGGCGTGACGGACGATTTTGACGACATCTTGGATCCTTAATCCAGAGAATTTATTCGTGAAAATCTGAACATTTCCACTGGATCTTTGTTGGACGATAATGTCGCATTTTCCGCCGAAGGGTGAACGTGCAAACTTCTGCATATTTGGGTCGTCGGTATTGATGACCAGAAGTTTTAGCTGTTTTTTCTTGGGCCCGTTAATTATTTCGACTTGACCCTTGGCCTCGAATTCCGATCGGGTTTGGTTAAAAAATTTCTTTTGATGTTCATAGATCGCCATAAATGCTTCTTTGGCGAATTGAATGACGCGGGCCGGCTTGTCCGGGTTCTTCTCGTGAAGCATCTTCACCAGAGCGGATAGGTCGAAATACTGACCACCGTCCTTACAGACTAATGCCTTAGTATCGATCGAAAGGACATATTTGAGAATGGGCTCCAGCGCCGGGTCGTCATCAATGCCAAGATATTTGGCGATGAGAGTAGTGGCGCATTCGCCTTTTTCGCCCTTCGATCCCTGGACCGGATGTTCGTCAAACCTACTACCGGCCATACCGACGATCAGCACTCCTTCGTTTTCCCATTCCTCAACAGAACGCCCATCCGGAGTTCCGGAGGTATTCCAAAGAATGATCTTAGCCCGTTTGATCCCGGGAAACTTTTCCTGCCCGAATAATTTAAGCAGGCAGATGCCCGCGATCTCATCGAGATGCGGAGAGGCGTGAGTTGCAATAGCGACCACCTTTTTGTTTCTCTGAGCTTTTACCACCGTTTCATTCTTAGCCATTGGAGAAAACCTCCTGTTTTATTTAATACCTGACTCAAAGCCAGCGGCATTTATTAAATAATTGATAAATGTCGCTGACCTTGAGTTTTCAGTCTTAGTTAAATTTTTAAGGAACTACCATATTAAAAAATTAAAATGTTTTTGTTGACCCGAATATCTATTTATCGTATAATATAATTATACAAAATAATGTTCAATCATATCATTTATTTGTTATTTTGTCAATGTTAACTTAATGATTTTAGCTAAAAATAAGGAATATAATGTCAAAAAATGTGATTTTAAGCACATTCATCCGGCTAATAACCGGAAAAGAGCGCAAGCTTCGCGTTTTTTGGTTGATCTCAATAAATATGTGAATATTATTGATTTAGATGTTCAGGCAATAAGAGAAAACAGGCGGTTTAATTTTTTGCGGCAGGCTGGCAAGAAAAAGATCCGGTCTGATAAAGTAAATATTATGGAGCCGCCGAGATTCAGTTTTAAAGAAAAATTTGATTCGCTGGCGATCGTGTCTTTATTTAAATTTACTTATTTCGGACTAAAAAAACTATTTAATCTGATTTTTCAAATAATTAATTTTTGGATGAGAGGATTTATTTTTGTTTTAAAATGGCTGATGATGCCATTTTATTTTTTTTACAAATTATTTAGCATAATTATCGGCAGTATCGGGCGTCGAATTTTAGATTTATTTGAAGACTTGAAAGAAGTCAGGCTATACCGGCAGGAGGCAAAAATTTTTGCGCAGGAAAATATAGCCGATAAGGAATTCGAACCAACCATTAATCTTTCACAAGGAAAAGTAATTGAATTTAAAAAAATAGAAAAAGAAAATCGTTCAAGTATTTTTGATCATTTCAGATTGTTTTACACCAAAAGAGCTTTTTATTTTTTATTATTACTTCTTTTGATAATTTTACCCTTCCAAGCTTTAAATATCTACAAAAAAATATTTGCCGGTGATATCAAAGGACAGGTACTCGGAGTTTCCGAACAAGCAATCGGCAACATGAAAGAAGCCGGATTGAGCGCGGCCGCACTCGATTTCAGCGCATCGCAAACCAGATTCCAGGAGGCTAGTGCCAATTTTCAATCTGCCGAACTGAAACTCAATGAAATAAACTCAGCGCTTTTTTATCTGGCCAAAATCGCGCCCGATAAAAATATCCGCATGGCCGCCGAGGCCAAAAATATATTATTAGCCGGACAGACGGCCGCCGAAATGGGAATAAATTTGAGCTTGGCTTTGAACGGTTTGAATAAAACAAATAGCACGGGGGAAAAAGCAAACATTTCCGAAATTATCAAAAATTTTCTGGAACATTCCGGCCAAGCGATTGGGAGCGCCAAGAAATTAGACGAAATAATTAATAAAATAAATATAAATAATTTACCCGATGAATATAAGCAAGAATTTCAAAATGTCAAAACCGGCGCCGGATTTTTGAAAAATGCTTTAGCGGAATTTAACATTTTAGTTACAAATTTAAATACTTTTCTCGGTGTACAGAATGATAAGCGATATTTATTGGTTTTTCAAAACAACGCGGAAATGCGCGGCAGCGGCGGTTTTGTCGGCAGTTTCGCACTGGTGGATTTTCGCGATGGAAAAATTAAAAATTTGGAATTTCCGGAGGGAGGGAGCTATGATACCAAGGCCGGTTTATATGAAAAAATATTATCACCCCAACCCCTCCAACTTTTGGGAGTTAATTGGCGTTTTTGGGATGCCAATTGGTGGCCGGACTGGACGAAGTCAGCCAAGAAACTTGAATGGTTCTATGAAAAAAGCGATGGCCCGACAGTTGACGGGGTGATAGCCATAACGCCGGATTTTATGGAAAGTCTTTTAAAAATCATCGGCCCGGTAGATATGAAAGAACAATATGGGTTGGTTATTGATGATCAAAGTATGTGGGCGACATTGCAAGAATTTTCAGAAGAAAAATTAACCGGCGAAAAAACACCCAAGAAAATTATCGGCGACTTAATGAATCGCATTATTGAAGAATTACCCGAGAAACTCAAAGGGAAAGATTTTATTGAAATATTCAAAATCGCCGAGCAATCGCTTAAAGAGAAACATATAATTTTTTATTTCAACGACCCAGATCTCCAAAAACAAGTGGAAGGCCTGGACTGGGCCGGCCGGATCAAAACAACTCCCCGCGATTATCTCATGGTGGCTGATACCAATATCGGCGGAGGAAAGAGCGACCGCAAAATTGATGAAGAAATAAATCATCAGGCCTCGATTGGCGAAGACGGTAGTGTGACGGATATATTAACGGTTAATAGAATTCACACGGCAGTCAAAGGCGAAAAATACATCGGTGTCAATAACGTGGATTGGATGAGAATATATGTACCTAAAGGAAGCGTACTAATAGAAGCGAGCGGATTTGAAGCGGTGCCCCAAGAACTTTTCAAACAGCCGGATGGCAGCCAAAGGGTAGATCCGGATTTGGCCAATGAATTTGCCTCGCAAATAGATAGCGAATCAGGCACCAAGATCTATGAAGAGTCCGGTTATACGGTTTTTGCCAACTGGTCGCAAGTTAAACCCGGCCAAACAGCCACTATCAAGATCAAATATTTGCTGCCATTTAAAATTTTTAAAAATGATGAAAAATCAACAATTCAAATTCTGCCAGGTTTAAAAAGCCAGCTGGGCGACAATTCTAATTTGGGAACCTACTCTTTACTGATACAAAAACAGCCCGGCGCAAAGAGCCATAATTTTAGAACCGTTTTAATGTTTGAAAATTTAAAAAATTTATGGGCATATCCCGACACATTGAACGTCAAACAAAATGGCTGGTCGGTTAAAGATGTTTTGGACGGGGATAAGTATTATGGGATGGTTCTAGTGAAGAAATAGTTGTTTTTGCATACTTAATTATATTAGATAATTTTAAAAAGTATAATAAAAATAGTTTTAAATTTTAAGTTTTAAATTTTAAATGAATAACAAATTTTACAAATTTTAAAATTATATTAATTAAATTTCAATTAAAATTTAAAATTTATAATTTAAAATTAGAAAATATAACCATATGCCAAATATTAAGGTTAGCAGCAATAGTTCCAACAAAAAGAACGATAATATGATCGATCTTAGGAATGTTGGCCAGATCAAGCCGAAGATGGATCAGAAAGCCACGGAGTTTCAGCCTAAATTTTTGGAAAATGAAAAAATACAGCCAAGCCAGGCGAAATCATTTTATAGCCACACCACGCCATCTGATGAAAAAATCAAAAAAATCGAGAATAAGATGGATGAGGAAATAAAGCAAGAAGAAATTGATGAAAGTTTGTCAGAGATCTATCAGGGCGATGATGGGAAAATGGTGGATGTTAAAAAAATGGATATTAAGAAAAGACATGGTTTTTTCTTTTGGTTTTTTATGATAATTTTTTTCTTGTGTGTTGCCGCTGCCGCCGGATACGGCGCGTATTATTTATATATGCAAAAAGGAGTGGACGAAGCTATGATAGAATTCAGTATTGACGGCAAAACCGAAGTGAAAGCCGGTGAAGAAACTAATTACGTTATAAATTACAAGAATACCAGCAACGTTGAGGTAAAAAATGTAAAAATAGAAGCAGAGTTTCCGAAAAATTTCAGATATATAGAATCCGATCCTGCTCCCGCAAAAAATAAAAATTTGTGGGAGATAGACAGTATTCCAGCGCACCGCAGCGGCTTGATCCGTTTGAAGGGCGCTATCATCGGTCCGGTGGATGAAGCCAACACTATAGTGGCGCGCATCACATATATGCCGGTTAATTTTTCAAGCGAATTCAAGAAAGACGCATCCATTATAACCACGGTCAAGGATATCGGGATCAATTTTGTTTTTACAAATCCGGAGAGCGCATTAGCCGGCGATACAAACGAGGTAGTTATAAAATTCACCGCCAGTCCGGAAAGCTCTATAAAAAATTTCTTAATCAATATAGATCCCAATGATAATATAGAGTATTTGGCAACAGACAACGAATCCGGCAATGCGAAGAACAAAAAAGCCAGTACAAGTATTGAGGAAATTAAGTCCGGTAGTTGGCAGATAAATAACGTTGGTGAAACAGAACAGGAACTGAAATTCAGTTTCAAATTCAAGGATAAAGTAAAGGACAAGGAGGATATGAATATTCATTTTGAACAGCAGTATGAAAACGTGACTTACAGATTTTTTGACAAGACGTTAAATATTGAAGTGGTAAAAAATAATTTGAATTTAACCTTGATCTTGAATGGAACACGCGATTCCGGCGGAATTGATTTTGGGCAGGCCTTGAACTATTCTTTGGTATATGCCAATAAAGGCGAGTCCGAAATGAAAGATGTGGTGATAATGGCGGTCTTGGACGGCGATCTTTTGGATTGGGCAAGTCTCAGCGATAAAAATAAAGGGCAGACTCAAACCAATTCCATAACTTGGAGCAAAGAAGAGATCCCTGGTCTGGCCAGTGTCGGCATCGGGCAAGAGGGAACCATTGATTTTTCCATAAACGTCAGTTCTTCCACTGAAATAGATATTAATAAAAGTTATGAGATAAAAAGCTATGCCCAATTTTTGCTCGGCGGACAGAAAAAATCCAGCGATGATATGAAAAGCAATACGATCATCAGCAAACTAAATAGCGATACCAATATCAAAGAACAAGTTAAATATTTTAACGACGACAATATCGCCGTCGGCAGCGGACCGTTACCGCCGAAAGTCGGACAAACCACCAGCTTCAAGGTTTACTGGACCGTTTCAAATAATCTGCACGAGTTGAACGATCTGAAAATAGAGACCAAGTTGCCTGCTTACGTGAAGTGGGAGGACAAAAATCAAGTTTCAGCCGGCACCTTGCAATATATCATTGAGGAAAATAAGGTGGTGTGGAATATCGGACGTCTGCCCATATCCGTGCCGCTCGCCGAAGGAGAGTTTACCATCAGCATAACACCAACATTAGATGATGCGGACAAGATTATGGTACTCTTAAACGGCACAAATTTGACCGGTACGGACAGCGCGACCATGTCAACTATTAACAAGTCCAACAAGGCAAAAACCACCAAGCTGGAAGACGACACGATCGCCGAAAGCGATGGGATTGTGGTGGAGTAGAACAGCTTTTAGCTTATAGCTTGTAGCTTGTAGCCTTTAGGTTGTAAATAATAGGCTGTACGTCGAATTTTTAAATTTAGATTAATAATTTTATGTTTAAAGCTTTAAAAACTTCTAAAATATCAAAAGCAAGAATAGGAAAAATTACAACATCAAGAGGGGAGATCAAAACCCCTTTTTTTATGCCGGACGCCACGCGTGCGGCTGTTAAATATTTGGACTCGAGCGATCTCAAGAAACTAAATATACCGGCGGCGGTGGTCAATACTTTTCATTTGTATCTTCAGCCTGGTTCAAAATTGATCAAAAAGGCGGGCGGGATAAATAGTTTTATGAATTTCGACCGACCGTTATTATCTGACAGCGGTGGGTTTCAAGTATTCTCATTGGTTCATAACAATAAAAGTATGGGAAAGATCAGGGATGACGGGGTGGAATTTAAATCACCGCTCGACGGATCAAAACATTTATTTACTCCGGCCAAGTCTATCCAGATCCAGTTCGAACTCGGCACGGATATGATCGTGGTTTTTGATGATTGTCCGCCCAATGATTTTGATGAAAAGACGATTATCGCTTCGGTGGATAGGACAATTAGATGGGCGAGGGAGTGCAAAATGGTATATGAGAAAGAATTAAAAAAGTTAAAAAAGTTAGAAACACGGCCGCTTTTGTTTGGGGTGATACAGGGCGGAGCGTTCAAGGATTTACGAAAGAAATGTGCGGAAGCGCTTATGAAGATTGGATTTGACGGTTATGGATTCGGTGCACGGCCGGTAGATGAGAAAGGAAAATTTTTGGACGAAATTTTAAAGTACACCGCGGATTTAATTCCCAAGGATAAAATTCGCTTCGGCTTGGGCATCGGGACGCCGGAAGATATTATCCGGTGCGTGCGGATGGGATGGGACATGTTTGATTGCGTCATACCGACCAGAGAGGGAAGACATGGGAGACTTTTTTTTCAAAAAAGTAATTTCCAATTTCTAATTTCTAATTTCCAAGCAAAACCAAAATCCAAAATCCAAAAGAATTTTTATGAAGCTGTAAATATTACTAATGCGAAATTCTCAAATGATTTTTCATCGATTAATGCAAGCTCAAAAATTGAAGAATTGAGGTCTTGTTCGAAGGCATATTTGCATCATCTTTTTAAAGCCAAAGAACCGCTTGGGCAAAGGTTGGCGACTCTAAATAATCTGGAGTTTTATATGGAATTAATGGATCGGGTCAGGGGAGATATACAGAGAGGGGTATTTTAAAAAAGCCTTTTTATTATTTATAGGATGAAGAGCGATAAAAATGCTATTAATTTCTAAATTATTATTACTAATTTCTAAAAAATTTGACATTAATCATTTTATTAGAAATTATAATTTAGAAATTAGAAATTTATTGATTTTTATTTTACAAATTAATGTAATTTATTTTTGACTTCTTGAAATCTGTATGATATTATTCTTCATATAAATATATGGCTTCAGTTTATCGAAAAATTTATATTACACTTATATTGATCGTAATCATCATTACAGCCGCTTGGGTTTTTGCTTATACTTGGAAAGTGCAGCATACATCTGAATTGGCTACTGTTGAGCATCCTCAACAAAGCAATACAAACCCGCCGGCTATTGAGGAAAAAATTGATAATGAAAAAGCCGCTTCAACTGTTAATGAACAACCAACAGCCACTACGACGCCGATCGCGACAACAACCGCGGAATCAACAAACGAAAAAATAAAATTGACGAAATTAAAAATAAATGATCTGGTTGAAAGTCCGCTGGTAATTGACGGCGAAGCGCGGGGGAGCTGGTATTTTGAAGGCGTATTTCCGGTGGAGTTGCGCGACGCCAAAGGCAAGCTGATTTCATCCGCACAAGCCGAGGCGATCAGCGATTGGATGACTGATAATTTTGTGCCTTTCAATGCCAAATTAACATTCTTGCTTCCGGAAACCGCTACCGGCACTTTGATCTTGAAAAAAGATAATCCGTCCGGTCTGCCGCAAAATGACGAGTCAATGACAACAATGGTTCGATTTAAATAAGCTTCATGATTAATTATTATTATAAAGACGTCAAAGGAAGCCGTCTGGAAACTTTGGACGAATTTAGAGTTGGGTGCTGGATTTATGTGGAAAAACCAAGCGAGAGCGAGCTTGAAATATTAACGGATAAAATTGGCTTGGAGGAAGGCTTGTTAAAAGATGCTCTGGATCCGAATGAAGTGCCGCGCCTGGAAATAGAGAACGGGATTCTTTATATTTTCACCAGAGTACCGGTCAGGGATAATGAACGAGCGGTTACCGCGCCATTGATGATCGCTGTTGGTGAAAATTTTGTCGCTACTGTCAGCGATTGCAATTTGCCGTTTTTCAGTAAACTTACATCGAACGAATTGGAATTTTTTACCACTCAGAAAGTCAAAATATTTTTGCAGTTTTTTGAATTTATCAATAATGATTATCAGCATCTTTTGGCTACGATTAACAAGCAAGTGCGATCCAGAACAGTTAATCTGGAAAAAATTGAAAACAAAGATATAGTGCAGTTTATCTCTTCCGAAGAGCAGATAAATGATTTTCTCGCTGCATTAGAACCGACCAATACCATTCTTAACAAAATTTTGTCCGGTAAAAATTTGTCTTTATACGAAGACGATAAAGATCTAATTGAAGACTTGCTTTTATCCAATGGACAATTGATAGAAATGAGCC
>Ga0315268_10003045_pt1 | contig 18581 bp, 19 predicted proteins | sample C1_top_MG_FD_204535 | JGI IMG/M metagenome (GOLD analysis project Ga0315268, IMG submission 204535) | Sediment microbial communities from Yellowstone Lake, YNP, Wyoming, USA - C1_top | ecosystem: Environmental > Aquatic > Freshwater > Lake > Sediment | place: USA: Wyoming | collected 2017-08-01
TTCCCGCTGGATGATGCAGCTTTTGTTCGACGTGAACAGGAACTCGATCGGGTCCTCGATCGTAATGATATTGTAAGCGAAATTATCGTTGATGAACCGCATCATCGATGCGAGCGTAGTTGATTTGCCGTTTCCGGTCGGTCCGGTGACGAGGATCAGGCCGTTCGGGACCTGCGCTATCTTTCCGAGCACCGGCGGAAGGTTCAGCTCCTCGAACGTGCCAATCTGGTGAGGGATCACGCGCATGACCACTCCGATATTCCCGCGCTGACGGAAGATGCTCACCCGGAAACGGCCGACGTTCGTCAGTGTATAGGACGTATCGAGTTCCTTCAGGTCTTCGGGCAGTTTCCGGTTGTGCTGCTCCATGACCGTCTTGGCGACGAACTCAGTATCCTGTTTCGTCAGGTTCGCGAGCTTGGCGCGAATGAGATGGCCGCGCGCCCGGAACATGGGCGGATTCTCGACCTCAAAATGGATGTCCGAGACTTTTTTTTCGAAGGCAATATTGAGGATCTGATTCAGTATCGCATTGTCCATGGCGCGTGGTCCCTCCGCGGTTTATCTAAATTATACTTGTTTGCCACAGAGGACTACAGCGTGAACAGAGAAGTAAGGAGGAGACGTATTGATTTTTACTCGGTGTCCTCGGTGATCTCTGTGGCGAAAAAATATAGAATGACTCTGTTCGTAAGTGTTCGATCGACAATGCATGAGCTCGGACGAACGTTCATCAAGCTCATGGCTTTTGCGCTGTTTTCGCCGCCTGTCTGCGGAACAGCGCAAATTCCAGAACAATGCCGACCTGCTGGGCCAGGATCTCGAGAACATCAAGCTGCACCGGGGTGGCCTCTTGCTTTCCGAAATCCCCGTACACGATCGCGATGACCTTCCGATCGCAGATCACGGGCAGCAGGAGAACAGCCGGACTCAGGGGCGCACCGATTTCCTGAAAGAGTCCCTTGATCGCGTCGTCGCTGCTCTCTCCATAATACGCCTGTCCTTTTTCGAGCACCTCCCGGAACACCGACGGTTTCGCGATCGATATCTTCAGCCGGTCCGCCTGGGTCGGCCCCATGCTTTTATCGGATGTTACTCCTATGGCTCGTTCGCCGGTCAATTCCGAAGGGCGGACAAAGAACGTGACTGCGCGCTGGAACATTCCGGCGACCGCTGCGAGCGCCACCAGCGCCGCATCGGACGGGTTGGTGATCTCACGAAGCGATCTGATGTCGTTCTTCAGCTCTTTCACGTACCGGTCGGTGGTGTCGAACCGGTGCTGAAAATCCTTGATAAACGACTTGAAAACGCCGAGGAACCTGATCGTATCCTGGACGTACGTTTCCCGTTTGGCCTCTTTCGAAGGTTTCGGGAGAACGGCACGGACGCCGTCGTTGTACGAACGCAGGATGAAGTCGCTTTCCTTGGGCGAAGCGAGCTGCAGGAGCGGGACCGAAGCGTACTGTCCACGCACCCGATCGCGCATGCCGATGATCTTTTCCTCGGGAAACCCGGACCCGGAGCTTGCAGGACTGTCGAACACGACCACCGGCATTCTCATGGCGGAGAGGCATTGCGACACGATCCGTTCGAGGTCAGCCTCGTCGTCGGTCGCGAATACGGGGATCCCATCCTCTTTGCAGAGGGTCAGGACGGAATGCCTGAGCAGCTTATCAGTGCTGAACAGCACGACGGCCTTGCCAGCCTGCTTCGTCGCAGCATCGGGCGCGGCCTTGCGCTCCATGGACCTCCGGAGAAAAGAAACAAAGACCTCCTGCTCTTCGGAAGAAAAACCCGGGAGGATCTCCTGTATGTTCTGCCGATGGATCGCGATCGGATCGAAGACCTCCATTTCGGAAACAGGCCGGGGGATCTTCTTCTCGAGCCGGTCGAGATCAGCTAAGCCGAGATCGTCAGCCGTGATCGCCGAACGTTCTTCTCGTGCTCCAGCCGCGCTTTCCGACGGAAGGACATCGGCGTAGACGACCTCAAAGGACGTCACCTCTTTCCCGCTCGCACGGTCGCGTTCCCGCTCGTCAGAGACGCGAAGCGCATCCATCAGGATCATCTGGGCATCAAGGCCCACATCCTGCTCCATGTCGCCGAAGGAGGCGCCGCCTTCCGGAGAGAAGACGGCTGTCTCGGTATCGAACGTAAAGGTGCCTTTGGCCCACCCCATCAGCTCAAGGATCGTGATCTCGACCAGTTTCTTGAGTCCTTTCAGAGCGTCTTCCCGTTTCAGTCTGCCCTTCTGCAGCAGCGTGGCAATAAGCGGGGTGCCTTTTTTATCCGCATGCATGGCGTCCAAAGCCTGCTTGAGATCGTCAACGGTAATGGCGCCCATTTTTACCAGAACGGTCCCGATGCGGACGCTGTCATTGAGATGATTTGCGCCGACGATCGATCCGCTGCTGAACACGATCTTGCTCTCCCCTTTGGTCCCTTTAACGGAAAAAATGCCAGACTTCCGCGTTGTGTGGACCAACTGGATGATGTAGACGATATTCAGATGTTCCAGGTCTCCGGTGAACGCCATGTTCTCTTGTCGAACTCCTTGATACGTATCTCTGAGGGCATCGGGATCATCCAACGATGCCGTTGGTGTGCCCGAGAATAATTACCTTGATTATATAATGATAGGGGATAAGAAGCAAGTGCACTTCTTGCATCTTCTCGTATCGCAGGAACGGTACGGCTGCTTGTTTGTTCCTGGCGCGATTTTCCACCTGCAAATATATCGCCAATAGCGTATAATGCCGAGCTGCGAAGAACCAACAATGCAGCAGGGGAGAGGATGCGAACAGATGGGAAATACATTAACGAACTACTCGGATGACAACCAGACGCGCGAAGCGCTCGCGAAGGTCGGATCGAAGCGAACGGTCCATGAGATGTACGGCCTTTTTTACGGGTCCCTGGCCGCGCCGGACCCGGCTGATCCAGCTGAGCATCTGCCGGTGATCTTCAACGACGAAGCTGCAGCCGAGGCCGCCTCAGAAGAAGATACCGAGAACGCGCGCCAGAACCTGCTGTCGCTCTGGAACTTCATTGCTCACTGGAAGCCGGACAAGGACCCCTTTTACTTTCCCGAGCAGGAGTATCCTGCCAACTATCAGGGCGTATTGCAGCACCTGAAGGACGATCTGGCGCTGGTGCAATACTTCATCGTTGGCCTCAATCTGGGTGGAACGGAAACAGATGATTTTTCCGAGGATGCGGTCGACGCGATGCACGAACTGACCGAGGCATCGATTCGCCTGCAGAAGAATATCGAGGTGGCTGCGGCATTGGACCCGATGGCAGCGGATGACGATCCGGAAGCAACCGCAACGATGCTGGATGACCTTGAGGACATCCTTGCCGACGGCATCGCACGGGTGACCCTCGGGCTGAAGCACGCGAAGCGGTGAGTGGTGGTACAGCACGGGGTCGATGGTATTCGCATCGAGCGTGACCCTCCCTGATGCGCGAGGACCGGATTTCGTCAGGGTAGGCAGCGATATGCTACGAGCTATCCTCGCGGTTGTTCCGCTCCTTTCTCATTGCATCTAATTCCGCATAGGTCTTTGCGGCACATTCAGGGCAAAGACTATGTGTGAATGTAGTGTCCGAATGTTCGCTGATATAGGCTTCCAATTGAGTCCAGTATCCCTCGTCATCGCGTATCTTCTTGCAGGAAGAGCAGATGGGCAGCAAACCGTTCAGTTTGTTGATCCTGGTGATCGCATTCAAATGGTCCAGAATTAGGCGTTCCCGTTCCTCATCGGCCCGCTTGCGCTCAGTAATGTCTTTTTCCAGAATGGCAAGCGTCGTTATATTGCCTTGCGGGTCGCGGATCGGGTATACAGAATTATCGAAATATCTTCCCGATCGATGATCTTCAAAATACGCCGGCATGCCGGTATGGATGACCTCATTCGTCTTTTTCACGCTTAAACCGGCAACCTCAGATGGAATATAATCGTACAGGCACTTGCCTTTGAGCTCCTCCGTGCTTTTACCCAACCGGAAGGCGGTCGTTTCATTGGCAATGAGAAATTTCCCCTCGGCATCAATGAGAAACTCCGATTCGGTTATGGCATTGATAAGGGTCCGTAAATGGTTCTCAGTTTGCGCCAACGCCTGTTCTGCATGTTGACGATTCGTGATCTCCGTTTGGAGCTGTCCGTTGATCCGTTGCAGTTCGTCGGTACGCCTGATAAAAAAGATAATAACAGGAGCTATGATCAAAGGGACGAACAACCCGTCGATGGCGCCTATCATGACCAGGTGCGGCGAGAAGTGTCCGAACCAGATAAAACTCTGGAGAGTATTCAGGAGAGCGGTGAGGATTTCTGATGCGAGGATAGAGATCCAGACGAAATGCCAGGGATTAAACGGTTCTTCCTTATTACTATTACTTAGAGGGTTAACTGTCATTTCAGCCTCCCCGCGCCGCCGTATTTTGTTACCGGTCCATGTCCTGTTCCTCTCTGAGCAGAGATCATGCTTAAGCATATTGTGTGTTGTTGTATCGTGACCGAAGGTGGGACTCTCCAGTCAAGTATACCTCATAACCCGCGGGAATATGTTGTGAATAGGCTGATGAGTTCCCCTGTTGACAAAGTGCAATTAAATGCTTAAATTTAGAAAAAGAGGCCGGTGGTGAGCCGAGGCTGGTGTGCATAATTATCAACTTCGCCAATGTTTCTTCTCGCGAACAAAGAGCCGACACTATCCATTCTATCCATTAGGTCCAGGTTCTCAATTCGGGAAAAACAGGAAAGGTGTTGTACAAGCATATGACCTACAACGATATATTGCGAAGGTTCCGCTATGCATTGAATATCACCGACCGGGGCATGCTGGATATCTTCAGGCTTGGCGGGCAAAATATGGAACTGACCGGAATCAAAGACCTGCTGAAAAAAGAGGATGAGCACGGCTATGCCGTGTGCAGCGGCAAGGTGCTGGGCGCGTTCCTGGACGGGTTCATTATTTCCAAACGGGGCAGGCAAGAGGCTGCGTCAGTGCCGACAAAGCGGCCCGATCCCCAGTTGACGAACAATATCATCCTGCGGAAAATGCGGATCGCTTTTGCATTCAAGGACGACGATATGCTGGGCATATTGCGGCTCGCGAATATCACGCTTTCAAGATCGGAATTGAGCGCGTTCTTCAGGGACAAGGAACATAAGAACTTCAAGACGTGCGGTGACCAGGTCCTCAGGAACTTTATGAACGGCCTCGCGGTCCGCTATCGCGAGCAGCCGAAGGATTAAGCATCATAAATCGACAAGTGCCGGGATACCGCAAGGATAGTGCGCTATACTAGAGGTAAACAAGGTGCCTTGCCATGATCCCGTCTATTGCCAGATACGTGTTCGTCTTCCTGCTCCTCCCCGGGCTTACACTGCAGGCCTGCATCGCCGGAAAACAGTTCAGCACCGTCTCTGCGGACTCCCGTGAACTGAACAGCACCTATACGCTTCTGCTGTATGGATGTCATTATCCTGAGGACATCACGAACCTTGCACTTCTAGTGGACGAAGGAAGCAGGTATCCCGTTGAGATCTATGATATTCCGACCTCGTACCGGGTAAAAAAGGGACTGTCCGGACCGCAGGCGCTCAAGGAAGCAGATTCGTTCGTCCATTGCAGCAGCCGTTCGGTATCCGGAACGCAGTTTCGCAGGATCGTTGATGACGCAGGAGGGACGATCGGGTACGAGGTGAGGCCCCTCTATTTCTGGCTGGAATTTGGAAGAAGCGATGTGCTGCTTGTTTCCTACTCACTGCAGAAGAACGGGGTGGTCAGGACGTATATCAGGCTGGACCCGGACGTAGAGCGTGCACGGGATTCTCCGGGTACTGGCAGGAGCACTTCCCGGCACTCCGATTGACCCTGCGAGGAAGCAGTTCCGGGAGGTCGCGTTGTTCGTGGGGGCCTCCGGCTTCTGTCGGATGAGGCGATCATTCCTTGTGCAACATAGACGGCCTTTCTTTGCCGCGTGGTGCGTGAACGATCATGAATAACAATTCCGTATATGACGACGGCAGGGTCGTGTTCCGGTATGGAGACCTTACGGCGACCGCTCCGTTCGAGGTGGAGATTCGTTGTCAGCTTCCGAGCAGGATGCACGCTGACCAGGAAACGCTCCTGGAGCGGCATCGGACATGGGCGCGGACCTTTGACCTGCTGTCGAGCAGCGAAAGCTATCAGCGGTTCTGCGACACCCGCTTCGATCTTTTGATCGCATATCAGCTGTATGGCCTCCCCCTGGAAGCTGTGGTCATTGCGAGTGATCTCATGTCCTGGTTCTTTGTGTTCGACGATGTTATGGACATCGACCATGGCCATGAACCGGGCATCCGCGAGTATCGGACGAACTTGTGCAAACGACATATGGACCTGCTGAACGAAGAACGAGCGACTGAAGATGATGCGCGCTGCGTCCGCGCTTTTTCCGACTTCCTGCAACAGGCCAAAGCCCTGAGCGGTCAGCGATCCTCCTTCTGGTATGAGCGAATGAAGCATCATCTGCGGGAGTATGTGCTCGGTGCGTGCTGGGAGAGCCATATCGGACCCACCACAGCAGCGAACACGAACACGCCGCTCTATCTGCAGGTCCGGCATATGTCGGTGGGCGTTGCGCCCTGTCACGATCTCATGGCGATCGTCATGCAGGTCCCGTGGGAGCCGTTCCAGGAGAATTTCTTCATCAACCGGCTCGAGCGCCTGGCGATCAACTACAGCATCTGGATCAACGACCTTGCAGGCCTGGGACGCGACGTGAAGCGAGGCCTCGGCAACGTCATCTTCACGCTCGAGAAGGACCATGCGCTGTCCCGGCCGGACGCAGCCCGGATGGTGGGCAGGATGTGCGACGAAGAGCTCAAAGCGTTCCTTGAGGTCGAGCAACAGCTGCCGATGCTGCTGGGCGAGGCCTATGATAAGGACCGGAACGCCTATGCAGCGTACGTCGACCTGCTGAAGCGCTGGATGCGCGGCCTCGTTGACTGGTCTGCGCGGAGCGCACGCTATCAGCGGCTCGATAGTGACATGGCGCTTCAGAATGATGCCGTGCTGCGCCGGGAGTCGGAGAAGTATCGGCCCCGGACGCAGGCACACTGACCCGAACAAGATCCGGGCAGCAGGGAGCAGGTCGTTGCTGGTTGACCGGGCTGACCCGCTGTATCGGATAAGGAGCATGCAATGGATAAGGAGCTTATTATAGGGATCGAAGAGATCGACAACCAGCATCAGGAACTGCTCGATCGCATGGAACTCTTGCGCGATTACATGAGGAGGGGGCAGAGCAGAGATGCGATCCGCGATACCTTGAAGTTCCTCGAAACCTATGTAGTGGATCACTTTGCCACCGAGGTCAAATATATGCAGCGTTACCGCTATCCCGGTCTTCTCGAGCACAAGGCCGAGCACGAAACGTTCCTCGGGGACTTTACTGCATTCAAGGAAAAGTACACCTCCTTGCAGGCGCAGGGGGAGCTCACGACCTTCCTGGGGCTCGATATCGTGCGTAAGCTCAATGCATGGTTCTCGAATCATATCGCGACCGTCGATAAAAAGATGGGCAAGTACCTTGCGGAGAACAAGTAGCATCCTGTCTCCTCGAGGAGCAATTTGCCGGCGGATTGGTGCAAAGAGGGTGGAGCAGCTGCCGCGTGTGAGCGAAAAAAAGGCCCCGGATGCATGTCCGGGGCCTTTTGCAGTATCAGGATGGAAGGCAACAGGCGAACAAGGTCAAAAATGGAACCCTGCGCCGAACTGCATGCTGACGTAACTGTCGGATACCAGGTGATAGCGGCCGACGACAAAGATGCTGACATTCTGTGCGACCATGAGCTCAACTCCACCGCCCGGTGATAAGCCCAAATTCACTTCGTTCTTTTTATGTTTACCCAGAGCGTCGGCATACTCGAAATAATCAAAGCTGGTCTCGATCCCGGCCTGGGCAAAGGCTTTCATCTTGTCATTGACCGGGAAGTAATAGCGGCCGCTGACGGTCAAGGGTATGCGGCGATAGTCCAGATCATAGCCCAGCTGGGCAAAGCCGAAATTATAGTAGGACAGGTCAACGCGGACCTGGAGGTTCTTGTTGATCGAGCTCAGCATATAGCCCGCGCCGAAGTTCATCCCTGCCGCGCTGTCGAAATCACCGGGTCCTGTTCCGATCCCCATTGAACCGTCGATCTCAAGATTTCCGGTCCACATACTGCCGGATGACTGGGCGGGTTTTGCAAATGCAGTTGAGCTTGAATAGGTCATAGCGAGAGCGATCAAGACAGCCAGAAAACGTGTTATCATTGGTATCCTCCTTGGGTAATGCGGATGCGAATCGAGTGTGTGTCAAAAAGTTGCAGAAGAATGGTACGGTGCACAGTTTTTTATACTATGTAACGAGCAACAGTGTCAAGTTCATTTTTGGAACGAATGCGCTGAGTTGGGTGCGCGTCCTGTCTTAGTCTTCATCTTTTTGACAGATAGTACATTTTTGCGTATAATGAACACACATTCGATACCCTAGGAGGGACTCCATGCAATTGAAACCGCTTCATGATTGGGCTGTAATTCGTCAGCTGGACACGGATGAAATGACTGCGGGAGGAATCTATATCCCGGACTCCGCCAGAGAGAAGCCGCACGAGGGCGTAGTCGTGTCGATCGGCCCGGGCGCATTCGAAGAAGAGAAACTCCCCAAGAAGAAGGAAGAGAAAAAAGAGCGCCGTTTCATTCCCACAACGCTGAAACCCGGGGATATGGTCCTCTATGAGAAGTATGCCGGCCAGACGTACACGATCGGCCAGGAGGAGCTGGTCCTGGTCCGGGAGCGGGACATCCTCGGCATCGTGTCAGGAAGGCAGCCGCGCGTAGCAGCGATCGAGAGGCCGCTGTTGCTTCCGGGATCCACTCCCATTTCTTCCTCATCAGCGCTGGTGGTCAAAAAGGAAGCTGCAAAACCGGTTTTGCAGAAGAAACAAGCTGCAGCAAAAAAGACTGCCAAGAAAAAGGCTTCTGCCAAAACGATCGTGAAGCGGGGAGCAAAGGCAAAGAAAGCCGCGGTCAAGAAAGCGGCCAAAAAAACAACAACAAAAAAAATAACAGCAAAGAAAACAACAGTAAAGAAAAAGCCCTCAAAGAAGAAATAGACGGGAGCAGGGAAGCAATGGAAGACGAGTTTGTTGCACGTGAAAAGAAGATACTGTCGATCCTGGAGCAGGAAATAGCGGACGGGGAGGAGATGGCGGACGCGGTCCGGTCGATTGCTGCAGAACTGCTCTTGAAGGAAAAGGGATTTACCCCTTCCGACATCCGCAGGAACGTTCAGTTCGATGTGCACCTCGGCAGCGAAACGCTGCGGTCCCGGGTGGATTTCATCGTCTCCGTGGGCGGCAAGCAGGCCATGGTCATGAAATGCGCGGCAGGCTCCCTTTCGTCGCGGGAGCGCCATGTGGTGGCTGCGGCCCGCGTAGCGGGCGGCCAGCCCCCGCTGTTGGCCGTGGTCATGGATCCCATGAGCGCGGTTGTGCTCGACGTTCAAACCGGCAAGGTCATTGCTGAAGGTTTTGATGCGATCCCGACAAAGGAGCAGCTCCTGAAGATGGTTTCGGAAAAAGAGCTGAAACCGTATCCCGCGGAAAAACTGGACCGCGAGAAGCGGATCTTGCTCGCGTTCGATGCCATCCAGTGCTGCATACCGCAGGGAGCGGACGGAGGGGTCTCTCTTGCGGACCCCGATCATACTGCGAAATAACAGGTCATTTCCTCATGATGCCCCATTGCCTTAAGCCCTGTTCTTTTCAGGGCGTCATGCATGTGGACCATTTCCATCTGCCAAAACAAACCTTGACTGTAAGAGCGGCGTGATGCTAAAATGCCCTGAAAAATCAGCGAATAGAGGCATATGAACACGGTTTTTAGATGAACACCGCATTGAGAGGGATCGTCCTGTTCATAGCACAGGGAGCGTTTGCAGGAAGATCACCCGTCGCACCCGGCACAGCGGGGACCGTTATCGGGGTGCTCCTGTACTCCGGGATGAAGAACCTCGCACCCGGTGCCTACCTGAGCTTCACCGTTCTTATCTGTCTGCTCGGGATATGGGCAGCAGGCCGTGCTGAGAAACTTCTCGGATGCGTTGATTGTCCCTCCATCGTGATCGATGAGATCGCAGGGTATCTCGTGGCCATGTGCCTGCTTCCCTCATCATGGCAATTCATGGCAGCCGGCTTTGTTCTTTTCAGGGCGTTCGATATCCTGAAACCCTGGCCGCTCAAGCGGCTGCAGGACCTGCACGGCGGCGCCGGCGTGATGCTCGACGATATCGGCGCGGGAGCCTATACGAACATCGTACTGCAGGCCGCGGCGGTGATGGTGCATCAGCAGTAGTGTAACGGACGGAGCTGTTCACGTCCGGGGAAAAGGGACCTCATCCATGCGTGCGGAAATAATTGCCACCGGCACCGAACTCCTGTCCGGCGGTGTGCCGGACACCAATTCGCTGTACCTGTCGGAAGAGCTGATGCTGATCGGCATCGAGACCGCATTCAAGACCGTGGTCGGTGACGACGAAAAGGACATGGAAGAGGCGGTCCGCCGGGCCATCGGCCGGGTGGATGCGGTGATCGTCAGCGGAGGCATCGGCCCGACCGAGGACGACGTCACACGCAAAGTGATCGCCAGGATCACCAAGAAACGGCTGGTCCTGAACGAGGACTCGCTCAAGGCTATTCACGACAGACTTGCAGGCAGGGGAAAAGAGTTCGCCGCGATGAACGACCGGCAGGCACTGATCCCGGCCGGGGCCCGGGTGCTCCGGAACCCGGTTGGCATCGCACCGGGTTTTTTTATCGATGAAGGAACTCCTTTCATCGCGGTGCTGCCGGGCGTGCCACGCGAACTGCGCGCCATGTATGAGGAAGTGCTCAGGCGCGAGCTCGAAGAGCGCTTTGGCGGCAAGATATTCACGAGGCGGAGAATCCTGCGCACCTGCGGCATTTCTGAGACTGCTGTGAACCAGGCGATCCAGGACATTCTCAGGCGCACGGCTCCCGTGATCGGGCTGACCGCGAAAGAAACCGGCGTCGATATCCGGATCATCGCGCGCATGTCCAGCGCTGAAAAATCGCAGGAACAGGTGGAGGCAGCAGAAGCCGCCATACGGGAAAAACTCGGCGACGTCGTGTACGGTGTCGACGGACAGGAACTGGAGGAGGTGCTTGGCGCGCTTCTCAAACAACGCCGGCTCCGTATCGCGGTGGCCGAGTCCTGCACCGGCGGGATGATCGCCGGACGGATCACGAACATGGCAGGCAGTTCCGACTATTTTGAACGCGGCGTTGTGGTGTACAGCTACCTGTCCAAGACTGAGATGCTCGGCGTGCCACCGGACCTGATCAAGAGTCACGGCGCGGTCAGCGCCGAGGTTGCCGCAGCCATGGCTCAGGGCATCCAGCAGGCGGCGAAGACGGACCTGGGGCTCTCGGTTACGGGCATTGCGGGACCCGGCGGGGCCACGGACGAGAAGCCGGTGGGGCTGGTCTACTTTGCGCTTGCATCAACCCAGGGTGTAACAACTGCGGAGCACCGGTTTTTGGGCGAACGCGAACAGGTCCGCATCAGAGCAACGCAGACAGCGCTGGATATGGTGAGGAGACATTTAATAGGATAGGATGTAAGTACGGAGCGCTGAAAACGAGAAGACATTCAGCTCCTGCGCGTGAACTATGCGTTGTTTCATTGCCATAGAGCTTCCCTCGAAGATCAAACAAGAGATGGAACGGATCCAGGAGGTCCTGAGGAACTCCCGTGCCGTGGATGCAAGCTGGACCCGGCCGGAGGGCATGCACCTGACCTTGAAATTTCTGGGTGATGTCCCGGAGCAGAGGTTGCCGGAGATCACCAGCAGCCTGCGCAGCGGACTGGAAAAGGCCGAACAGCTTCGGCTTGAAGGAACAGGGGTGGGTACCTTTCCTGACCCGAAGAACGCGCGCGTGGTCTGGATCGGGGTTTCGGGCGAGACAGCGCGGCTGGCAATCCTCCAGTCAGCTGTAGAAGACGTGTTGGCAGCGATCGGGTTCGATCAGGAGAAGCGGGCGTTCTTTCCGCATCTCACGCTTTGCAGGATAAAATTCATCCGTTCCCGGGAAGCCTGGCTCAAGGCGCTTGAGAACGTCAGCACGGGCACCCTTCCTTCGTTCGCAGTGGAAAAGGTGAGCGTGATGAAGAGCGAATTGAGGCCATCCGGAGCGGTCTATACTGAAATCGGCGCTATTGCATTAAACTAATCATACGGGTCCGAGTCAAAGCAGAGGGGCTTCGGACCCCAAACGGGTATTTATAACAGGCGAGCCGCACAGCGGCGGAAGGAGCAGGAACATGGCAGACAAGGATAAATTGAAGGCACTGGAGCTGGCGGTGGGGCAGATCGAGAAGCAGTTCGGGAAGGGTTCCATCATGCGGCTGGGAAGGGAAGAGGTGCCCGCAGGCATACCCGCGATCTCCACGGGCTCATTGGGTCTGGATATCGCATTAGGCGTGGGTGGCGTTCCGCGAGGCAGGATCATCGAGATCTACGGTCCGGAGTCCTCGGGCAAGACCACGCTCGCGCTCCATATCATCGCCGAGGCGCAGAAAGCGGGAGGTCAGGCCGCTTTTATCGACGCGGAGCACGCGCTTGACGTCGTGTATGCGCGCAAGCTCGGCGTGCGCACCGACGATCTTCTCATCTCGCAGCCCGACACGGGCGAGCAGGCGCTTGAGATCACTGAAACGCTCGTCAGGAGCGGCGCCATCGATGTCATCGTGGTGGACTCCGTGGCCGCGCTCACACCGCGGGCCGAGATCGAAGGCGAGATGGGCGATGCGCACATGGGGCTCCAGGCGCGGCTTATGAGCCAGGCGCTCCGCAAACTGACCGGTGCGATAAGCAAGTCCGCAACGACGCTCATCTTCATCAACCAGATCCGCATGAAGATCGGCGTCATGTTCGGGAATCCCGAAACGACCACGGGCGGCAACGCGTTGAAGTTCTACGCTTCGGTGCGGCTTGACATCCGCAGGATCTCCGCCATCAAGGAGGGCGAAGAAGTGACCGGAGGCAGGGTCAAGGTGAAAGTCGTAAAAAACAAGATCGCACCGCCTTTCCGGGCCGCGGAATTTGATATCATGTTCAATGAAGGGGTATCAAAGCTCGGCGAGATCATCGATATGGGCGTGGAGAAGAACATCATCGAAAAGAGCGGCGCCTGGTTCTCTTACAACGGAACGCGGATAGGACAGGGCAGGGAGAACGTGAAGACGTTCCTCAGGGACAACCAGGAAATGGCTGCCGAGATCGAGGCCAGGGTGCGGCAGGCTGCCGGCCTCCCCGGTTCCGGTGCGCTGCCTGCTGAGAGCGCGGAAGCACCTAAAGAAAAGGAATCACCGGCTCCTGCGGAAAAACCAGCACGGTCCTCAAAAGGGAAATAGCATACTGCTCGACGGGAGGTATCAATGAATCTGAACGAATTGCTCAAGGTGACCTTTGAAAAACGCGCTTCGGACCTTCACGTGAAGGTCGGCGTGCCGCCGATCCTGAGGATCGACGGCAGGCTGACCCCGATCGAGACGGAAAAACGGCTTACCCAGGAAGACGCGCTGGGCATCGCGCTCGGCATTATGAACCCGACGCAGAAGGCCAAGTTCAAGGAACATAACGAGCTTGATATGGCCTATGCCGTGCCCGGTTTGGGACGCTTCCGCGTGAACGTGTTCCAGCAGCGGGGCAGCGTTGGCATGGTCTTCCGCATGGTGCCGGCCAAGATCCTGAGCTTCGAGGACCTGGTGATGCCCACCGTGCTTCAGAAAGTGGCGAGCGAGCAGCGTGGTCTGATCCTCGTTACGGGTACGACGGGAAGCGGTAAATCTACGACCCTGGCGGCCATGATCGACTATATCAATACTTCCCGGACCGCCAACATCATCACGATCGAGGACCCGATCGAGTTCCTGCATCGCGACAAGAAGAGCATCGTGAACCAGCGCGAGATCGGATCGGACACCTTCAGCTTCAGTGACGCGCTGCGGAGCGCGCTCCGGCAGGACCCGGATGTGATCCTCGTCGGCGAAATGCGCGACTTCGAGACCATCTCCACGGCATTGACCGCGGCGGAGACCGGCCACCTGGTGCTCTCCACGCTCCATACGCTGGACGCGGCCGAGACGATCAACCGCATCATCACCGTGTTTCCGCCGTATCAGCAGAAGCAGGTGAGAATGCAGCTTGCGTCCGTGATCAAGGGCATCATCTCCCAGCGGCTCGTGGCCAAGGCTGACGGCACCGGCCGCGTGCCCGCGGTCGAGGTCATGCTGGGAACGCTGTCCGTGCGCGAGGCGATCATCGATGATGCGAAGACACGTCAGATCCCGTCGATCATTTCGGCCGGTATCAGCCACTACGGCATGCAGACCTTCGACCAGTCGCTTCTCATGCTGTACAAAAAAGGGCTGATCACCTACGATGAGGCGCTGATGACGGCGAGCAATCCCGACGATTTCGCTCTCCGGGTCAAGGGCATTCAGTCGACGAGCGACATGTCGCTTGAAGAGGACGAGAAGAGAAAGACCGGTGGAGCAGGGCTCAAGGGCACGATCGGTGGAGCAAAACACGGAGGCGTTACGAGCACCCCTGTCCAGAAGCCGGGCGAAGCGCAAGAGTATAAACCCCGCGCAACGGAAAGCGATTTCAAAATAGACCGGTTCGGCGACAAGTAGGACGGGTCCGGCGATCCGACGAATGGGAGAGACCGAGGACAAGGAACTGACACGGGCCAGGAATGCCGCATACCGTCTGCTTACCTATCGCCCCCGGAGCAGAAAAGAGCTGGAAGACAAGCTCCGGGACAAGGAATTTCCCGCCAGTATTGTAGCGTCGGTCATCGATCACGTCACCAGGCTCGGGTATCTTAATGATGCAACATTCGCCCGTCAGTGGGCGGAAAGTCGTGTCCGGCATCGTGGCTTCGGCAAACGCAGAATCGCGCAGGAGCTGAAGGCAAAGGGTATCGATTTAGAGCTTATCGGCGAGACGCTGAAGGGCCTTTTCGAGGAAGCGACCGAGGCGGACATCGCCCGAAAAGAAGCAGAAAAAAAATTGAAGACCATGGTCCGGTTCGAACCGGAGGTCCGGCGCAGAAGGCTCGCAGGGTTCCTGGAGCGCAAGGGATTCTCGTTCGAAGTGATCCGGGCAACTATTTATGATCTGGTAAGGAGCAAGCATTGAAGGCAAAAGAATTAAGAAAACTGTTCCTCGATTATTTTTCCCAACGCGGCCACAAGGTTGTACCGAGCTCGTCCCTGGTGCCGAAGAACGATCCCTCGCTCCTGTTCACGAATGCCGGGATGGTGCAGTTTAAAGGCGTGTTCCTCGGTGAGGACGTCCGGGATTACAAACGCGCGGTGACCAGCCAGAAGTGCGTGCGCGCGGGCGGCAAGCATAATGACCTCGAGAACGTGGGGCATACGGCCCGGCACCACACCTTCTTCGAAATGCTCGGGAACTTTTCGTTCGGCGATTACTTCAAGAGAGAGGCAATCGAATATGCCTGGGAGTTCCTGACCGAGAAGGTGAAACTCCCCAAGGACAAGCTCTGGGTCACGGTCTACAAGGACGACGATGAGGCGTTCGAGCTCTGGCAGCAGGTCGCGGGCGTCAAACCCGACCGCATCGTGCGGCTCGGCGAGAAGGACAACTTCTGGTCCATGGGTGACACCGGACCCTGCGGGCCGTGCTCCGAGATTCTCATCGACCAGGGACCCGAGCGGTCCTGCGGAAAACCCGGCTGCGCCGTGGGATGCGACTGCGACCGCTACCTCGAGATCTGGAACCTTGTGTTCATGCAGTACAACCGAGACGCGACGGGCACGTTGACGCCGTTGCCCAAGCCTTCCATCGACACGGGCATGGGACTGGAGCGACTTGCCTCGGTCTGCCAGAGCGTGCGGAGCAATTTCGAGACGGACCTGTTCCAGCCCATCATCAAAGAGACCGCAACTATGGCCGGTGTTGCCTATCACAAGGATGAGCAGACCGATATTTCGTATCAGGTCTGCGCTGACCACCTTCGTGCCATGACGTTCCTGATCAACGACGGCGTGCTGCCGTCGAACGAGGGCAGGGGGTATGTGCTTCGCCGGATCATCCGCCGCGCCAGCCGGTACGGCAGGCTGATCGGCATCACCAAGCCGTTCCTGTACAAACTGACCGGTTCGGTGGTGGACGTGATGCGCGAGACATATCCGGATCTCGCGGATTCGCGTGAGCATGTCGCGAAGATCGTACTGCTTGAAGAAGAGCGCTTCGGACAGACGCTGGACTCGGGTCTCGCGCTTCTGAACGAAGCCGTGGCTCAGTTAAAGGCCGAGAAGAAGGTGATGCTTCCCGGAGACGTTCTGTTCAAGCTCTACGACACCTTCGGGTTCCCGATGGACCTCGTTGCCGACATGGCGCGGGACATGCACCTGGAGATCGACGAAGAAGGCTACCGCAAGGCCATGCAGGAACAGCGCACAAAGGCACGTGCGGCCTGGGCCGGCTCGGGCGAGGAAAAGGTGAACCCTTTGTATAAGGAAATAGCCTCCTCGATCCGGAAGACCCGGTTCACGGGCTATGAGATGATCGAAGGCACTGGTGAAGTACTGGCCATCATCAAGGCAAACAAACGGGTGAACGAGGTCCACGAGGGAGATGAGGCCGAGATCATTCTTGACCAGACGCCGTTCTATGCCGAGTCCGGCGGGCAGGTGGGAGATCAGGGCGAGCTCCTTGGGGAGGCCGCAAAATTCTTTGTCACGGACACGATTAAACCCGCGGACGGCATCATTGTTCATAAAGGCAAAGTGAAAAAAGGCGGTTTCAAAGCCGGCGATACGGTGCTTGCGAAGGTGAATGCCGATGAGCGAATGGATACGGTGCGCCACCACACGGCAACGCATATCCTGCATTCCATGCTGCGCTCGGTCCTTGGCGAACACGTAAAGCAGGCAGGCTCGCTCGTTGCTCCGGACCGGTGCAGGTTCGACTTTACGCATTACACGTCGCTCACGGAGCGCGAGAAGCAGCGCATCGAGGAACTGGTGAACGAGCGGATCATCGAGAACCATCCGGTCACGGTTGAGGAGATGGACATCGACCAGGCGATCGCGACCGGCGCCATGGCGCTCTTTGACGAGAAATATGGGGACAAGGTGCGCGTCGTGACCGTCAAGGACGTGAGCAAGGAGCTGTGCGGCGGCACGCATGCGAGCGCATCCGGGGACATCGGGCTGTTCAAGATCGTGTCCGAATCGGGCATCGCAGCCGGCGTGCGGCGGCTCGAGATCCTCGCGGGCAGGCGCGCGTACCAGCTTGTGCTCAAACAGGAACAGGATCTGGTGGATATTGCACGCCTGCTCAAGGCTTCGGACCCCGACCTTGTCGGCCGCGTGGAAAAAATGCTCACCCAGCTCCGGGATACGGAGAAGGAACTCGACAAGGCCAAACACAAGATGCAGTCCTCGCAGGCCGGGGACATTATCTCTGAGGCAAAGGAAATAGGCGGAGTGAAGGTCCTGGTGAAGCGGGTGGACAACCTGGAGCAGAAGGACCTGAGGGACTTCGGCGACAAACTCCGCGACAAACTCGGGTCCGGTATCCTCGCCCTCGGTTCAACAAAGGAAGAGAAGATCAGCCTGATCGTGATGGTCTCGAAAGACCTGGTCCCGAAGTACCACGCAGGGAACATGATCAAGGAAATGGCAACAATCCTCGGCGGCACGGGCGGCGGCAAGCCGGACCTTGCCCAGGCCGGAGGGAAGGACCCTGCCAAGCTGGACGCTGCGCTTGATGCGTTGTATGCTCTCGTGAAGAAAGTTTGACCGATGGCGTGTTTCCGGCACTGGCGGTAAAAAATTGCATGGCCATTCCCCCAAGGCATAGCTGATTATGCTATTATTAATCAGAACAGCGGCAGGATAGGGGTCCACTCAGGAATACCATTCCAAGGAGGGTACTATGTCGGTTGCGGATATCATCAAGAAGGCTATGCTGGTAGGATTGGGCGCTCAGGAAAAGGCCAAGGAATTCGTCGACGAACTGGTCAAGGCCGGCGAGCTCTCGAAGAGCGAAGGCGCTACCCTGGTGAAGGAATGGGCCTCCAAGGCTGAAGAGAGCACTAAGGACATGGATCACAAGATCAAGGACGCGATGGCGGCAGCGCTCGAAAAGTTCAATATTCCCACGCGCGACGATCTTGAGCGGATGGAAAAGAAGATCCAGGGCATATCGGCCAGACTCGCCAAGCTTGAAGGGGGCGACGGGAAAGGCGGGGCATAGGCTCGCTGCCCCGGCGCGGCCATGTCTTTGCTGGGTTTGAGAAGAGGCCATTTTCGTGACCTGCCGAGGATCGCACATATCATTGGCGTGGCGTCGCGCCATGGATTTGGTCATCTTATCGAACAGATGGGCTTGGAGCGTTTCTTCTCGATCGGCAGGCGCCTTGTTCATTCACGTACAACCCCGTCGCTCGAACACCGATTGAGCGCTCCCGAGCGTCTCCGCCTCA
>Ga0315268_10003047_pt1 | contig 18576 bp, 25 predicted proteins | sample C1_top_MG_FD_204535 | JGI IMG/M metagenome (GOLD analysis project Ga0315268, IMG submission 204535) | Sediment microbial communities from Yellowstone Lake, YNP, Wyoming, USA - C1_top | ecosystem: Environmental > Aquatic > Freshwater > Lake > Sediment | place: USA: Wyoming | collected 2017-08-01
ATGCGGTCTTCTGGGTGTGAGCTATTTAAGTTTTCCTGCCATAACGGCTTCCGTTGGTATGTTCAATTTCTAATATTAACGTATAGATGGATTGTGAGCAAGGCATCGGGATATTCGCATGAGCTTAGACTGAGATTTGCATTCTCATTTGTAGTCGATTTAACAAAATGAGTGTTTGTCACCCGAAGGAGTATGCTGACACCGCGGCCGCAGTCTAATGATGAATGACACTAACTCCTGAGGAAGGCCACGATGTCGCTGTTCGCTGTAGAGTCACTCTGAGCGGTTGATTCATGAAGCATACTGCGCACCTGAACGGTGTTCATCCGATCTGAGGCTGGTGGCTCCCAACCTCAGAAAGAGCGGGGCGACCTCTCGGAGATGTTCAGAAAACCTGGCGCCTTTCATATTCTTTTAGGTAGTGTCCTGTTGTGGAGCTTTACGGCAATGACCCATGACGCCACGGTAAAACCGATGATAGCTAACAAGTCCACGATAATTGGGAAGTAGTTCTCACCGTCGGTAGCATACCTGGTGAGGTCGGTGAAATACGTGAGGGGTGAAATGAAGCAAATGCTCCTGGCAAACCCGGGTAACTCGCTCAAAGGCACAAAAACACCGCTGATAAATATGAGTGGAAATTTGACGAATGAACTTATCATCTGGGAATACTGCGGGGCGCTTGCCGGAGGCGAGGAAATGATTAGCGAAGCCGTAGCGAAACAGACTGAACCCAGAATTATAGCCACCGCGAGTATTAACGGGTTCACAATGGTAGTCCCGATGGCCAGGGCAATGATAATGGGTACAATCGATATAATAATGCCGGTCAGCATAGACGCCAGCATATCCCCGAAGAGGATTGTCCAAATAGCCAGCGGAGAAGAGACCAGTCTCTCCAGTGTCCTTGCCTGAGTTTCCCACGGCATGGTAATCGGGGCAATGGCGGAGCAGGTGAAGAAAACAGATATTGCGATAAGACCCGGCATGAGTGACACGGCTGACATATTACGACCGAAGGCAAAGGCAAGGAACATAAAAGCCGGGAACATCACGCCCATGAGGACAACGGGGCCTTTCGCATAGTAAATTTTCATGTCTTTTTTTACGATGGCCCAAGAACGGATTATCTGGTCAATGATTCCAAAGCTATTATTCACGGCTTTTCTCCTCCGTCAGCCTGATAAAGGCATCCTCGAGCGAGGGTGGGCGGACGTTAATAATACTCATTTGCAGAGACTTAGCTCGGCTGAAATCAACGAGTGAACCGACAAGAAGGGTAGTATCATCCGTATAGAGCCTGAACCGACAGTCCTTGCCGGTCTCGACTCCGGACATTTTGCCAGTGCCCATCCCTGGCTGCTGGATTGTGGTTCCCGTCGAGGCAGGGGCGCTAGCCATCTTAGCCAGCTGCATTTTGCCCTGTCCCCCTCCCATTCCTCCTGGCCGGCCAACACCAGTCATGGCCTGTTGCGCCCGCAGCCGGTCAGCTGCCTCAATAGCCTGGGCGGTCTCCAACCGGTTCACTCCCGGTAAGTTAGCCAGAATTTCCGGGCTTACGGGCTTGTCAAAGCTCACATCCACCAGATAGACGCGGCCAGCAGTAATACTGAGCTTGTCTGGACTATCCAGGGCGACTATCTTTCCGTGATTGATAATGGCCACCCTTTCGCACATCTCGGCGGCCTCATCCATGTTGTGAGTCGTGAGAAAAATAGTCTTACCCTCCTGCTTCAGATTGCGGAGCAGGGCTCGCATGAACCGGACACTCTGCACGTCCAGTCCGCTGGTAGGTTCATCCAGGAACAATATCTGTGGATTACTCAGGAGCGCCATGGACAGGACCAGTCGTTTTCTCATGCCCATAGAGTAAGTACTGGCCAGGGAATCCTTTCTCTCGTAAAGCCCCAATTGCCGTAGAAAGGATTCGGCCCGCTCCTTTGCCTGATTGCCTGATATGCGGTAAATTTCGGCCATAAGCATGAGATTGCCCCAGGCCGAGAGGTCCATATAAGCGTTGGAGAGTTCCGGCATAACCCCGGATAGTTGTTTGGCGCGGATGGTACCCGCAGGATATCCCATGACAGAAGCTTCACCACCGTCTTTTTTGATGATTCCCGTCAACATGCGTATGGTCGTGGTCTTACCGGCGCCGTTGGGACCCAGGAAGCCGAAGAATTCGCCCTTCCTTACCTCGAAGCTGATGTGGTCTACGGCCAGAACGTCCCCGTAACGTTTAGTAAGACCCTGCACCTGTATGGCGCCTTCCATGCTTTTCAAGTTTACTGACCTCCTTCGCCTGTCTTACAGTCTGTCTTGGAGCAATGTTGTCCGCTGCCACCGCAGCCGATGTCCACAAGAATGAATCCTAGTTTCAATCCGATAGCATCCGCGCCGCTTCAGGATTCTGCCATGGCTTTCTTTCGGTTTCGTCAAAATATTGCCAGCTTCCAGGAATATTCATTTTCCTGCTATCTCTTGGCTATTTTCACTTTGACTGACCATTAGTTGAGCCAGCAAATCATCGAGGGACTTTGCCTCGGTCTGCTTGGTCTCCGTCCCCGCGTCATCCAAGGCATAGCCAGGCCCTTTACCTGACAGACTCTCTCTGGCTATAACGACATCCGGCTTATACGTTAACAGGAACTCGGCGACCTTTATGCCCCTTCCTTTTTCAACTTCAGTATGCGGGTTAGCGACAATCTCCTGCCGCACAATGGTTCTTTGCCTAGTGTCAATGTCCACCAGAGCAAAATACGGAGACTTGCCAAAGTCTTCGCTTATCCGGCCCTCCCGGTTACTGAGAGTAACGGCATATCTCTTCCAAATCTTCGTTTCCGGCTCATAATGTATTAGAACCCGGTCAATGTTCGGAACGGCTCCCTTGATTGCCTGCTCGATCTTCTGGCTCACCTGGTGGGCTTTCTGAAGGTCAGTAGTCCGCACGGTAATGGTGGCTTCAACGAAAATGAATCTTCCCGAGTTACGACCGACAAGGTTTTGCACCGTGCTAACCGTTGGCTCCGCCTCGATGAGGGAGTGGACCTTTTCAAGTATGTCGTAACTTACCGAAGCGTCGAGCAAGACCCGCATGCTGCTGAGCAGCAAGCCCCAAGCCGCATAGACTATGAATAGGGCAACGATAGCCGCCGCAATCCTGTCTAGGGAGAGACCGAAAAACTGCCCGAGGAGACCAATGAAGACGATCGAAGAGCCCAGCACATCGGCTCTGAACTGGCTGCCATCAGCTATCAGGCTTGGCGAGTTGTATCTTCTACCTGCACTCATTTCATAGCGGCCAAAGAAGAAGGAAATAAGTATGAAGATAGCTATTACGATAAGTACCCAATAGCCGAAGGACCCGGCCGCTGTCCTGCTGCTGATAGCTTCAGCCACGATTTCATAAGCTGTAAAGAAAAGCAGCAGTGAGATTATGGCTGAAACCAGGTTCTCCACCTTGTACAAGCCATACGGGAAGTTCCGGCTTTTCCTCCCAGATATTCCAAGCCCGATTATCAGGGCTATCGAGGCGAAAACATCAACGAGGGAGTGAATGGCGTCGGCTCGGAGAGCCAGACTGCCGGTGACGAAGGATAATGACAGCTTGGCAGCTACCAGAACCAGATTTACCGCCAGAGAGTATATCCCAATCCTCACTATGGGAGTTCTTCCTGGTGTTTTTTCCTCGTTCATTATCAGCTCTTTAATACCCTTCTATTTGAAGCCTATCAATTTGACAGGGATTTAACAACCTGGTAATATAAATTATGGGCGTATGCTCATAATACCTGAGGAAACATAGATATGTCAAGACCATTTAAATGCCGACGAGTGGCTTTCATGCCGGGCGTGACTTATTTCAAGCCGGCAGGTATACCCTTGAGAGATCTTGAGGAAATCCGGCTTTCTGTTGAGGAGGCTGAAGCATTGCGCCTGAAAGAGCTTGAAGGATTAGAGCAGGAGCAAAGTGCCGAGAAGATGAACATCTCACGCCAAACCTTTCAAAGGGTACTGGCGTCAGCGCGGCACAAGGCGGCGGATGCCCTGCTGAACGGCAAGGCAATCAGAATTGAGGGTGGTAATTTCGAGATTTCGCCACGTCGCTTCCATTGCGCCAATGGCCATGAGTGGGAGGTCCCCTTGGAGACTGTGTCAGATGAGACTACTCAGCTCTGTCCCGTCTGCAACGCACCAGCCGTGGAACCTATTATGACTGGCGGCTTTGGCTGTGGCGGCAAAGGGTGGGGCTGGCGCCGGCGGAGGCTGGCAGCCGGTAATAGCGAGGCATCAAAATGAAAATTATCGACGATTTACTATCAACACTGAACCTTGAGGCGCCGGTGAGGGATATACGCCTGGGGCCGTTTCAAACGGCGGTATTGACGCGCTATTGCGGTCTGGCATCAACGCCCCATGACCCTGGTCCGCACCATGACCATGCACCGGTAAAGGAATCCGGTCTATTGCTCGAGAATGATGCCAGAGCGTTGGCGCACCTGGCCAATTCACTGAGTCAAATGGAAGCCGCTATAGGCATGGCCACGATTAACTCGCTTATCGAAGTGGATGAGCAGCGCTGTGTAGAGCTCAATGCCGGTGATCTTCTGGAGAGGAAGGGAGAAGGCAAAAGGGTAGCCATAGTCGGTCATTTCCCATTTATTCCCCGCCTGCGTCCGGTAGCCAAAGAGCTATGGGTGATTGAGAAGAATCCTCGCGAGGGCGATTCCCCCGAAACTGAAGCAGAAAACCTTATACCACAGGCTGATGTTGTCGGCATCACCGGCACCGCGTTCACCAATCATACTATTGAGCAGTTGCTGAGGCTTTGTAATCCCAAAGCTTATGTCGTCATATGGGGTGGTACTGCCCCTCTGTCACCGGTCCTGCTTGACCACGGTATCGATGCCGTATCAGGAACAAAGGTGATCGACAGCGAAACGGCACTGCGATGTGTGAGCCAGGGGGCGACTTTCCGGCAGATCAAGGGAATAAGACTGCTAACGATGATGAAAAAGAATCCTTGAACAACTTTGCAGGAAGTGGAAAATGTTCGGCAGGAATTGTGCGGGACGCGGTCAAAGGGGTGGCGCAGGTCTTGGCTTCAGGGGAAGCTCTCCGCCCTGGCCTTACGCAGGCAGGGGGCGAGGCGGATTGCCAAGTTGCCAATACCCCGGGCCATTAAGAGTGGCAGCCAACCCGGCACCAACGCGTGAAGAAGAGCTGACTATTCTGAAGGGTCAGGCAGAAACAACGAAGCGACAGCTTGATGATATCGAGCGCCGGATCCAGGAGCTTCAGAAAGAGGGTTAAGAGTTATGGTGATGGGCATAGCTCCCCATCACCAAGAGGAGGAAGACTGTGCCGAAATTGGATGGTACCGGCCCTGGTGGAAATGGACCCATGACCGGACGGGGAGGCGGTTATTGCATAATCCCGTTGAATACAACCGAGCAAGAGCTTAAGTTCCTGAAGAATCAGGAGCAAGCTTTGAATCGCCAACTGAAGCATGTGGGTAACAGAATAAGGCACATTGAGAGCCAAATCGCCCAAAAGGAGATAGCTCGATGAAGATTGCAGTATCCGCCGCCGGTCCCACTCTGGATGTTGATATAGACCCGCGATTCGGACGATGCCGCTATTTCATAATTGCCGACCCCGACACGATGGAGTTTGAAGCTTTGGATAACTCCGTGGCTATGGCCGGTGGCGGCGCTGGAATCGCCACCGCCCAGACCATCGTCAACAAGGGCCTGGAGGCAGTGCTTACCGGTAATTGCGGACCCAATGCCTACCAGGTGCTCTCGTCGGCCGGCATCAAGATTGTCATTGGAGTATCGGGCAGGGTGAGGCAGGCCATCGAGGATTACAGGTCAGGCAAGCTCAAAGCAAGCTCCCAGCCCAATGTGCCAGGCCATTTTGGAATGGGTAGAGGCATGAGTCGTGGCGGAGGTATGGGACGGGGCATGCGCCGCGGGATGGGCGGGAGATAAACGCCGCAGTAGGTAAGGAGGTGTAATCATGCCTAAAGGAGATGGAACTGGTCCGCCGAGAGGAACGGCTAGAAGGGGTGGCCGAATGGACGGCACCCGCCGCGGGGCTGGCCCTGACGGGAACTGCGTTTGTCCAAGCTGCGGAGAAAAGCTACCTCATAAACAGGGTACGCCATGTTTCGACATGAACTGTCCGAAGTGTGGTACCCGGATGGTAAGAGAATAGCATGATTATTTCAATTGCCAGCGGCAAAGGAGGGACCGGCAAGACCCTGGTGGCTACCAGCCTTGCGCTTTCCCTCAAGGATAGAGGGCAGGTGCAGCTTCTCGACTGTGATGTCGAGGAGCCGAACGACCATGTCCTACTGAAGCCGGTATTTACCAGCAGTGAAGCGGTCTGTATTCAGGTGCCAAAGGTGGATGAGGGGAAATGCACCTATTGTGGGAAGTGCGCGGAGTTTTGCGCCTACCATGCTATCGCTATCTTTCCCAAGAACGTACTGGTCTTCCCCCAGCTCTGCCACGGCTGTGGTGCCTGTAGTTATCTCTGCCCGGAGAAGGCTATATCCGAGGAAAGGAGGGAAATCGGGGTCGTTGAGTCAGGGAATGCAGCGGGCATTGAGTTTGCTCATGGGAAGCTAAATGTGGGTGAGGCAATGGCGACACCTGTCATCAGGATGGTGAAGGCGCAGGCAAATCAAAGGAGTAATGTCATCATTGACGTCTCTCCGGGCACCTCTTGCCCCGTTGTGGAATCAATTAAGGGCAGCGATTTCTGCCTGCTGGTAACGGAGCCGACTCCCTTCGGGCTGAATGACCTGGCACTGGCAGTAGAAACAGTAAGGGAGCTCGGGATACCTTGCGGGATTGTGCTGAATCGTGCCGGGGTCGGCAACAGCGGCGTTGAAGAATACTGCGGCAAGGAAAACCTACCAGTACTGCTTACTATTCCTCTGGATATCGATATTGCCCGTAACTACTCCAGGGGCGTAACACTAGTCCAGGGTATGCCTCATTGGAAAGAGAGTTTCATTAACCTTTTTGAACGCATTCAGGAGTCGGCAGGTGAAAGAAGTCGTAGTCTTAAGCGGTAAGGGGGGCACGGGTAAGACCAGTATCGCCGGCTCTTTTGCCGCCCTGGCGAAAGGTGCGGTGCTGGTTGACTGTGATGTTGACGCTGCCGACCTGCACCTGTTGCTTCAACCAGCTATTCGGGAAAAGCGCGAATTCTGGAGCGGGCAGGTTGCTGCCATTGATGAAAGCCCGTGCACAAAATGCGGTCTCTGCCAGGAGCTATGCCGCTTCAAGGCGATAAAAGACTTCAGGGTTGACGGTACGTCCTGTGAGGGCTGCGGCTTCTGCTCGCACGTATGCCCGGTTGAGGCCATCTCCATGAAAGAGAATATGGCAGGCTACTGGTTCATCTCCGATACTAGATACGGTCCCCTGGTTCATGCTCGGCTCGGGATCGCTCAGGAAAACTCGGGTAAACTGGTAGCCGTGGTGAGGCAGCAGGCAAGAGAGCTGGCGCAAAAGCAAGGGACCAAGTACATCATCAGCGATGGTCCGCCAGGCATCGGCTGTCCGGTCATCTCTTCCATCTCGGGGGCAAACCTGGCCCTCCTGGTGACAGAGCCTACACTGTCAGGGATATATGACTTGGAGCGAGTGCTGGGTGTCTGCCGGCATTTCGACGTCCCGCCGCTAGTGTGCATCAATAAATGCGATATCAATGAGGCGAACTCGCGGCGGATCGAGGCCTATTGTCAGGCGCAGGGGTCCCGGGTGGCGGCCAGGATTCCCTTTGATAGAGTATTCACCGAAGCAATGGTAGCCGGCTTGCCGGTAGTGGAATACAGCCGGAACGGCGCATCTCATCAGATAGAAGCGCTGTGGAAGCAAGTCTCAGAACAGTTGTCCGGATAAGGAGGAAACATGCCCGTTTATGATTTCAAGTGTCAGGAGTGCGGAAAAGTGTCGGAGTTTCTACTGTCCAGTCCCTCAGGTGGCAAGAAACCAACCTGTCCGAGCTGTGGCAGCCAGAATCTGGAGAGGCTGATATCCGCACCCAGCCTATTGCACAATACCACTAATTCGGGCGCAACCTGCTGCGGGCGGACAGAGCGGTGCGAGAGACCGCCGTGCTCTACGGGCGACGGGTGCCACCGACACTAAGGAGGTGATGCCATGCAAGACCTGGTCAAGGAATTTATGGCCCAGAAGAGATTCGCCGTGGTCGGCGCCACCGACAACACTGAGAAGTATGGATACCGGATATTCAAGAACTTGAAAGACCGGGGTTACGAAGTGTACCCGGTGAATCCCAGAGTTAAGGAGGTTGAGGGAGTCAAGTGCTATCCCCGCCTCGCCGACATTCCGGTCAAAGTTGACGTAGTCGACTTTATCGTCCCGCCGGCAGTGACTGAGTCGATTGTCAGGGAGTGCAAAGACCTGGGGCTAACTCGCATATGGCTGCAACCAGGCGCAGAAAGTGAGACTGCCATTGCCTTCTGTAGAGAAAACCGATTGAAAGTAGTATACAACGCCTGAGTTATGGTGAGTTGAGCGGCCAGTCTGGCCGGGGCCAGTGTTGACGAGTCAATGTTTCGTTGCAGTAAGGCAGATACGTACCGAAAGGCACGGTGGTAGGATCGGGCATGGAGACAATCAATCTTGAGCCAAACTACTCAAGCAGGGATATCCCAGGGAGATGTGTCAAATGCCTGGCGGAGCAGAAACTGAACACATGCTTAAGGGAATTATTGAGGAGCGAAGGAGACGACCCGGAGCAATACCACAAATACGAAGCGCTGCTGGCTTTCTTGCAGTCTCCTGAATCTGAGAAGCTGCGTAAGGAATCAGAGCAATACCTCGCTGAAGGTAAGCGGGTAACCGTCAGCATCCGTTTTAAAGATGATAAACCCATATATGAAATCAAAATATATTGAAGGAGTGTGAAACAAACCATGAAAATCGCTGCAATCACCGAGGATGGTACCACTGTAAGCCAGCACTTTGGCCGTGCGCCGTATTACCTGGTGCTCACGGTGGAAGAAGGCAAGGTAGTGAGCAAAGAAAAGAGGGACAAGGCGGGACACCACGGCTTCGCCGCTCATGAGGAGGAGCATTTAGCTGCTGGTGAGAGGCACGGCTATGACGCTGGTGCGCAGTCGAAACATGCCACGATGGCTCAGACCATTGACGATTGCCAGGTGCTCCTGGCTGGCGGGATGGGCTGGGGGGCCTACGACAGCCTGAAAAGCCGCGGCATTGAAACGGTGGTAACGGACGTTAAGGATATAGACGAGGCCGTGAGGCTATACCTCGAAGGTAAGCTAGCTAACCTTATGGAGAGATTACACTAACGATTTTTAAGCGTTTTGGAGGTAATTCATGACAACAAAGGAACAGATAATCGAGAGCCTTAAGACGGTGCTTGTGCCAGCCACGAAGCGTGATATTGTCGGGACGAATCTGGTGCGGGATATAAATATCTCCGACGGGAAAATCAATATCACTCTGGCATCCACCGGGTTGATACCGGGAGCGCAAGACTGGGTTAGAGAAAAAGTAGTCGATGCCATCAAGAAGTTGCCGAAAGCCGGCGAAGTGAACGTGGAATACAACGACACCAAAGCCAAGGAACTGAACTCCATTGACCACGTTATCGCAGTTATGAGTGGCAAGGGTGGCGTGGGTAAGTCCCTGGTATCGGGCCTGGTTGCCATTGCCCTCAAACGCCAGGGCTACGAGGTAGGTATTCTGGACGGTGATATCACCGGGCCAAGCATCCCCAAGATGTTTGGCCTTAAGGGTCAGCCCGGCGGTAACGAGGGCGGGCTCTTGCCCGCGATCTCGAAATCCGGCATTGAGGTCATGTCCATTAATCTTCTGCTGCCCAGCGAGGAGGATGCCGTTATCTGGCGCGGCCCGCTTATCGGCCAGGCAATCACCCAATTCTGGGAGGAGGTGCTGTGGGGAAAGCTGGACTATCTGGTGATCGACCTGCCGCCTGGTACCGGTGATGCTCCCCTTACTGCCATGCAGAAGCTCCCGATATCAGGAATAATCATTGTCTTTACTCCTCAGGACCTGACGACAATGATCGTCAAGAAAGCGGTAAACATGGTGCGGCAGATGGGCAAGCCTATCCTCGGCGTTATCGAAAACATGAGCTATCTGTATGTTCCTGAGATAGACAAGAAGATAGAGCTTTTTGGTAAGAGTTGCGGAAAAGAAATGGCTCGTGCCGTTGGCGTCCCACTCCTGGGACAGTTACCCGTAGACCCGGAATTGGCGAAACTCTGTGACGAGGGCAACATTGAGCGTTACGATGCCGACGTTGTCGCTAGGATCGGCGAGGCAGTGTCCCATCCGACCATGAATAACGTGAAGAGCTGACATGATCGAGGTCACTGGAAAGCCAATTTCCCCGGAGCGGGTAATTGACAAGGTCAGAAATACCCGCAGCGGCTGTGTGGTGACCTATGTCGGCTTGATTCGGGACCATTCGCAGGGTAAGCCGGTCTTGTCGGTGACCTACGAGGACTCGAATGAAGACGCTGAAGAGAAGCTCCGGGAAATCGCTGATGAAGCCCGACAGAGGTGGCAATTAGAAAACGTCGCCATATCCCACCGGACGGGAGAACTAAGAGTCGGCGAGATCAACCTTGTTGTTGCCGTGGCCTCATCCCACCGCAGCGAAGGTTTTGCTGCCTGCCAGTATATTGTCGATCAGTTCAAGCAGAGACTGCCGACCAAGAAGACGGAGACTTATCGCAGCAAGCGATGTTAACAAAGGGGGCAATAGGATGGGAATTCGCATTGCTACCTTGAGCGAGAACACGGCCAACTACGGTTTCCTCGCCGAGTGGGGTCTCAGCGTGGTGGTCGAGGTGGATGGAGCGAGGATTCTGATGGACAGTGGTCTGAGCTTCTCGGCGGTGTACAACGCCCATCTCATGGGAATAGACCTGTCGACGATTGACCGGATAGTACTGAGCCACGGCCACGCTGACCATACCGGTGGGCTGAAGGAAGTGTTGAAGATAAAGCACTCGGTTGAGGTGATCGCTCATCCTGATGTCTGGGCTTCAAAATACACGCGCCGTGACGGAGAGACGAAAGACCAATTTATTGGCATTCCCTTTTCCCGCGAGGAACTGGAGAGTCGGGGAGCCAAGTTCAACCTGACGAAAGAACCGGTCCGTATTACCGAGAACGTAATGACCACCGGTGAGATTCCAATGCTGTCGGGATACGAAGAGATTGAGAACAACCTCTTTGTAAAGGAAGATGGCGTCCTTCGTCAGGACCCGCTGGCCGATGACGTAGCCCTAGTCATTGATACTGAATTTGGTCTGATTGTCATTCTGGGTTGTGCCCACCGCGGTATGGTCAATACGCTGCGCCGCGCCCAGAGTCTCACTGGTAAAGAACTGATCTATGCGGCTATCGGCGGTACGCACCTTTTCCGAGCTTCGGACGAACGGATTGAGAAGACAATCGCCGACCTCAAGGGGATGGGAATACAGAAACTCGGCGTTTCTCATTGCACTGGCTTCCGGGCCACTGCCCGACTGGCTCAGGACTTTGAAAATGGATTCTTTATGAACAACGCTGGCACCAAGCTCGTGCTGCCGTAGTCAACAGAAGAACACCATGACACAAATTGAACTAATTCCAGATATTGACCATTGCATTGAGACAGTAGCCAAGCAGAGATATGCCGAAATTGTCAGACGATTGTTTACCTCCGGAGAAAACAATGCTGAGCTTTTCGAAGTTGGTCGGATTCTGAAGAATTTCTTGGAAACCGCAGACTTCAAAAAACTACGTGTGGAGTCCGAAAGGCATCTGGCCGAAGGAAAGCGTGTCAAATTAGTGCTCCGTGAAGACCGCGAAGTCCAGGAGTACCACCTGCAGGTGAGCCCATAGCCACCAGGCATTCAGTAACCCGTAGATTCAGAACCAAATGGGGTTCTCAGACACCAACTCGCTTGTCAGGTTTCAACCGCTTTCCCGTTTCGGGATAGCAAATTCAGATTGTCATTTGGCGGCCAGTTACGAACCAGCGCACTGAATGGAGTGGTCATCAATCAGCAGCTAATCGATTGACAACATCTCGGTAAGCTGCTTCTTGCTATCCGCATACTCAGGTTTTGAGAGTAAGGGACACTGCTCCAGACGCACTCTGCCATTACGTAGATCTGCGGCGAACGCAAGGCAGGAAGAGCAGCCACACGACTTCTCGCAGGTTGCCCGTGGCAGCAATCTGAAGATAGCGTAAATAGTTGGAAGCTTGCGTTCCTTTGAATTTGGCACTACGCTTTCGCGTTCTTGCCAAACATGGTTTACCAGCTCCACTGCTTCGCTGGCTATGGATGAGGCCTTAGATGTGTCAGCGATTGCCCCGACCTGGATTTCGTTAGGACGGAAGGCATATCTTCGGCCATTACTGGTTCCTATCAGGACTCTGTTCTCCTGGTCATAATAGGTATCAGCAAGCACACTGTTGAGATATGGCAGAACCGCGCTAATATCTTCTGATAGCGCTATTAGGACCCCGTAACGTCCGTTGCCGGGATGGTGATGGTCCTCGACCAGCTTGTAACGCCACGTGTTTATTAACCTTTCCATCACTCCGATGGTATCATAGTATTTGGACCCAAACAAACAATATCCGAGACTTGGGCGCATCAACGGACAGGGAGGGCCAGCGTTATGCCGGAACACCCTTTGAAGATTTACGAAGAATTGGACTCAAAACTCCTGGACTTGGTTAATGAGACCAGGGGATTAGCTCTGGCGGACGGCGCATTGCCGAGGAAATTAAAGCTGCTAATGGCCATAGTGCTCGATGCCGTGCATAGGGCATCCGATGGCGTGGAGTCACTGGCTCGGTTTGGCTACAAAAGAGGGGCGACCAAGGAAGAGATCGCCGAGGCTTTGAGAGTGGCCAGTATGTCTGTGGCGTTGGCTGCGTCTACACCGAGCCAGGACACTCAACGAGGTGCTCAAATAGAGTCGGTGGCCTAAAGACAATCCTTGGAGCGACCGTTCGCCTGAGGTGCCAGTGAACATTCGATGATAGTTATCAATATAGACCCGATAGCAGTCCGTATAGGACCACTGGCAATACGCTGGTATGGTCTGATGTACGTCGTAGGCATTCTGGTTGGATTGGCTGTGGCCTGGCCTTATGCCCGGTCCAGAGGGATCGCTCAGGCTCAGCTTGAGAAGGTCGTGTATTGGGCTGTCCCCGCCGGGCTTGTCGGTGCCAGATTATACTACGTCGTTCAGCAGCCTCTTGGGCCATACATCTCCGAGCCTTGGCGCATACTCGCGTTCTGGGAAGGTGGGATGGCTTTCTATGGAGCTATTTTCGCCGTCGTGGCAGCGTTGCTGGTGCTGAGCTGGCGAAACAAAATGCCAATGCTCAAGTTGCTGGACGTCGCGGCACTCTTTGCTGTGGTTGGCCAGTTCTTCGGTCGCATTGGCAACACGATCAACGGAGATGTGATAGGCTACCCGACCAACCTGCCCTGGGGTGTGATCTACGCTAACCCCAATTCATTCGCTCCTAGGCACGACATCGCCTATCAACCGGCCGCCGTCTACGAAGGCTTAATAGACATACTATTGTTTGGTCTTCTCTGGTGGCTCAGGAACAGAATGAGACCGGGGATATTGTTCTTCGTATACATCCTTGGCTACTCCCTGAGCCAAATCATCGTGTTCTTCTGGCGAGATAATGAGGTTGTGTTCCTCGGCCTGAAGCAGGCGCAGCTGACGGCCTTGGGCGTAATTGTCGTCGCTTTTGGCATGTTCCTCGTACTGTTGAGATGGCGTCGCAGACTTACCACCAAACCTGAAACTCCTGAAGACTCATCCGCGGAAACGCCAACTGGGAGACAAAACGAATGAAGACCATTCTTTTCGTCTGCGTTCGAAACTCTAGCCGTAGCCAGATGGCTGAAGCATTCTTTAACGAAATGGCGAAGGGAAAGTCCCGGGCATTATCCGCGGGCACTCAGCCGGCTGATAACGTGAACCCTGTGGTCGTAGAGGCAATGCGCGAGGTCGGCATAGATATTAGTGGCAACAAACCCAAAGCGCTAACCATGGAAATGGTGAAGAAATCAGACAGGATGATCACAATGGGTTGCGGTGCGGATGTGGAAGCTGTCTGTCCTGCAGGGTTCATCAGGACCGGCGATTGGCCAATCGAGGATCCCCGGGGTAAGTCCATCGAACAGGTACGGAAAATAAGGGACGCTATACGGGGCAGAGTAGCCAAGCTCATGAAGGAACTGTAGTAAATTGAATCGGTCACCCGATATAATTGGATCCCTGGTATACGGCGGTACTTATGCATTAGTCGTTGCCTCCAGCGATTGGCTTCGCTTGCAGGTAGGCAAGCTAGGTGTGCATTGCCTACCACCGGGCTATTATGTTTACGTAGGTAGTGCTCGCGGAGGGCTTAACGGCAGGTTGAAGCATCATCTGAAATCGGAGAAACGCCTGCATTGGCATATAGATTATCTGGTCAAACAAGCCAGCGTAACTCAGATATGGTATGCCTACGGCGAGAATAGGCTTGAATGCGTCTGGAATACGATGGTTGCAGGACTACCAGGAGCGACGTCTATCATCCCAGGTTTTGGCGCCTCGGATTGCAGGTGTCGCACCCACCTGACACATTTCTCAACTGCCCCACCCTTTGGCAACTTCAAACAAATGTCAAATATTTGGGGGCTACCGCACCCCCATCGGTTAAAATCTGAGTTGTTTTGACCTTACCGTCCCCGCCAGCTAACAAACCGAGACTTTGACCTTGAACCCGGCTTGGTCATTCTTGAGTCTTGACGCTTTCGATCCTACACACTGGTTCCTCGGTTTCCCCAGTAAAGAACCTCCTTCTGAAATATAGCGCTACGTTTACCAGGCTTATCAGCACCGGTACTTCTACCAGCGGACCAATCACAGCGGCAAATGCCTGCCCCGAGCCAATCCCAAACACTGCTACGGCCACGGCAATGGCCAGCTCAAAATTGTTACTGGCCGCGGTGAAGGCGATGGTCGCGGTCTTTGCATAGTTGGCACCAATTCTCTTGCCCATGTAGAAGGACACCAGAAACATTACGATAAAGTAAATAAGCAGCGGAACGGCAATGCGCAGCACGTCCAGGGGTATCTGTAGGATAAGCTGCCCCTTGAGTGAAAACATCACCACTATAGTAAATAGCAAAGCTGCTAAGGTAATTGGGCTTATTTTGGGAATGAACTCATTGTCGTACCACGTGCGCCCCTTTGCTTTTATCAGCAAGAATCGGGTGAGCATACCTCCGAAGAAGGGAATACCCAGGTAAATGAACACACTCTGGGCTATCTGGCCGATGGTAACCTCAACGGCTGAACCCTTAAGCCCAAACCAGGTCGGCAGAATCGTAATGAAGATGTAGGCATAAAGAGAGTAAAAGACTATTTGAAAAATAGAATTAAACGCTACCAGACCGGCAGCGTACTCATTATCTCCCTGGCAGAGCGTGTTCCAGACAATGACCATGGCGATACAGCGTGCCAGACCAATCATAATCAAGCCGACCATATATTCCGGGTACGGCCACAGAAAACCCAGAAAGAGAATCGCTAGAAAGAACATGAATATCGGTCCGATAATCCAGTTTTGGACCAGAGATATTCCAAGCACGCGCCAATCGCGGAACACCCGTCCCAGTTCCTCATACTTGACCTTAGCCAGCGGTGGGTACATCATCAGGATAAGCCCTATTGCGATTGGGATTGACGTCGTGCCGATGGAGAGCCGGGTGATGGTATCACCGACCTGCGGAATGAAGAAGCCCAACCCCACACCAATGCCCATGGCCAGGAAAATCCACAGCGTGAGAAAGCGGTCCAGGAAGGAAAGTCTACTTACCACTGTTTCCGGCTTTTCACTCATACATATGACTCCTTCTCTAGCTGCTACATGATAAAAGGCTACTTGTTATGCTGGGTAAAACCTTCCACCGGATTGGCAGCATCGAGGTGCGACTTAAGTCTCCCCTGCTGAGAGTGCAAGATGCGGTCGTAGATGGATTTCTTGAGGAATCTCAGAGCCTCTTTCTCGTCAGTGTCGGTAATAATTCTCTCCATCTCCATTACATCTTGTTCGTCAAAGGAAACGGTAGCCTTTCTGATCTCCAACATTTCTTGCCTCCTTCTTGGTTAAAGCAGATAACTGAAAAGGTACATACCCACTCCAATCAAGATTACGCCGCCAGCTTTTTTGGAGTAACTAGAGAAATTGCTGATGCCTCTTGATGCGAGCACCCTTCCGGCAAACCCAGCTGATATGCCAGCGCCAAGTACCAACACCCAGTGCCCCAGGGCATAAGCCAAGAGCAGACCCCCACTATAAGCTATCTCTTTCTGAGTTGCTGCAAAGGTCAATATGACCGCCAGCACCGGGGTAGCGCAAGGAGAGGCTAGGATGCCGAAGAAAAGGCCGATCAGGAAACCTCCCAGCAATGCCTTTCTCCTGGGCATGAATCGTTCCGGAAAACCGAGATTTAAGGTCAATTTGTCAGAGAAGAGGAGATACAGCCCCAACAGAATAGCAATCGGTGGCAATATGTAATACCAAAAGCCACCAATATCGCCGAAGAGCCTGCCAAGAGCTCCGGCGATTATCCCCAGAACAGTAAAGGTTATGGTCAGACCCAGTGTGAACATCAGGGAATACTGGATTGCCTTTTTCTGCGAGCCTTCGGCGTAGCCGCCGACATAGCCAATGACCAGGGGAATCATCGCCAGGACGCAGGGGCTAGCACTGGAGATAACGCCCCCGAGGAAGCAGGCAGGAAAAGCCAGCCATCCCTGGTTCTGGATAACGCCGCCAATAACGCCGAATAAGCCTTCCACCTACTTCATTCCAAGCTTGCCAAGTTGAGCGATGATTTGGTCCCTCGGCCAAAAACCAACGTGTCTGAATACCTCCTTGCCGGCGCCGTCGAAGCCTATCTGTGTGGGTATCGCCATTACCCCATAGTAGTTCGTAAGTTCGCGGTATTCATCCACGCTGACGATGGATACATTCAACCTATCCTGATATTCGATTGCCAGGTTCTCAAGGATAGGCTTCATTTCTTTGCAAGGGATACAGGTTCCTCTCCCAAACTCAGCTAACGTCGGCTTGCCGTTGGTTAGAGCCTTCGGCAAGGATATTGAGGCCAGCTCAGTGTCCGCTGTCTGTGTTGCGCTTAACTCAGCGGCGGCTGGTTCTGCGGACCGGCAACTTATTATCGGGGTAAATAGCGATAACACTGCTGCTAGTAACAGAATCCGTCTGGCTGTTATCAAGATGCCCTCCTTTAGATTCCCTTAAGGAGTTTCATAACCCTTGCTTTTATCTCGTCCCTTATCTTTCTAACCTGATCAAGTGATTTTCCTTTCGGGTCTTCCAGTGCCCAGTCTTCAGTCTCAATAAAGCTTGCCGGGCAAACGGCTCCCGCCTCTGCCCCACAGCCCATCGTAATCATCCTATCGGCTTTCTCGACCATCTCCAAAGTGAGGGCTTTGGGTTTGTTGCTGCTGATGTCTATGCCGGCTTCCCGCATGGCTTCGACCACTACCGGGTTGACTTCGCCAGCCGGCTGTGTTCCGGCTGATAACGCCTGCGCCTTACCTCCCGCCAGCTTATTGAAGAAGGCTTCAGCCATCTGACTGCGCCCGGAGTTATGTACGCAGACGAAAAGAACGGTTTTCATTCGTTTCAATGTACTCCTCCTACTTCTATATTGACCACCATCGAAATGGCTTGGGCGATAAGGCCTGTTGCTGCACCTTCAAATAGTCCCTAAGAGTTTCAGTATGACCTGGGCTGCAAGTATCCACATGACAATCCCAACTCCGACCTTCATCATGCTGGATTTCATCCTGACGCCGATTCTCCCCCCAAGATTGCCGCCGACGAGAACGGCCGCGCCCGTCGCCAGTACCAGTGGAAGGTCGATATTGCCAAACGCCGAATGACCTATCACCCCGAAAAGCGCCGAGAAGGAGATGATTAGATGCGATGCCCCAGCCGCCCACCTGGTCGGATATTTGCAGATATAGGTCATGAATGGGACTATGATTATGCCGCCGCCTACTCCCAGCATGCTGGAGAGCAGTCCCACAAGGAAACTGACAATTATGATAAGGGCGTACATGCGTTTGGAGAAAGTCGTCGGACACTCTCCCTCAGCCTTCCCCTTTTCCCGAAAGGAATAGACCATCCTTGCCCCTGCAAGAACCAGGAATGCGACGAAAAGCCATAATAGAAATGTGGGATTCACGATGTGTAGATTATCCACTACCGACCCTGTCAGAGAGCCGACGATGATTCCCGGCACGAACAAAAGGGACCTCTTGATGTCTATCATCCCGTGACGGTAGAAAATGTAACCTGCCGATGCCGATGTTATGAGGTTCAGCACCAAGGAGGTAGAGACGGAAACCAGTACCGCGTAGCCAAACAGGAACAGCACCGGCGTGTAGACCGAGCCGCCACCTTGGCCGAACATAGAAAATACAAAGGCTA
>Ga0315268_10003048_pt1 | contig 18576 bp, 20 predicted proteins | sample C1_top_MG_FD_204535 | JGI IMG/M metagenome (GOLD analysis project Ga0315268, IMG submission 204535) | Sediment microbial communities from Yellowstone Lake, YNP, Wyoming, USA - C1_top | ecosystem: Environmental > Aquatic > Freshwater > Lake > Sediment | place: USA: Wyoming | collected 2017-08-01
GCAGTTTAACTTCCACGCCTGGCGTCAATCCCATTTCAGCTAATCTTCGGACAAGTCCGAAGCCACCCAAGGCTTTTATCACTATCCCTTTTTGGCCTTAACATAAATTTGTTAAAGGAGCCACTTCTTCATTGAATAGCTCTTTTCGATTAGTGAAATTTTGTCTATTTCTGAATCGCATGTTTGCTTCTCCTGACAATTTTCACCCAAACGCCCAAGGCATCAGTACTTGTCAGCATGCATTTTTTCCCTGCAACTTCCAGAATAATGCGAGACGGCTCTCTTTTGATGACGGAAATTAAGGAGTCGAGTTTTATACCTTTAGCAGTTAATTTTAACAGATTTTCCCGTTTCTCATTAGTGATCTTCGTCACTATGCATGTTTCATTTGCATTTGCCTCCATGAGTGAATAACATTCTTCTTCCATCATCTCGCCGTCTTCTGTTGGTATAGGATTTCCATGAGGACAAGATTTGGGATGCCCAAGACGTTTTTCTAACAGAACTAGCACATTCTGGGTTAATACATGCTCTAACTTGCATGCGCTCTCATGAACTTCGCTCCAATCCGCATCTAAAATATCTGTCAGCAACCTTTCTGCAAGTCTGTGCCTTCTAATAATATCTAAAGCCAACTTTTCACCTTTTGACGTTAGTTTTACACCTCTATATGGTTCATGTTGCACTATACCATGCTTCTCCAAATGTTCAACAGTGTTAGTGACTGAACCAGGCACAACATGCAACTCTTCAGCTAATTCTTTTGTTTTAGCAATACCATTACGTTTCTGAAGCCTATAAATTGCTTCAGCATACTCCTCAGCTTCATACGAAAGTTTTGTGCTTGACATTTGTTTTTCAGAGAGTTACGAGCTCTCGTAATTTTATAATAGCGACCGGCGCATAAATCTTTTGCTTAACGCGAATAAAATCGAAGCTTATAAATACATAAAACACTTTCTACCAAAAATAGAATCATATGTGCGATTTTCACGATTAAACAATACAAAAGCCATTTTCGAAGAAGAAAACTGCACATTGACGATCAAATTTCTGGAAATAATGCTTCCAATATTAGGAATCGTTGACTATTTAAATGCGAAAAATAATCGATTTCATAAAAATTGTAATAAAAGCTAAAAATTTTCAACAAGGCTTTTTTGAAAGAAGCATAAAAATTTAAACTGGCCCATGATGCACATGGTATCTAGTACAAACGAGTTGCGAAGTGGAAAAATTTTCGTATGCATGTCAACCTAAAAACTGGTTTTGGGCAAAATTGTGATATAAAATCAAAAAGTGTTTGATGAAGGCTTATTGCTCGCCAATTACTTGAATTATTACTGTTCTCTTTCTAGGGTAAACGTCTGTTTCCACAAAAACCAATGATTGCCAAGTTCCAAACTCTATTCGCCCATTAACTATTGGCAAGGTCTTATCAGGAGGCAAAAGTACAGATCTTAAGTGCGCATGTGCATTTGATGGGTGACTGTAAGCTTTGCGTTTTGGAATTGCCTCTTCAAGAAATGCCTTAATATCATTCAGCAAGGCGTACTCGTTTTCGGTCAAAATTAGTATGCCTGTAGCGTGTGGCGCAAAAACATGGACTATGCCATTCTTGACGCTTGAGCGAGCAACTATTTCTTGGACTTTATCAGTTAAATCGATGAAGTCTATCTCACCTTTTGTAGAGAAAGTTAAACTTGTGTTAAAAACCTTAAAGTTTGACATAGCCTATTCACTCGAGCAGTTTAGTCATTATAATTTCATCTATATATTTGCCATCTTTGAAATATTTTTTGGGCACTCTACCAGTTTGCGCAAAACCAACTTTCTCATACACGTGAATCGCACAGTTGTTTGTCTCCAAAGCTGCAAGTGTTAAGACCTTCCATCCTGTCACATCCGCATACTCTATAAGTGCCAATCACGCCCAGATTCTTTTCATAACCCGTTCGCTTAGTAATCTCGGAAACCGCTACCACTTTTCTGTCAACCTCAGCAACAAGATAAAACATTTCATCCTTTTCTAATCGAGTAAGCACTTTAGACAAAAACTCGATTTCTTCTTCTACCGAGACTTTCTCAGTTTTAAGAATATCCGCTTTTTCTTCAACAAGCGAATTGATAAGCCCTAAAAAATCATCAAGTCTTCCCAATTTGGAATTCTCAAAATTACTCTACGGCCATCTCTAGCAGGAAAACTGCCGAATAACTTTTCCAGATTTCATAGGCTAATAGCAACACTGTAAATGCTTTAATAATTTTAGCAGACGCTTGAACAACGAGTTGTGTTGATGCTTTTGTATACGGTGAGTTTATGGTGATATGCTGGCTGCAAAAGTAATACTTAAGTCACCAAAATCACTGAAAAGTAAAAACCTAATCTATAAAAGAAAAGAATATTGACCATTTGGCCTACAACAATTCAAACAACTTCACACATTTATGACGAATAAGCCAGAAAAACCGTTTTTTCTGGTATAAAATTAGCGACTGAATAACCATGTGAAAACCTTGTTTGCCGTATTGAACGCAACATTGTATACAAAAGCATCAACAGACGCATATACTTCTGCCAAGGCAAATCTATAGCGAACCTAAATTTAGGTTCAAAATATCGTTCAATGCATAGTGGGTCAGCTGCCGCATAGAACAGTGGCAGACCATCTAAAAGCCTTTCCAAAAAGTGTTACAACAAACGAATTAAAAAAGTAGTCATAAAAGTCTCGAAGTGTTCTCGAAAGGAAAACTTTTTGCTTGGAATGGAGATTTTCGTCGGTTTTTATATGAGGCCACGGTAAAGTCCATGCATTGGGTTAGATGGAGAATCAAAAAGGGAAAAAATTGGTTTCTTTTTCGATTTTAAGCTTTGATTAAGCCTTAAGATTTTGAGCTTACTCGCTAGAGGTTCTAGTGATTTCGGGTAATGGTATATTCGAGGTGAATCAAGTTAAAATTGCAGGAATTATTGGAAAAGAGGGTTTATTTTTGGTTAAAATTGGGAAAAACAAGTGACATGCTCTTTTCATTTTTCTTGTGTATATGTGGCATGTTATTGGTTTTTGTATATTGCTAATTTTGAAATAACATCTATAATAATTCGTGAACACCTGTTTGCTTGAGGAAATATGTGGAAGGCTGTTGGGTTTGCCTTTTGACAATTTTGGAAACGATATCGAGATGCTTGAAAGAAATGTTAACGGTAGAAAAGTCAGGGTGAAGTGGGACTGGGGAAATTTTAAAAGTACGCAGCTTTTTCCAATTGATGAAAATCAGATAAACTGGGTTATAGGGCAAGAGCAGGCACTTAAAGAATGCTTCTTATGCCTAGATGAATGGGTTCATAAGCTTAAGTGGCTTGAAGAAGCAAAATGGTATGAAAGTTGGAGTGATCCGAACAAGCCTAAACCTTCGGCCAAAACAGTCATAAGTCCAGGGCCATACCTTCTGCTTCTCGGTGATCCAGGCACTGGCAAATCATTAATCGGTAAGGCATTAGCTGAAAAACTCACGCAAGTATACAAGGAAAAGGGCATAAAACTTTATGACATGCTATGTTGGAGAAACAATGTTTTGCCAAGCCAGCCTAAAATGTCAATTCATAAAGCTGGGGAAGGAAAGAAAATTCTGCAAAAAGAACAACTTAAAGAGCTTAAAAGGAAATTTGTGACAAAAATAGGTGTTAAGGCTCTACAGTTTTTCCTAATTATGATAGGCTTATTTCTAATTTCTCTTGGTTTTTATTTTCTATATCAAGCGTGGCAAACATGGGAGGCAAACGCTCCATTCTTAGGGGAGCCACTTCAACAGTATTACAACTATAACTTTGTAGATTATCTAATAGGAAAATTCGTAAATTTAGTTCCATTAACTTTCATCCCTGGTGGAAGCCTAATCTTTTTCGGCGTCTTCATATGGTGGTTCTCTAAACTCGGCGGTTTAGGAAACCTGAAGGGCATAGGAGGTGCCCAGCAAACAGATGTTCCGAAACTTGTAGTTGACAACAGTTCAGAACATGCACCTTTTGTAGATGCAACTGGACATAGAAATGCGCAACTCTTCGGTTCAGTAGCATGGGATCCTTACCAAACTGGTGGTTTAGGTACGCCTGAACATCAGAGAGTAACAGCCGGTGATGTTCACAGAGCGTCAATGGGAATTCTGTACATTGATGAAATAAAAAATCTTGACCCTGAAGAGGCAATTACGCTTTTGACAGTTTTGGAAGATGGGCAATTGCCCATTACTTTAAGAGGCAGATGGCATGGCGGCGACACAGCAGCAATGGCAGTTTCAACTGAACCTGCACCAGCAATCACATTTCTCGTAGGTGCAGGAAACTTTGACAGCATAAGTCAGATTCATCCTGCCCTGATGGACCGTATCTATGGCTACGGCAAAGTTGTCAGAATGAATAATGATATGCCTAATACTGTTGAAAATAGACGTAAATATGTACAGTTCATAGCACAGGAAGTTAAACGCTTCAACCTTATACCATTCAGTCGGGAAGCATGCGAAGAAATAGTGGAAGAAGGTCGCCGGAGAAGCAACAAAAAAGATGCTTTAACAACGAGATTTAGACCTTTAATTTCGATTATTAAGACTGCAGCAACTCTTGCCGTGAATGAAGGATGCAAAGTTGTTGAAAGAAGACATGTGCAAGAAGCAATAGAGCATCACTGTAAAACTATTCAGAGGCAAATTTTAGAACATGAAATCAACGAAAGAGGAAAACTGCTTGAAATAAAACCTGAGGGTGTTAAACTTGGACAAATCCATGGTTTAGCTGTTGTCAGAGACCCTTACAGTGGAGAAATGACTGGCAGTGTTCTAAATGTTAAGGCTCATATGATTAAGCGAAGTGAACTTCCAAGAAATTATCCAATAAAAGGCTATTACAAAGTAACAGGTGTAGCGAAAGGTCAAAGTTTTATTTCTGACAGCATAGCCAAGGTTAGAAGTGTAATCCTTCAGAAATATGGAGTAGACATAGCGCAAGATTATCTGACTCACATTGATTTTTCCCAATCTTATGGAGTGGATGGGCCATCTGCAGGTGTATCAATGGCTGTACTTCTATGTTCTCTAATAGAGGGAAAACCCATAAGGCAAGATGTGGCTGTTACAGGAGAAATAAACCTTGGCGTTGGCGATTCTATCCAAATAACTGCTGTTGGCGGAGTTTACGAGAAGATTAAGGCCGCAGAAGCGTGGGGCTTCAAAAAAGTAGTTGTTCCTCAAAAGAATTTTGAACATTCCATTGATGTTAGAGATTATCGCATCGAAGTTGTACCAGCAGCAACCTTAGATGATTATTTAAGGGAATGCTTAGTTGAGAAACCAACAATCAAGGTTCCAGTACAAACATATAAACGCAGAAAACTCTAAAAACTGCTTAAGAAGGAAAATCATTAAATCTAGTTGCAAATTTTTCTTTTGCTTGGAGAGGCATTTATGGTTAGGGAAATTGACAAAGACGAAATTCGCAGATGGCGCAAAAGAGGATTTTACAGCGAAAACGTTCTCGTAAAACTTCTAGCAAAAAATGGATATCATGCAGTGCGTGTTCCAGTTAGCAATCCGAGTCTTAATCCTTTGCCTGATATCATCGCAAGAAAAAACTCGCATATTTACGCTTTTGAAGTGAAAAATGCCGGATATTACGCTTACTTTCCGAAACAACAGATAGAGAAACTATTCAGATTTCTAAATGAGCTTATTCCATTAGATAAAACGTTTAAACACGCTATACTCGCAGCGCATTTAGGCAAAAGATGGATTTTCAAAGAAGTTAACTGGGAAGACTGGGAAAAAAACAAGCTTCCCGAAAAAGCAAGAATCCTTAAGCGTGACAGAGGAAACATCAGTTTAATGAAAAATTGAAAAATGAATGATACTTCAAAAATCTTTGAGATGAGAAGCGAAACAAATTTTAAGTCTCTTATCACATCTTTATCTGGCCCGTGGTGAACTCTATGACGCAGTCAATTCAAGGTATAATAATTAACTATCGAGTAGGTCCGAAAAGCCAAAAGCCTAAGGATTGTATAATTAAGTTTGCACATGTAAATTCTGTTGCGGAAGCAGGTAGACTTATTGGCAGAAAAGTTGTTTGGAGAGTTGGCGAAAACAAGATTTTAGGGAAAATTGTGGGTTTGCATGGCAAAAAAGGTCTGGTTAGGGCCAGATTTAGGAAAGGTGTTCCTGGCCAAGCTTTAGGAACCTTTGTTGAGCTTGCTGGTTAAGTATTTTGGGAAATATTTAAGCGAATCCACGTAAGCTGGAAGCTGACTTAGGAAATCTTGTAACTGAAGCACGGAAACTACTGGTACATTATCGTAAAACCTGAATCTGCTTGTAACAAATGATAAGACAGCGGGAATGAACAAGGCCAAATTCCATGAAGCAAATTCAACTTTGACCGTTGGGTTTGGCAATGATTCAGCTAGAGCTGAAGTTCTTTTCACTTGGTCCTCAACAATTTTCTTAATTAAGGAAGGAGATATTCCACGGAGCCAATGTTTACAGTCCATACATATAACAATAGGCTTTTTGAAGCCTAGAATGTCTATTTCCCATCTTTGCCCAGCATGCTTAAATCGTAAATTTCTTGCTATGGCATAATCATTCTGCTCAAAAGCAACAGCGGCCATACTTTCAAATTCTTTCCACTGAAGAAAACTGCTTACATTTTCAATGTCAGCGCCTAAAGTGATGGCCTTAACAGCCAATTTAAGCCTTTGCAAGCTATCTGCTTCCACAATGTTTTTTCGAACATAAATTAATCCATCATTTTGCAATTTTTTAAGCAAATTTTCAATATTCTGTGATGGAAGCCTTACATTATTTTTAACTACTTCCTTTGAAACAAGTCCATCTTTTGTTAATTTGAGTATGGAGATAATCACTTCTCTCTCAATATTCATTTGCAACGTTCTCCAAATTATACAAGATAATGCCCAAAAATAGTGGCTTTTGAGAACTGCTTAAAAGCTTTTCTATAAAAATAGATAAGCAAAAATAAAAGCTAAAGACGATAGGCGATGAAATGGTTCAGAATTGCTTATTTCAAATTCAAAAAGGCGATTAAGCCAATTAGAAAATACTTTGATGTCATAATGACGGGCTACAAGGCAGGATGCGATAAAACTAATCCAAAAATGTATAAAAAACTCGTTAACAATTTGAATGAAGCAGTAGAAATTATAATAAGAAAAAGCTAAAAACAGAAAAATGGAACAGGATTTACATGCTTGAAAAATACACTTCCAAAACTTCCAAATCCAAAATTTTATATGAACGGGCAAAAAGGGTTCTTCCTGCAGGCGTTTCTTATGGAATTAGATATTTTGAACCCTATCCATTTTATGCTGCAAAAGCGAAAGGGAGTAAGCTTTATGATGTTGACGGAAATGAGTATGTCGACTTTTGGCTTGGTCATACAGCACTTATACTTGGTCACAGTCCAAAGGCAATTGTTGATGCTGTTGAGAAGCAAATTGAAAACGGCACACATTATGGAACATCACACGAACTTGAAATAAGCCTCGCAGAGCAAGTTGTAAAAATGGTTCCAAATGTGGAGATGGTTCGCTTCACCAATTCTGGAACTGAAGCAAACATGTATGCCACACGTCTCGCACGTGCATACACAGGTAGAAACAAAATTGCCAAGTTTGAAGGTGGATGGCATGGGGGCTATGATGCTCTACATGTAGGTGTCAAATTTCCTTTTAACGTTCCTGAATCAGCAGGCTTAACAGCTGGAGCCCTGCAAGACACTGTTCTCTTGCCTTTTAACGATTTGGACCGTGTCAAAGGGAAATTGAAAAATGAGAAAGTTGCTTCAATTGTAATTGAGCCAATTCTTGGTGCTGGTGGAGGTGTAGTTGCAGAGAAAGAATTTTTGAAAGGACTTAGAGAATTTTGTGATGAAGAAGATATTCTTCTAGTCTTCGATGAAGTAATTACTGGTTTTAGATTGGCACCTGGTGGAGCACAACAATTTTATGGTGTAAACGCTGACATGATCGTTTTGGGAAAAATTCTAGGTGGAGGTTTTCCTATAGGCGCATTCTGTGGAAGTAAGAAAATTATGGAAAGATTAAACACGCAAATTTATGAGCGCCCACAATGCGCATTTCACGGCGGAACCTTCACAGCAAATCCAATATCAATGACTGCAGGCTTAGCAACGCTGAAACTTCTTGAGAATGGAAAATTGATAAATGCTTTAAACATAACTGGAATGAAGATTAGGAGACAATTGAAGGAAATTTTTGATTCACATGGTGTTGACGTGCAGATTACTGGAGACAGCTCTCTTTTCAATGTCCACTTCACAAAAGAAAAAGTGAAAGATGCTAATTCAGTGTATAGGGCGGATCGAAAGAAAGTTGTTGAATACCATTTAAACCTGATTGCTAATGGCGTTTTCTTCTTGCCAACTCACACTGGCGCCTTAAGCACCACACATTCTGAAGCAGATATAGAAAAACTGTTTTCAGAAACAGAAACATACGCTAAAAAATGCAAAACTGAATAAAATAGAACATGCTTAATGAAGTTTTCTTTTTCCCATAAGTTTAAGCATGTTTTCAGCTTTCTTAAGGTCTAGTGGAGTATTGATGTTAAAAAATGTAGTAAGCTCTGGGTCTAACTGTTGCAGAACAAGCGTAGAGACATAACGGACACCATGCAGCTTATCCACCATAGATTGCATATTAAATTTTCCTTCACCTAAGGCACTTTCAGCAGCATCCAATGCAGGTTTAACGTTGTAAGCAGCTTGCAAAGGCTCTATGTAACCATTTGGCCAGCGAGGAATAGCAGCATTCCTGTTTGTGCACACTTCAAGGAGAAATGATTGAATATTCCTGGAGATAAGAGGAGTATCGCATGGAAGCAGAAGCGCATATCTGCCACAGGCTCCTTTGAAACCAGTGGAAGCGCCTATTAGTGGACTTTGAGCCTTAGCAGTGCGGGTATCGTCAACAAGAACTTTTATGCTTGATTCTAAAACTTTCATGTAGCTTTCAGCTTGATTTCTTGAACTAACAACAACAATTTTCTCATCAACAATCTTGTCCACTGCATTTAACACATACATTATAAGCGGTTTGCCAGCAAAATGAAGTAATCCCTTATCCTGTCCTAATCTACTTGAAAAACCGCCTGCAAGAATTATGGCTGATTTGTCCAATAATTTATTAACCTCACTTTTTAGTGCTTTTTAGTATTTGCAAATAAATGTGTGTTTCTTCAGGTTTTGCCAGTTTATTTGGATTTTCTTAGGCTTGCTGCTGCTTCTGCAATGATGAAAAGCCCTATTAGCACTATTATCATGGCAAACAAAGGCAACTCGTAACCTATCAATGCGGCTCCGCCAAAAGCGAAGGCTATTATTCCTATGAACAGGCTGAACTTGCTTAAATGCATCCCTAACCCTGTTCTTGCGACATTAAGACCTATCAAGATAATTCCAGCACCTAAAGCGACGTATGGCACCATAGGTATTTGATAATACTCGTTTAATGCCCAGCTTAAACCGATCAGAACAATAAATAATCCCCATGCTAATGTGGTTAATGCTACGTTTCTATTCAAGCTAAATCACCATTCTTTATGTTACTGTCTTAAAGAAAATATAAGATTATCGTGTTCTACGAATATTACGAAGGACGGAATATAGGATATACTTTAAAGTGTCAGAGTCTTTTATGAGGAGAAAAACAGATGGATTCAGAGATTAGGGAATTGAACCGTATAGTATGCAAGGACTGCGACGAAAAAGATTATGAAAAATGCAAAAATTGCAAGATATACCAATTGATAAATAAAATAGCGGTTCGCTAGAAGCCTAAACCATATTGTTTTCTATTTTTGTTGCTATTTCATCCAAGATTTTTGCGAAAGGATGTGTCTTTCTTTCGTTCGCGAAAATTATGCCACCTTCAGCCTTTAAGACATCACAGAAACAGGGAACTATTCCCAGAACTGGAACCTGATAAATGTCCTTAATCTTGCTTTGCATTTCCTCTTTCATTGCCTTGGAAGAAAAATCATTTAAAACTTTGTTGAGAACTAATTCTGTTTTTTTCTCAAACAAATCGTAAAGCTCGTGAAGCATACGCTTTGTGCCATCAACATCAGACCTGTCGAAAGTTGTTGCTACAACCACTAAATCAGAAGCCACAATAGCGTTTATAGAAGAATATTGCAATCCAGGGCTTGTGTCAAATATTAGGTAATCAAAGCCGTTATCATTCAGAATGGAGTTCCTAAGAGCTAACAATCGTCCTAGGGCGCGCATCTCCCATTTTCTATCTTTAGAAGACATTTCTCGAATTGCTTCTGTTGCCGGATTTGCAAATCCAACATACAATTTTCCATTAGATTGAATTCTGTCACTTAAGTTAACTAAAACTTTGTCAATTTCACATGTTCCATTCAAATAATCATTTAGCCAAAATTCCACCTTTCCCATTTTCAAAAGTGTATAAAGACTTGGGGCTCTAAAGTCAATATCCATCAGACAGACTCTTTTGCCGTGTTGAACAAATGTTGCAGCTAAATTTACTGAAAGAAGGGTTTTTCCCGTTCCACCCTTGTATGAATGCACAGCAATTATTTTACCCAAGTTCATCCCCCTTGAACTTCCCTATCAACATAAAAATAGGCTTTTCTACCCTTCCTCTCCTTCTTTAAATATCCCATAATTACAAGCTGATTTAGGTAAGCACTTTCCACTGCCCTAGCCCTATGTGTCTGTTGAGCAATTTCATCCGCTGTAGCACGACCAAGCTTGCACAATGTCATAGCTGTTTTTCTCAGATGATCTGGCATGGAAAGCAGCGTCATAACATCTAGAGGAGTTTCTGGGATTGTTTGAATGTCTTTTTTTCCATGCTTCTGCAATTCAATCATGACTTCAATTTTTTCATTAAGCCTCTCCAAGTTTTCCCTAATTTTTTCAAGTATTTGCAAAGGCTTTTTCCCTAGAGCTTCTTGTTTAGACACTATAGTTCCCCGTTGTTTTACATATGTACATTATTTTAAAGCGAAAGGAGTTTATTAAGTCTTACGAAACATGTGTAATTATTTATAAAACAAATACTGAAACCATTAGCCTAGATATGCATACATAAATAACTTGTTTGTTGAATGGTGCAAAAGTGTGTTATTAGCTGATAGGACAATTTGTTCAAAAACATTTTAATTGACAGAATTTAGAGGATTGAAAAGAATAATAAAAGTGCTTAGGCTAAAAATACCTGTGTAGAAATGTTGCTGATTATGAAATGCGGTTTTTTCTAAAAAGGTTGAAGGGAGGGGTTAGTATGGAATTGGCATTCTATTTCTTGCTTCTTCCACTAGGGGCAATACCTGTTTCAGTTCTCTGAAGTATTTGAGCACAGTTATTCCCCTTTGCGTTATTGCATAAACAACTCTTCGCTTTCCGATAGTTCGTTCTTCAACCAAGTTCTGCTTTATCAAAAAGTCTAGGTACTCCTTCAGCACACTGCAGTTTACGTTAGCTTTGTACATTATGTGAGTCAGCTTTAACGGGCCACGGTGAGCTAACACTTTCAGTATATCTATATACATTTCAAGTTTGGACCTTCGCATTGGTTAAACCTCTTTTTTGCATATTTTAACCCTTTTCATATAAAGCTTTTATGGATTTAAACTACGTCTTTTTCCTATTTAGTCTGCGTTAGTAGCTCCTTTTCTTTTGTGCTCTTATTAACACGTTTATTCTATTTTGAAATGCAGTGACTAGGTCGTCTAGCAATATTTTTTGCAATTCTGCAGAGATTCCCTTCATATTCGCATTGAAAACCTTAGCCATCTTAGCTTCCAAATCTTTTCTTTGTTTAGTTGTTAAATCATGTTGCAAGTAGTTTTTCCTCCATTAATGCACAACAGTAGTTAAAGGTACTTAACTAACTTATGAACTGAAAATATGAATCCAAAATATGCGTTTTTCATGTTCATATTCTTATGTTACTCCCTATTGCTTACTTCCTATTTCATAAGCTATAACTCTAGCCAACAAGGAATGTTTTTATTTTGGGTTCATTATCACTTCTCTTGCCGGATGATGAGAAGGCATTAGATTGAGGCAAAGATGAAATCTCAGAGTTACTCAGACGGCAATGATAAATAAGCTTTTAAAACATCTTTTATTATAAGGGCTATTTAGCGATGCTTCATGTCAAAGTCTTCTCACCAATCTGATTTAGCAATTTTAGAATCATTACTGAAAGGGAAAACGCTTCTTGTCTACTGGTATCTATTACAGCAATCAAATCATACAGTGGGTGTTCGTGAAGTTCAACGCGCTTTAGGCTTTTCCAGTCCCAGCATTGCTATGCACCATCTGGAAAAGCTACAGGATTTGAACCTTGTTGAGAAAAAAGGAACCGGAGAATACGTGCTTGTTGAGGAGATTAAAGTGGGTATTCTCCGATTTTTTACGCGTATGGGACGATTTCTTGTGCCAAGATACCTTTTCTATTCGATCTTGCTTTCAACCATGCTAATAACTTATTTGATTTTGTGCGGCTGGAGTCAGATCTTGCCGAGTTTTTATGCTGTAATGTTTGGATTAATTGCCTCTGTGATTTTCTGGATTGAAACAATACGTTTATGGAGGGCAAAACCATTTTGATGATGTTTCATGCTGTTCTAAAACGTAGACTTAAAAGACATTACACTTCATATTTTTCATGGAGGATCGCAATTTGAAAAAAATATTAAGCTATTCATTAGCTGCACTGCTTCTTGGAACATTTTTGACGCTTATCCCTTTAATTATCCTCGTAGAACCCAAATCACTTGATGTTTATACATCGTCGTCTTCTATGAAGGAACAATTGCAAGGACTTGAAAGATATACAAGTCTAAAAAGAACTACTAATCTAACAGATATAATTGTAGTATTATCCGCCAGTTTAATAGTTGCTTATATTGGATACGCTTTTTTCAAGCACAGAATAACAGGTTAGAATTGTATGCAGGTCAAATTGCAATAGAAATTATGATTCTATTGTTCTAAATCTGGGACAATATTGTTCTAAAACATAGCATTATAGCAAGCTTTTATGACTATATTTTTGGTGCTAAAATAAAAATGAATATAAAAAGAAAGGAAATCTTGGTTGCAGCATTTTTAGCTGTTCTCATCAGCTTGTCAGTTTTTTACGTTAACACACAAAACAACATGCAAAGCATAAGAAATAATCTTTCGCTTCTGTATTCAGAGAAATCAGAGAAATTGTCAGAAGAATTCTCTTCTGGGGCTGAAGCACAACAAAGACTGATTTCAGAAACGATTGAGGGTGAAATAGAGAGAGGAGCATTTGAACAAGTAGTTAACAAACTGGAAATGTTAACACAAGAAACGGATGGATACGTCAAATCTTTAAGCATGACGTATCAAGATCAAACTTGGAACGGCTTTATGATCTGCAAAGTTCCATCTTTGAATGTTACTTCGTTCACTTTCGGTGCAAGGGCTATTATTGATGATAACGGTACTGTCACATACATAAACATCAGTGTAGAATATTTAGAAGAGTCGCAGCAAGGACAAGAAAGTGCCTATTCAACCATCAACTTTAATCTAAGAGAGTCTAAACCTGAAAGCAAGGTGGAGCTTGGAGCTTCGCTTGGACTTATCTGGTCGATTTTAGCAACAAGCCTATGGTGGATTGCACAAGGCATAATCGTAGGCGTACCATTATGCTTTGCATCTTTAGGCGTAGTAATCCTTGTCAACAGAGGCCTAATTCCTTTATGGAGAAACATGCTAAAAAAGCCAAAATAACGGTATCTGGTCTTAAACTTTGCCCAAATTTTGTGTGTTCATTAAACACTCACGCAAACATTTCTGGGTTGCATTCAATCCACGCTTTTTATAGGTTTTTGGTTTGCTATATCGTCAAGCTTTCTGCAAATAATTTTCAATTTGGTTTGGAAGAAACAAATCCAACAATTGAGAGTTAGCTATTTTTTTATTGTCTTGCGTCCAAAAGTTATATACCCAGTATGAGCAGTCATCAATGTTTGAGGTCGCGTTTTTCCTCTTTCCACTTGCATTCCACGCATGAGACACTCAACTGTCTCTACATTTACAAATCCATTTTCTTCAAGGGCTTCAACTGTTTTAACAACTTGATCTATCGTTGGACTGAAGGAAACAAGTGTTCCGCAAGGTTTCAAGGCGTTGTAGGCGTGGGAAATAACAAGCCATGGTGTTGCCAAATCTAGTATCACAGAATCAACCTCGGTTTCGTCGATTCCTGCAGTTATATCCTTATTCTTAAACTTCACAAAGTCGATTACACCAGCTCGCATCAGATTTTTCTCTGCACCCTTAAGAAATTCCTCTCTAACCTCATAGCTGTAAACCATACCAGTTGGCTTAACATAATGGGCTAAAGCAGTTGTCAATGCTCCTGTGCCAGTTCCAGCTTCTACTATATGGCTTCCCGGACCTATTCCGCTGAACATCACTATTATGGCTATGTCTTTAGGATATGTTATCTGTGTTTTACGCACAGATTTCATAATGTAATCTTGTAAAAGAGGCTTTAAAACTGTGAATTCGATACTTAAACTGCTTAGAACTGTGGATCCATAATCTTTTCCGATTAAGTCGTCAAATTTTATGAATCCTTTATGTGTGTGAAAAGTTTTGCCTGCTTCCACTTTCACCATGTAGGTTTTCCGCTGGGTTAAATAGAGGAGTATGTAGTCGCCTTCAGCTATTTTCTGACTTGACAATAATCATCCCTAAGGTGTATATTTGAACGGGTGCTTCGACCTATCCTTGTTTTCTATCAGTTCATCCATGCTTGGTCTGCCTTCCACAGCCTTGCGAATGGCATGTCGCATAGCCTTATAATTGTTTATGTAGACACGTTGCCTATCCACAGCGGTAGGATGCACAAACACATTTGCGACAATAATAAGTTCTTCTGCAACCTCTTTTGGAATGGTTCCATCTGCAACACTATCAACCACTGCCTTAGCCACTGCTGTTTGTGCTGGACCATAAACCATGCTGGCTTGCCGCATACTCGTAATCGTCACCGTAGGAACAATCAATGTTGTAGGTTTAACTGCCAAGTTTGGTTCTAAAATTGCAAGTAAAGGCTCATGTCCAGGCGTTGGCATAGCCTTCGCCTTTGCAAAAGCTTCACCTAGTGGGCCATCATTTTTGCCTAAAATAAGGTCTATGTGAGCTACTTCTGCTCCTTGACCTGCTAATGCCTCGCCGATGCGAAGTCTAAAGTCTTTTATGGTTTCTGGTGTTATGTTTATTGCCATAAAGCGTTCTTCTATTGGTTTTTCAGCGATTTCAAATGTTATTGGCTTTGGTTGTATTTTGCCTATTTTCTCCAAATCTAAACGCAATTCTTCTCTTGCTTCATATGTGAGTTCTCCACCAACGCTTAGTGGTTTTCTAACAGGTCCAACTTTGATTCTCATCATGTTTAAGGCTTCTTTTGTGCCTACTGCTCCGCTTCCAGCAATAATGCGAGCTATTTTTTGTACTTTGTACTGTAGTTCACGGGCTTTTTGCAATTCGCCATTCTTTACGTGATTGTAGATTTGAACCCAAATGTCAGGTATCACATTTGCGCTTGCAAGAATCGCTCCAGAGCAACCTGCTGCTAATGCTGCGATCACTACTTCGTCGTGTCCGCATAAAACTTTGATTTTGTCTCTTACTTTTTCCAAGACAGCTAGTATGAAGCTCAATTGTCCGCTGCTGTCCTTTACGCCTACAATGTTTGGAATTTGAGCTAAATCTTCAACCATTTGCCAAGGCAATGGCAAGCCTGTGCACTGTGGAATATTGTAAAGAATTATTGGCAAATCTACTTTGCTGGCGATTGTGTCATAATGCTCATAGATTCCACGGTCAGCGGGCTTCAAATAGAATGGTGTAACAATCAGAACAGCATCAGCTCCAATATCCTTTGCATATTTGGTCATCTCCAGGGTTTGATCTGTTCCGCTTGCTCCAGTTCCAGCAACAACAGGAACACGCCCATTAACTTCATCGACCACAATTTTTATGGCATGCTTTTTCTCTTCTGTTGTCAAGTTTACAAATTCACCTGTTGTACCACATGGAACAACTCCATGGACGCCTAGTTCAATACAATGATTTACAAGAACTCGCAACCTTTCATCGTCAACAGTTTTCCCATCATCAGTAAAAGGCGTAACTAAAGCGGGCAGAATTCCTTCAGGTTTAAACATGGTCTGCTTCACCTTTCTTGGTTAGAGCATAGATTCTATTACCATTTAAGCTTTGAATTTTAAAAGTGAAATAATAGATGATGAATTGATACGTGGATAAAGGAAACTTTACAAAAATGCTTAAATTACCTAAAATCTGAATACAAAGAACACTGGAACTGGTTGACCATGAAGGATATTAGAGGAAAGCTAAGGATTAGTGAGGACGGTTTTAAGGCTGTTAATGATTTTCTCTTGAAAAAGGATAATCTGCTTACGAATGCTTTACTTAACATTGTTGAAAAATATGGAAGTGTTGAAGAGATTAATCGTAAGGCGAGGGAATCTCGTAAACTTGAAAATCTTATGGGGCGACTTGAAAAAAAGAAGTCACCTTTTGTGAAAGATTTGGAGTGGCTGATTAAGCAGCGTGACAAGAATGTTTTCATCAGCATACCTGAATACCGCAGGAAAGTTCTGGGTAAGAAAGCTGATTCTATTAGGTTTGATGACTCTTTTGCTGTTACATTGGAAATTAGTGCTTTCAATTTTTTCCCATGGCTTATAGAGGAGGCTAAGCATGCAATTGCTAAGCACGATTTGATGCCGGCACGTTATATTCGTGTTCGTTCTATGAAGGAGCAGGTTGAGGATGATGATATTCTTGCTTTTGCTGCTGCAATGCAGATTATAGGTGCCTCTTATGTGCAGACGCTTGACACTAAAGGAACCATGCTTGGACCTGATGGTAAGCCTGTTAATGTTCATTTGGGCGGTCCTGAAACGATTACGGGCTATTTTGGAGGTGTAGGAGTGCCAAATGAATATGCTTTGAAGTGGGTTGAAGAGTTTCTCTATTATTACACAGAGTATGGAGTTCAACAGGTTTTGAATGTGAATGCTGGAACCATTATGCTTGCATATTTACTGTACAAAATTGGAATTGATGTTGAATTCAAAATTTCGGTTTATGCAGGTAATGATAATCCCTATTTTATATTCTGGACGCTGATGACCACAAAACTCTTCAGCCGAGATGATGGCACAACTCCCCTTATAGGTTTTAACCTTTCAAATTCAGTCAATAACAAAACAATTGAACTTTCAGCTTACATACGAAAAGCCTTTGACTTTGAAGATATTGTCCGCATTGAACATCATATTGTGGAAACTCAAAAAAGCATTGTTAGACAGCCATATGATAGGCTGAGCGAGCTCTTGGAAATAGCGGATCACATCAAAAATATAAGCGCTAAGCATGAAGGAGGAATCCCTGAAATTGACAAAACTAGAGAGCACCCGTCAGACATACTTGATTATTTCATGCCAAAAAAGGAAATAGTCGAAAAAGGGCTTATGCCGAAACTTCTTCAAAACTATTTGGATAAACATGATGCTGTGAACAGAACAGCAAAAGCGTTAACAGAGCATGGTTTAACTTTCATTGCAGCTCAAAATCTTCACAAAAAATAGGAGAAAAAGAAGGTCTAATAGTATTCTTTTGGTTTCCGTATAATCATATATAATGTGGTGGCTACGAAGAATATTGTTGTCACGGTCAGGATTGCTGCAGCCCTTCTTGTAGTATCAAGCTCATTTAGGCTTCCTTGCAATACTGTATAATTATGTTGAAGTTCCAAAAGGGTTCTATTTATGTAAGCCAAATTCTCGACTGTAAGGTTAAGGTGAAAGCTTTCCCAGAAAGTTTCATTGAGCTGCGCGAGAGTATTATTCAGTAATGAAAGCTTCTGTTCAAGTTCTTCCCAGAGAACATTTCGCACATTGGTTATTGGGAACTCCTCCTTATACTCCTCATAAGGATAAGGTGAGCCCTCAATGGAGTATTTCAAGAGCAATTCTGCATAAGTTAAATCCCAAACGTCATCAGGAATGGTGATTGTGTAGTTTTTTTCAGTTATATTATGGTAAATTAGGAAAGTACCGTTAATTATACTTGTAGAATACAGCGATATTTTTTCTAAGCCGTATCTAAAATGTCTATATCCGTAAATGGTCAGATTGAGAAAATGTATGTACACACCATCCGCAGTACAATTGATCAGCATTGCAACAGTCATATTTGCGTTAGGGATAGTTTCTTTTGTGGCGTTGGTTTGAATTGAAATTCCCGCATATTTTTTTGAGAAGAAAGGATACAACTCATGTGGTGTTTGTGACACAGTGGTTTTGATGGGTGCTAATGCGAGAAACATTGTAAGGAGAATTGCGATCAGGATGTTTAATTTTTGCATGATCTTCACCTATGCAAGAGAATTATTTACTTGAGTCTTATGGAAACTTATTTAATACTTT
>Ga0315268_10003049_pt1 | contig 18576 bp, 7 predicted proteins | sample C1_top_MG_FD_204535 | JGI IMG/M metagenome (GOLD analysis project Ga0315268, IMG submission 204535) | Sediment microbial communities from Yellowstone Lake, YNP, Wyoming, USA - C1_top | ecosystem: Environmental > Aquatic > Freshwater > Lake > Sediment | place: USA: Wyoming | collected 2017-08-01
TCAATTTGTCCGATTGCCAGGTGGCAACCGTTATGGCAGTGGGCGCGGCACGATTTGCAGAGCAAATCGAGGCGGCTATGTCTCGTCTGCGCGATTTACAGACTGGCGCTCGCAAGCCTTCGGATGTGCTGGAGGTGGAGCAGATGGGAACGCTTCTGGCGTTGAGTTCGTTGTGGCAAGGCACGCCGCTCGACGACTGGTCGCGCCTGATGTTTTACCTCGATTCATCCACGGATCGGCTGCGACCGGCAGTAGCGGCGAATCTGATCTCGACGCCGGGTGAAGGCGCGTTGCGCTGGCCGGCCTGCTTTGACGATCCAGTTCTTCAAGCGGCCTACGTCCGCGCCATCGAGCGGATCAGCCAGCCTGACTATGGGGACAAGTTGCGGGCGGCGCTCGGCAATTTTGATCAGATGCAGTTGGCGTTCAGTGCGAGAGATGGCAAACCGGAATTGACCTGGGATGAGTTGGCTGCTCGCCAAAAGCGCATGGAACGCTGGCTCGAGCCGACGCAGACTGTGCTCGCCTCGTGGGTCTTGCCTCCAACAGCGTCGCTCACGCCTTCGAGCACTCTATCCGTCAGCCTGTCCAACTTGCAGCGCGTGCCGGTCGAGGTATTGGGCTTTGACGTGGGCAAGAGCACTTTTCTCCCGATTGATCCGGCGTGGATTCAAGACGGCGCAGAATTGAGTGTGAGCAGTTCAAAAGGTAGTGTAGTTTTGCGAGCCGCCGGCGAGGGACGTTTGCGTTCACTGCGAATGAACGTGCCCTACACAGCCGTCTTTGCCGCCGCTCGGGCGTATGACGAGACGGTGGAAATGCAGGTGGTGACGCGCATGTGGGGGCTGGCGCGCCGGCAAAGCGCGCCCATGCAACAAGTGAGCGGAGAATAAAGCGTGGAGCAGGCGAACCTGTCCGCCATCTCGGCGCCGGTGCAGGGACGTTACGAGATCAAGCTGGTGTGCCCAGGCGTGTATGTGCCGCAGGTGCGCGCGCTGGTGCGGCTGCACCCCGAAGGCTTTCGTGCGACGTATCCGGCGCGCTGGGTCAACAGCATCTATTTCGATTCGTTTGACGTCGAAGGTGTGATGGACAATCTCGACGGCGCGAGCGAGCGCGACAAATTGCGCTGGCGCTGGTATGGCCCCGATTGGCTCATCGAGCGCAGCCATCTTGAGCTCAAGCGCAAGCGAGGCATGGCCGGGTTCAAAATGTTGTGCTCGATTGATGAACGCTTTGATCTGCGCCAGGCAACGTGGACGGAGGCGTTATCCTTCTTGCGCCGCTACGCCGACGACAACTTTCGCGTCTGGTTGAGCCAGGTGAGTTGCGCCACGATCATCACTCGCTACGAGCGCGAGTATTACGCCACACCGGATGGAGAAATTCGTTTGACGCTGGACATGCAGTTGTCCACTTTCGATCAACGCTTTTCTCGCCGCCCCAATTTAAAGCGCCTTTCGCCTCCGCCGGGAACCACGCTCATCGAGCTCAAGGCAGACGCCAGTCAGGCTCAACGCCTCTCGCAGGTGATCACGGCATTGCCCTTCCGCCCGGAACGCAATTCAAAATACGTCAACGGCTTTTTGGTCACCGCCGAAGCATTGGGCGGGTTGGTCTTTGCATAGAAGGAACGTTTGCGATGAAACTGGTTCAAGCACAAACGCATACTGAGCGCCAATCGGATAACCGAGAACCGCAATCGGCTATTGGCAATCCGCAATCCGCAATCCGAAATCGGCAATGGATCATTCTCGCCGGCATCGTCGTGATTGTGTTTCTGGCGGGGATGCTGATTCAGCAGGCGAGCGAGGCGCGCACGCTCACTGTGCCCGCCAGTCACAAGCTGGCTGTCATCACCTCGACGGCGCCGCTGGCCGCCACTGCAATTGTACCGCATCCCACGCCGCTGCCTACGTTCGGTGAAGCGCCGCCCACCATTTACATCAACGTCCCCACTACCAACTGGGAGCAAATCACCGCCGCACGCGATAGGGCGCTCAAGCGCGGCATCCTGCTGAACGAAGACAATCCTGAAGTGGAAGGCATGTTGCGCTACAACAACGTTGACATGCGGATGAAAATCAGCCTGAAAGGTGACTGGGCGGATCACGTGCGCGGCGACAAATGGTCGCTCCGCATCAAGATGAACGACAACTATCCGGTGTTTGGCATGCAAGTTTTTTCCATCATGGCCCCGCCCATGCGCAATTACGCGAACGAGTGGGCCTATCATGCCAACTTGATGCGAGATGGCATCTTGGCCCCGCGCTATCAGCTCATGAATGTCGTGTTGAACGGCCAACCCAACGGCATCTATGCGCTTGAAGAAGGCTTTAGCTATTTAATGTTTGAACCGCAAAAGCGGGGCGAAGGGTTCATCATGCGCTATGACGAGAGCCTGCTGTGGACTCAACGCTCGCTTTCGCCGGAACGCTACGCGCCGCCCGGTGTGGAAATGTTCCACGTCATTGATGAATACCAGGGCAACCGACTTGAGAAGCTCGCCGGCTTGTCGCACCAGCGCGAGATGGGAGTGGGCATGTTGCGCGGCGTGTGGACAGGCGAGATGCGCGCCTCGGATGTGTTCGACGTTAACCTGATGGGGCGTTTCCTGGCCTTGACCAACTTGTGGGGCGGGCAGCATGGCCTGTACTGGCATAACCTGCGTTTCTTTTATGCCCAGTGGTCAACGCGCATTGAGCCGATTGGCTATAACGCCAACGCGTATCCGGACAGCACCCAAATTGACTTGGCCCCGGAAGTGTTCTACGACGACCCGCTGCTCCAGGCAGCCTATGTCAAGGCTGCGCTGGAGGTGACCTCACCCGACTATCTGAAAAAGCTGGAAGCTGACCTGGGGCCGCAGTTCGCGACGTATAACCAGGTATTGAGCACCGAGTACGGCGACTTGGCTTTGCCGTGGGACAAATTGCGCGATCGCGCCCGCCAAATGCGGGAGCGGATTCAACCCGTCAAGGCGGTATATGCCAGCACGCCGCTGGGCACGGAGGATGCGCTCGACATTGGCAACTTTATGGGCTGGCCGGTAGAAATCATCGGTCTGGATACGGGCAAGCGAATGATCCCACTGTCGCGCAGTTGGGTCGTGAGCGACTCGCAAAAATTGCTCGTGGAGGGCACGGACGTCCTCGCGCTCAAGCCGCTGGCCTCCGGCGTCAAAGACGTGACTTATGCGCGCTTCCGCATCCCGTGGGATGTCATCTCGCTGACGGTCACAAATCCCATCACCGTCGTCACACGATTGTTGGGCGGGACAGATCAGCAAGTCCAGCTCGTCGTGCGCAACTATCCGCAGCCGCGCTCGGAAGGCGTGCGGCCGACGGCTACAGTAGAGCAGGCATTGGCACAGCACTCTTTTCTGCAAGTCGGGGCCAGCAATTTGTATCGCACGACCATCGTGAGCGGTGTGCTGAATGCCACTCCGCAACAACTGAACTGGTTCTCGCCCGACTTGATCGAAAGAGCCCAGATGCTGTTGACTGCAGAAAAAAACGCCACTGCCCCTGTGGGCTGGTTCTCGGTGCAGCGCGGAGATTGGACGGTCAAGAACAACCTGGTTATTCCCAAAGGCTATGGTCTGCATATTGGACCGGGGACGACGCTGCGCTTTGGCAAGGGCACCATTATGGTCGTCTATGGGCCGCTGTTATTCGAAGGTGAAGCGAATGCCCCCATTCTGCTGACGCATGCGGCGGACTCGGACTCGTGGGGCGGCGTGGGGATCATGGAGGCGGGTGCGGCGTCTGAGGTGCGCTACACTATCGTCGAACACACGGCTGGAATAGCTTGGCCCGGTTGGGGCACTGCCATGACAGGGGATTTTGTCTTTTTCAAAAGCCCAGGGCGCGTGATGTTTTCGCGCTTTCAGCACACTCGAAACACGAACGAGGCTCTCAAATTTGTCATCAGCCCGTTTGAAGTACTGGATAGTTCTTTTGAGGACGTCGAGTTTGATGCCTTTGACACAGATTTTTCGTCCGGTTGGATTGAACGCTGCACCTTTGGCAACATTGGCGGCGATGCCATAGATTTTAGCATCACCCCGGCGGTCGTGCGTCAGGTGGTCGCGAGCGATCTGGGGGACAAGGGCGTTTCGGCGGGCGAGGGCGCCGAAGTATACATAGAGGACATGGTCGTCACGCGCCCCTACCTGGGGCTGGCGGCCAAGGATAGTTCGCGCATCATGGTGCGCCATATGAAGATTTCGCAGCCGGCGATTGCCGGGTTGGCCGCTTTCACCAAAAAAGCCGAGTACGGCCCTGCCTCGGTCATGGCTTCAGATATTGAATTTGACAACGTGGAGCGCCCAATGCTCGTCCAAACTGGCAACTGGATTGACCTGGATGGCAAGCGCATCTGGGGTGGTGATGTAGATGTTGACGGACTGTATCTCAAATTCGCGGCGCAAATTAATGCAAGGAGAATGGGGGTACCGTCTCAATAATTTGCCGGAGAACTGGCTCATTTTTGCAGGGTTGTAGTTTTATCTGGATTTTGCCAGACTACGTATTGAGGCAAGTCGCCCTGGCAAGGAGCATTCGTACGTGAATTTGCAGAGGGCAGGCAAGCCGCATACACCTGTCTCCCCGAAAAGATTGGAGCGGAGTTCAATGTTACCTGTGAGCGATACGAGTGCAAGTGTCGCCCATCGGTCACCTGTGGTTTGGCTGCCTCTGATCCTCTGTTTGGTTGTGACGTTGGCGCTACTGTTGTTACGCGGCGCTGTGCCGGGCGAGCGGGCTTTTGCCGCTTTCCAGTCAGCGCGAGACTTGCGAGATCTCGCAGACCTCGAAGGTCTGCACTCGCCACTGTTTATGTTGCCATTGGCTCTGGCCGCGCGACTCGGCTTGCCCCTTGTGCAGGTTGGCGTGTCCTTGAGTGTGACCGGTTGGCTGGCGACGCTGGTCGCCGTGTATTGGATCGGCCTGCGCTTCAATCGCCCGGTCATTGCCCTCTTTGCGGCTGTGGCCTTGACCATCGAGCCGTCGTTCTATCGGCTCATGGGCCAAGATGCGCTGTTCGTGATGGGTTGGCTGTGGGGCGCGGTGGCTTTATCAAACTTGGGTATAGCCCGCGAGTACGCGAAATTCAAGTTTTCAAATTTCAAAACATGGATCGCGGGACTGATGTTGATCGTGCTGGCAATTGCGGCGATTGCCCAGGCTCGGGTGGCGCCCGCTTCGATGCTGGCAAGCTACGGCCCGGCCTTGATCGCTGGATTGGCTCTGTTGGGTGGGTGGGCGCTGGATCGAGTGATCGTGTTATTCACCCGCTGGCCACCGCTGCGTGCGGACAAGAACGTATTGGCCGCAGGTCTCATGGTGATTGCGCTGGCCGGAGTGGGTTACGCGCGCGACTCGGGCCATTTACTTGAACGCACGCCGTTCTCCGCGCAGCGATTGGCGTTGTGGCAGCAGGCCGGAGCCTGGCTGCGCCAGAATTCGTTGCCAGGGATGCGAGTGTGGAGCGATCAGGCGGGCGTGGTGGGTTACTTTTCCGAGAGATACACCGTTGACGATGTTGCGCCCGAGACGCTGCCCGATTACGCGGTGGCTGTCAACTCGCTGGTGTGGATGCAGCGATTGAGCCAGCCCTGGTTCCAGGAACATTACCGCCCCGTCTTTGCCATCGCCAATCCTTATGATAGCCTTGCGCCGTTAAGCATCTATCGCTATCGGCCCAGCCCGTTTGATGCCGGGCGGCCGTTCGCTGTTGAGAAGCGTTTTGGCGAAAGCGTTGAGTTGATGCAATATCGTTTGGATTCGGAGCAACTCATCCCCGGCGAAGCGCAGCACCTCACGCTGACCTGGCGCGCCCTTGAACCGCTGCCCAAGGCCATTAACGTGCGAGTGCGCCTGTATGAAATGGCTACCCGCAAAGTTTGGGTGGAGGTGGTTAACGCTGCGCCCGCCAACGTCAGGTCCCAGCTTTGGCCGGTAGCGCGACCGATGATTGACCGTTACACATTGGAAATCCCCGACGACCTGCCTGACGGCGCATATCAATTGCAAGTGCAGGTGTTGCGAGCAGAGAATGAGATCATACCGGAAACCAATCTCGAACATCTCGTGGGCGATGCGATAGTGCTGGCGCAGTTGCAAGTGCAGCCGTGGGTCAGCGATACACCGTTGACGGCGGCGCATCCGCTCACGGCGACTTTTAGCGACCGCGACGGCGGCGTTATCGAATTGCTCGGCTACGGCCTTCGGCCCGCGAGCGACACCACGCCCATCGTCGAGCGTGGCGGTGGACTGCGCGTGCGGCTCTATTGGCGCGCGCAAGCTGTGCCGGGCGCGAGCTATCACATCTTTACGCATTTGCTGACGGCGGACGGTCGCCTCGTCGCTCAGAGCGACGGCATCCCGGTGTACGGAACTTGGCCGACCGATCAATGGCAGGCAGGCCAATATATTCTGGATGAACACCTCATGTCCATTGGCGCGGATGTACCGCCGGGACGTTACTGGCTCAAGATCGGGATGTACACCGCCGAAAATGGCGAGCGAGTCACGGCGCGTGATGCCGCCGGGCGCGAAGCGCCTGAGCGCAGCCTGCCGCTGGTTCAGGTGGAAGTAGAATGAGCGACTCGTTGTACCCAACGCCGAACCGTCGCCTCAAATGGCTGCTCTGGGGCATGGCCCTTGTGCTGCTGACGCTGGCTTCGATTGGGTTGGGGCCGACGCCGCTCTCGCAGGCCCTGCGTGACCGGTTGGCGAAACGCTCGAAAAAAGCGAAAATCGCTCGCGCCGCCGTGGCGCAACAAGAGCTTGATCGCGCGTTGACGTTTTCCCCGGCGGGCGGCTATTACGATCACGATCTCACGGTCGAGTTGCACTGTGGCTCTCGAAAGAAAATTCTCTTTACCACGGATGGCAGCACGCCCACGTTCGCCAACGGCGTGCTGTACGAGCAGCCCATCTACCTCGACACCCAATCGCCGCGCGTCGTCGCGCTGCGCGCGCGTGCGGTGTTGACCGGCACGCAGCTTGGGCCGGTCGTGAGTGCCTCGTACGTGCTCGGCGTCCGCGCTCGACTTCCGGTGCTGTCGCTCATCATTGACCCGTCCGAACTGCAAGACCTGGACACGCATTATCTCTCACGCGGCCAGGCCTGGGAGCGCAGCGTCCATTTGACCTACATCACGCCGGACGCACAAGTGGGTTTCACGCAGGCGGCCGGTCTCCGCATTCGCGGCAAGGGTCAGGAATCGCTCCCCAAGAAATCGTTCTGGCTCTATTTCCGCAAAGAGTATGGCAAGGGCAAGCTGAATTATCCTCTCTTTGGCGACGGCGATGTCCACACCTTTGATCGGTTGGTGCTCGACGCGGGCGGCAATCAGGCCGACAAGTCTTTGCGCTGGACGCTAATGGAAAGCGAGATCACGGCTCAGTTGACGCGCCAGGCGGGAGGCATCGCGCCGCAGGGACAGTATGTCGTGTTGTTCATTAACGGCCAGCCGTGGGGCCTCTACAACTTGCGCGAGCGGCTGGATCACCACTTTGTCAATGACCACTTGAACATCCAGGACGTTGACTTGATCGAAAACAAAAAAGCGCAGTCGGGCGACCTGGACAACTGGAACGCGCTGAACGATTTTGTCGCAAACCATTCCCTGGCCGATTCGCAGAATTTTGCGTTCGTTCAGACGCAGATTGATCTGCAGAATTTCACCGACTATAACATCATCCAGATATTTGCCGCGCACGACGATTGGCCGCAGAAAAATGCCGCGCGGGCGCGAGCGCGTATTCCGGGCGGGCGCTGGTTCTGGATGAGTTGGGATGCGACGCGCGGCTATGGCGCGACGGGCAACACGGGCTTTGACGCCGTCGAGTGGGCGATGCACTCGCATGCGTTGACTCAACACGAGAGCAAGGCCCCGCTGCGCGCCACGCTGCTCTTGCGCAGCCTGCTGGAAAATGACGACTATCGCGCTGCGTTCATTGCCCGCGCTGCCGACTTGCTCAACACGACGCTCTCTGCCGAGTCGGTCACGGCGCGCATTGACCACACCGCCGCCCAGTTGGTAAGCGACATGCACTTTGAGCAGGACCGTTGGCCCAGCGTGTGGGAGGCACAGCCCCCTGTGGGTTGGCAGACAAGCGTGCAGGATATGCGCGCCTGGACGCAGGCGCGCCCCGACCAAATGCGCCAGGAGTTGATGCGCGATTTTGAGCTGACGGGAACGGTCACGCTCGAGTTTGCGCCGCCCTCGGCGGCCGAAGGGTATGTGATGGTGGATGGCCTGCTCACGCGGCAATTGCCCTGGCAAGGCGTCTACTTTGCAGGCAGCCAGGTGCACGTCATGGCGGCGCCGGAGCCGGGCTATGTGTTCGCGGGTTGGGATGCGCCCGAGTTGACCACGGCCGATATCACGCTGACAGTTAATGTCACTCGAACTCTCACGCCGCGTTTCGCGCCAGCCCCGCTGGATGCGCCGCGTCCCAACGATGCCATCTTTAACAAAGTGTGGATCAACGACAACGGCACCCGCTATGCCAGCCTCGAGGGTCGTCCCATTGAAGGCGACTGGTTCGAGCTTCTTGTCACTCGCGACAAGCTGGACATGCGCGGCTGGCGCGTCACCGATAACGACGCCAAGACGGCCACCGACGAAGGCTCGCTGATTTTCCCGCGCACGCCTGCCTTTGCCGCCGTGCCGCGCGGAACGGTGATCCTCGTCCTCGCCACCGAGAACGAATCCGACGCGGCCAATTTCCCGCGCGACGATCTGGACGCCTCGGATGGGCGGATGATCCTTTACGTGGGGAACGGCGCGCTCGACGTGACGACCGATCCGGGTTTTGGGATTGGCCGCTCGAACGACAACCTGGTGTTGCTCGCGCCCGGCCCGACCGATTCATTTGCCGACGACATTGGGATTGATTTTGTCGCGGAAGGTTCGACTATCACCCCGGCCAGTTTCGGCGTGCTGACCGATGGGGTGGTGTTCGGGCACCCCTTCCGCCGCCTCTCGACGGATAACGGCGCGGTGTTCACCACAAATCGCACGCCGGGCCGTTCGCCTTTCGACAATGACGATGGCGACGATCCGACTGTTGGCGATGACCAGCCCGGCCTTGGCGGCTGGATCGTTGACCCAGGCAAATTGTACAGCGGCGACGATCCGACGCCAGGCGCGAAAAATATCTTGACGCCCGGCCGGCTCAACCCAGGACAGGCGAGCGCGCTGGTGCGATAGGCTGGCGCAACTGTTGCGGACCAAGTTGCTATCTATTTTCAATTCCTCGAAACGTAGATTGACAGGAGTAGAAGGTTTATGCACCCAAGAATCATCAGTCTCAAATCAATGCTGGTGCTCGGCCTGGTAACGGTTTTTTGCTTGGGCAGCGCAAATTGGTTGCTCTCAGTCGGTCACGCCGCTGAACCGACAGACGACGGTTCGCCTTTGTCCGAGGCCCGGGCCGAACCGCCGGTCTATTTTGTCCCTGATGTTTCGTTTACGTCCTTTCGCGCGGGTAATGCCCGCGATGTGACTCTGGATGGACACGGGGTGACGCTCGATCTGGAGCGGGTCCCAATATACATCCGATTTCCTGGCGCAAGCCCTCATGTGATGTTGATGGGGCGGGGGCCGGCGGCCGTGGCAAACTATTACATCGGCAACGATCCCGCCCAATGGCGGCAGGACGTGCCGATGTACGCCCAAGTCCTCTACCGGCAACTTTATCCTGGAATTGACCTGACCTACGAATTCAGAGCGGGCAAGCTAGAGTCAGAGTTCATCGTCCAGCCGGGAGTGGATCCCAACCAGATCCGTGTGGCTTATGAAGGTGTCGAATCGCTGGAACTGGAAGCCAAGATAAAGCTGCGCGTCAAGTTGGCTTCGGGAGAAACGCTATACGAAACCCTGCCCAATGCTTACCAGTTGAGATCGGGGCAGCGTGTGCCAGTTGGCGTCGAGTTCCGGCTGATCAACGATGCTACGTATAGATTTGCCGTTGGCGGATACGATCCGTCCGAGCCGTTGGTTATTGACCCTGTCTTGCTTTATGCCACTTTTCTGGGCGGATCCCAAAATGACGAAGGGTGGGCCATTGCGGCTGATAATTCCGGCAGCACGTACATCACGGGTATTACTGATTCACCCGATTTTCCGGTTGCCTCGCAAGGTCAGATTTCGTATGTTCATGACGCAGACGTATTCATCGCCAAACTCAATGCGGCTGGAAACCTGGTGTATACCACGGTGCTTGGCGGTTTGTCTGGCGAGCAAGGCAACGGAATCGCCGTGGATAGCATGGGTTATGCTTACGTGGGTGGCGAGACGTTTTCGCCCGATTTTCCGGTGCTCAATGCTTGGCAGCCACGTTTTGCGGGCTACGAGGATGCCTTTGTCCTGAGACTGGATCCAACGGGGCGATTGGTTTATTCCACCTTTATCGGCGGCACTGGGCCGGAGGAGATTGACGATATTGCAATTGATGCCGGCAGAAACGTCTACGTGGGGGGCGAGGTTTACTCGGATGACTATCCGTTACTGAATCCCTGGCAATCCACTACATATGGGCCGGGCGACGAAGATGGCTTTCTTTCGATCTTTGATGCAAACGGGCAATTGATTTATTCCACTTATGTCGGCGCAGATCAGCGTGACCAGATCTTCCGGCTTACCGTGGACGACGCAGGCTATGTTTATGGAACTGGGATGACATCGTCGCCCGGCTTTCCCGTGGTGAATGCGGCCCAAAGTCAATACGGTGGCGGATGGGACGACTGTTTCGTCTTCAAATTCGATCCCTGGCACAATCAGATGATCTACTCCACTTTTCTGGGCGGCATGGATCGGGATGAGTGCTGGGGGATAGCTGTAGATGATGCGGGTTATGCCTACGTCACGGGCTTTACGCTTTCTTTGAACTTTCCCGTGGTTAACCCAATACAACCGGTTTATGCAGGCAATGCAGATGTTATCCTCGCCAAGCTGGACCCCCAAGGCAATGCCTTTGTCTACTCGACGGTGCTCGGTGGTGAAGGCACCGATCGCGGGTGGGGGCTGACGCTGGATAGCGGCGGCAACGTGTACGTGACCGGCGAGACCAACTCGGTGAATTTTCCGCAAGTTGACGCACTCCAGCCAGTGTATGGCGGCGGGGTCCGAGATGCCTTTCTGCTAAGGTTGGATAACCACGGCGCAGTACGATATTCGTCGTTTTTGGGCGGGCAGGGTTTTGATCACGGGTGGAGAGTGACGGTAGATCGAGACTGGGTCGTGCATGTCACCGGCGCGACAGATTCTCCTGATTTCGTGCTGGCCTCGCCAGCCCAGGGAGCTCCGGCCGGACTCAGGGATGCTTTTGTGGCGCGGTTCGGCCTTTCGCCCACGCCCACGCCAGCGCCCACCCCCACTCCATTTGCCCAGAGCACCATCGGGCCAGGCGGCGGGGCTCTTTGGATGACAACGCCTGGGCATCTGACCATGCTTTCCGTTCCGGCCGGGGCAGTGAGCGCGGAGACAGTCTTCACCCTCGCCAATGACGCTCACCCCAATGAGCAGGGAGACCTGCAGGGGATTGATCACTTTTTCAAGCTGAAAGCTCAACAGGGTCTGACGGAGCCTACCGGCTTTCATCTGCCGCTCGAGCTCACGTTGGGGTACCCGGGGCCTGGGGCGACCACAGCGGGCAGCCTCACGCTGTATCGCCTGGAAGCTGGTGGTTGGCTGACCCGTGGTATAACTGTCACCGACCAATCCACCAACCTTATGACGGCGTGGATTGAACAGATGGGCGCTTATGGGCTGCTGGGGCGGACGAACCGGGTCTATCTTCCCTTGGTCCTGCGCCATTGAGTTGCGAAAGGCCAAGCCGACCGGTATGGCTAATGCACCTCAAACCAAAGCAAGAGTGCACGGTCGCCGGCGGCGCGGTCGTCTTGCACGGCCCATCGTTTTCCGTTGTCTAGCCAGTAGACGCCGGTCTGTATCCAGTATGAGCCTGGCGGTGCATCCTTCGGTATAGTCAGTGCGTGGCGTTGAATGAACACGTCGCCGGACCGCCAGCTTTCGATGGGCACACCTAGCCCGTCGCTCACGGCGACCGCGCTCCCATCTGTCCCCAAAACATGCGCCATGATCGAAAGCAAGCGATTCGGCACGCTGTCTACGCGCCAAACCGTTTCGAGATAGGCCGTCTCGCCCGGCTTGAGCGAAGGGCGATCCAGCCGGTAGCCGATCAGCGCCAATCCATTCTCAAAAGCCACAGGCAGGTCAACCGCCGTTTTGTTTGATGCCTCGACCAACGACATCTCGGTCGGCGCGATGCGCGCTTGTCCTCCTGCGGGGAATGTTGTATGCCCCTCGTCCTCGTAGATGCGGAACGGCGGCGCAAACCCGCTGCGTTTCTGTTCGTAGCTCAACCGCGCAAGGTTCAGCCAGCGTGTGTTCCACTGCGGTGCATCGCGCGCAAGCACCACCCAGCCTGGAGAGGCTCCACCGGCCGGGTACAACCAACTGGTCGCGCAATCGAAATACGCAAGCCGTACATCGCTCTGCCCAAACCCCTCGACGACTTGGGGCAGATCGAGCGGCGAGGCGGGCGTCGCGCATTGCGCCACCCACGCACGGGGCGCACTCGGCTTCACGCGATACAGGAACATGACGTGTCCGATTTTTGCATCGGGTTGACGCTGGCGGAACCAGTCAAACATTTCCGGGTCCGCCAACGGGATGCCGTCGAGCGTCGTGGCGCTGATGACGTAATCGCCCGGCGGCGGATTGAAACGCGATGGGAACAGGGCGGGCGTGTTGCCCTGCATGGGCGTCAGCGGCTCGTAGCGAACGCCGTACCACGCCGGGTCAATGAAGGTGAACATAGACAGCTTGATTTGCTCGATGTCGTTTGCGTTTTGATATGCGGCGAGCTCTTGTAGCGACTGTCCCCAGTCGGTGTTCGAATCGGCCAGGTATCGCCAGCCGTTGTCCGCGCCGCCTACCCATTCGTTGAAATAGGCCTGGTAATTGGGAAAGATGGCGACAGCGCCGATGACATACCAGACGAGCAAAACGCAGACCGCAATACGTAATGCGTAATGCGTCTTGCGACTTGCGACCTGAGACGAGATGAAGACAAAGAGGAAAGGCAAAATGGGCAACAGGTGGCGATAGCCGATGTCAATCGTGCTGAGCATGGCGTTTGTGAGATAGGCGAGCGGGATAAGCAACAGCCAGGCCGCGTCAATCCATATGCGTTGACCTCGGCGCAGCCAGGCCGCGCCAGCGACAAGCAGTAGCACGAGAGTGGGGATGGGTGTTTTGACGACAAAGGCGAAAGGAAAATACCACCACCAGCCGAATTGGCTCACTTGTCCGGCCAGAAACGCCGATTGGCCGTCGGCGACATGGTGATTGAAAGCTTGCAGAATGAGCCAGTGGGTCGTTGCAGGGATGGGGAAACTTGTGCCCGGCAGTGGTCTGAATTCAAAGCGATAGGCCGCCCACAGCACGCCAAAGGCCAGCGCGTAAATCAAGAGCAGTCGAGCGAGCCAGCGCAGCGCTTGTCCTTTGAGCAGACTCCATTTGCCCCAATCATCGTGCAGCAAAGTCAATCCCACGAGCAACGCAAGCATAGGCGCGAAGAACAAGCCCGAGACTTTGGACGCGATGGACATGCCGAGCGTCAACCCGATGAGCGCGAGGCGTGTGAGGGCATAATGCCTGGTGGTGCGCCAGGCGATATAAGCCGACAACATGCCAAAAGTCAGCGCGCCCATGTCGGTAGTGTTGAACTGCGAACAGGAAATGATGCCCGGATCGAACGCGAACAGGAACAACGCCAGCAGCCCTGCTCGCGCGCCGAATAAATCGCTGGCCCAACGGTAGACGACCGCGCCAAGCAAAAGCGCCAGCAGCATGATCGGCACGCGCGTCGCCAGCTCGACCGATTCGACCGGCCCCAGCCGAGTGATCAGTTGCGCGCTGAACTTCCACAAGTTGCCTTCGTCCCAGCCCGGCACCTGGCGGGGATCGGGACGGCCAGGCTGCAGCAAGAGCGGCCAGGCAGCCCACGCGTTGGCGAGCGGCGGATGAATATGTAACGGGAGCAAATGGTAATCGCCCGTCGCCAGAACGGTATAGCCCATAGCAATGTGCATCGGCTCGTCGGTGGTCAACGAAAGGCGCGTCGAGCCAAACACGGCCTGGCCGAATAACGCCAGCAGCAGCGCGACGGCGAGGAGCAATGGCTGAGAAATAAAACGGATGATAGAGCGGTTCATGGTTTGACTTCCAGCGATGTCAACCGTAGAGTGTCTCCGGCAGGAACGCCGTTGACCGTCACGGGCAAGCGCTGAATGTTGTCCAAAGTGTACAGGCCAGTCTGTGCCCAGAGCATACCAAGCGGTGTGTCCGCCGGAATCTGGAACAGGTGACGCTGAATGAACACGTCGCCCACTTGCCATTGATCGGCCGTAAAGCCCAACCCGTCAGCCACTGCAACGGCCCGGCCATCACCAGTCACGAGGTGCGCCATGACCGAGAGCATTGCCGGCGGCTGACCGGTGACGCGCCAAAAGGTCAACAACTCGACGGACTGGCCGGGGTGGAGCGTAGAGTGATCAAGCCGAAAGCCCATCAACTCGGCGGTCTGCCCGAACGTGGCCGAAAGGGGCGACATGCCCTGCATCGTCGCGGCTGATTCGCCCGAGGTCAAAAAGATCGAATAAGGCGGCAACTCGAAGGATTGCTTTTGCTCAAATACGAGATGGGTCTGGCTGGGCCATCGAGCGGAAAACGCGCTCACGTCGTGCGCCAGCGCATAAGGCAGCACGATCCAGCCGCGAGAGCTATTGCCGGGCAGCACCCGGGTCTGCGTGCAGTCGAAATAGACCAGACGCAAGTCGTCGCGCCCAAAGCCTTGGGCGATGTCTGACGGCTCAAGCGGCGGCGCAGGCGCGGCGCACGTCGCTACCCAGCCCGGCTTGAACTCGACTGGTCGAAGGTCATAAACAAACAATGCGTAACCGATGCGCGCTGTTGGCTCGCGGTGACGGAAATAGTCGTAAGTGTTGACATCGGCCAGCGGGACGCCCTGTAGTGACGATGCGCTCAGAACATACACACCCGGTGCAGGATTGAAGCGAGAAGGCAGCACGGGCGGCGCGCCTGTCATGGGCGCGAGTGGTTCGTAATCAATGCCGTACGTGGCGGGATCGTTGGAAGAGAACTGGGCAAACTTGACTCGTGCGATGTCGTGGGTATCCATGTATGCCTTGAGTTCTTTCCAGCTCTGTCCCCAGTCGAGGTTGGAATCCACCAGCCACTTGTATCCATATTCTGGTCCGCCCGCCAGCTCGTTGAAATAGGCCAAATAATCAGGAAAGATGCGCACTGTGCCGAACGCCTGCCAGACCAGCAAAGCGAAGGCAAGGAGGCAAGGAGACCAAGAGACCAGCCGACGCGGCGACCAGGTGATGGACTTACCTGCGACTTCCACGCCGATCAAGACAAAGACAAACGGCAGGATGGGCAACAGGTGGCGGTAGCCAATGTTAAAGGGTTGAACCAGCGCAATCGCAAAATACACTGGCGGGAAAGCTGCAAGCGCAAGTGTGTCCCAACTGCGATGGTTTCCTACATGGGCGTTTCTGCGCACCAAGAAGATGATTGCCACGGCGAGCAGAATCAGAGTAGGCAACGGCGTCTTGATAGCAAAGGCGACGGGAAAGTAATACCACCAGCCGTGCTCGGAATACTGCCCCATCAGGAACGTTGCGCGTCCGGAGGTAATGTCATGACTCACTCGTTCGAGCGGTACAAGGTGGCTGGCGGCAGGAATAGGAAAGCTCCAACCGGGTGGTGTCTGAATCTCAAAGCCATAGACTCCCCACAGCGTCAGCCCGGCCAGCACGAATATCACGACCATCAGCAGCCCGAATCGCGCGAGCATCTGGCCTCGCGTGGTGGAGCGTGCCCAGCGTTGTATTCGCAAGCCGGACAGCAAAGCGGGATCACTTGCGGTAATGGCGCGTAGACTTGCCAACGCAATAAACAACGGAAAAAGTATCACAGCCGAAATCTTGGCTGCCAGCGCCAGCCCCAGCGTCACGCCGGCCAGCGCCACGTTGACGCGCGCGGGACGCCGCAGCGTGCGCCAAAAAGCATACGAAGCGAACGTGATGAACGCAGCCGTGCCCAGGTCTATCGCCGCCACCGACGAATGAGCGACGATGTTCGGGTCAAACGAGAACAAGGCCAGCGCCAGCAGCGCGGCCCACGGCCCGGCCACCTCGCCAGCCCAGCGAAAGACGACTGCGCCCAACACGAGCGCCAACAGCATGATCGGTACGCGCGCCATAAAGACCACGCGGTCAAACGGCCGATAGGGTTGAAGCCACTGCTTCATCACGCGCACCAGGTGAATCGTGTCCGGCGTTGCGCTGTCCGCTTCCCATGCGGGCAATGTCCGGGGATCGGCCAGGTCGCTCACTGTCAAGAGCGGCAAGGCGGCCAGCACTTTGACGAGCGGTGGATGCTCCTCGATCAGCCTAAAGTCGCCCGTGCGCAGGATCGAATAGCCGCTCGTGATGTGCAGTCCTTCGTCAATCGTGAGCGAGGTGCGCGAGGCGGTCAAGACGGCCTGGCCGAACAGCGCCATCAGCAGAAACAATGCCACCCCGTATTGCCAACGGGAAGACAGCGGTAGTTTGCTCATCATTAGGGAACGTCTACGACAATCATGTCATCGCGCACAGGCTGACCGGATACGTTCTTCACTGGCAATCGCTGCATGGATGGCCACAAATACATGCCGACGTTACAAGTCAGCGGGGCCTGGTCTGTGGGCATCGGCAAGCTGATCACATCCGTGATGATCTGGCCCGGCTGCCAATACGATGTGGGGAAACGTCCATCAAGCGGTTGGCGATCTAGTTGCGCCATGATATCTCCATCCTTTCCGATCACGTGGACAAAGATCGTTGCATCGTATGGTACCGGCTTGTGTGATTGCCAGGTCAGTGTCAATGTGAGAGAATTGCCTACATCAACCCTGGTGTGAGCAAGCCCAATCGCATTGTCCAGGGTGTATTCCGAAGGCGGGTTATCTTTTGGGGACAGGTTCTGAGACGAGAGAATCGGCACACTGCCGATTGTGGCCAGGCCAACGGGGTCGCCTTGTTTATCCACGGCCAGCAATCTTTTCTGCCGGTTCGGATCGGTGAATCCAACTTCGATAGCGGCGCCCAGCGGTGTGGGTGTTTCTGGAAAGATCGAAACGAGGACAGTATCGCAAAACGCCTTATGCAAGGGCCACCGATCCGTCGGGCGATTGCCCAGGCCGGGATAGGTCTCACGTTGTCCCCAAATGCCCGGCGCGTTGCTGGAAGCCATCTGGCTGTTGTCCAGTAAATGAATGAACATGGTATAGGGCACGTCAGTGCGGCTTAGAGGTTCCCAGCACAGTTCGATGGGATAATAGTCGCCCGGTGTGGCATACGATTTGGGCAGGTTGTAGCCAATCAGCCGTGCGATAGCCGCTCCAGTTTGATCGGTGTATATGATGTCCGCCGGACGTTCGACCTGCGCTGCGTTCCACTCGCGGTAAGGATGAAAGAGAGGGTATAGGCTCACAAAAGGAATCAAGATGCCGGTGAGCATAATCGCCCCTGCGCTCACCATCACCCCCCATCGCTTCAGACGCGCCGGTAGGGCAGAATGCCATCCCCACAGCAACAGCAACATGAGCGGCGCAACTGCGGGGAACAGCAATCGCCCCATCGCCACCGAGCCTTTTTGATCCCAGTAGCCAACTAGGAACGCCCAGAAAGTGAGGGGCCAACTGCCCAAGATCACCAGCATGGGCCATTCAGCGCGGAGTGAATGGCGTTTGACGAGCACGCCGATCGCCAGCAATATGGCGCTGATGCGTCCCCACCAGATCAACAGCGCATCGAGCGCAATCGGACTGATGAACACGCGCGCCTCATTTGCCCAGTAGGTACGTTCGATGGCGAGAAGATCACTCTTCAATCGGCTCCAAGTGTAACCGATGTTTGGACGTGAGGTGAAATAGCCCACCAAGAGCGGATCGTGGTACACCACTGCGTTGCGAATGTACCACCAACTTCCTATCAGAAATGCAATGACCCCGATGATCGCCGCATCGCGCCAAAACGCTCTCCCCAGTCCGCGATGGATCACGAGCAAAGCCAGTCCTACCAGCGGAATGAACACACCCGCGCTAACTTTGGTAATGAGCGACAATCCCAACACGCCGCCCATCAGTGGAGCGAACCAGCGCCAGTTGCCTTTTTGCAGGCGGCGCATTAAGAGCGCGACGGTCACAGTACCTAGAAAGTTGATCGCCGCATCGTTGTTGATGGAGGTGGCGAAAAACCAAAAGTTGGGTTGATATGCCACGGCCGCCGCGGCGGCAATCGGAAGCAGTGTGCGCCTGGGGAACAGTTGCGCGGCAAGAGAATAGGAAACGAGCAGTGTACCGAGACCAAACAGCAAAGACACGAGCCGGCTTTCCAGAACCAGCGGCGTCATGTCTGGCGGGTGTAGATAGACGTTGAGGTTATCATTCCGGTAGC
>Ga0315268_10003050_pt1 | contig 18575 bp, 21 predicted proteins | sample C1_top_MG_FD_204535 | JGI IMG/M metagenome (GOLD analysis project Ga0315268, IMG submission 204535) | Sediment microbial communities from Yellowstone Lake, YNP, Wyoming, USA - C1_top | ecosystem: Environmental > Aquatic > Freshwater > Lake > Sediment | place: USA: Wyoming | collected 2017-08-01
CCGGAACAGTCGGCGTGCTCACGGTTCCTTTTTGTTCCTCCCCGCTGGGAGGTCGTCCAATCGGTAGGACTCCAGACTCTGAATCTGGCTATCCTGGTTCGAGTCCAGGCCTCCCAGCCAATCTTTTGTTTTCATAGGGATACGCCTCGAACTACCCTTTGTACTACCTTTGAGACCCCAATAAATCACTTTTCCTACCCCGGCAGGTATTAAAAAACCGTGGAGGAAACATGGCTAGGAAACTCTGTACTACCCTTTGGCAGCTAGTGAAACAGGACGGTAAAAACCGCATGGTCCGGCTGAACAAAGCCACCAACGGCAAGTGGGGGACTGGCGTGGAGGGGGGACACGGCTCCTACTACCTCCGCTACACCTTAGACGGCAAGCGGAAATGGGAGAGCGTAGGGACCGACCTGCGACTTGCTCTGGATGAGTGTAAGGCTCGTCAGGCACTCGTCACGAATGGGCAGGGCACCAGCCCAGCCCCCGTAACCGCCCGCAAGGCGGTCCAGGACGCTATTGCAGCCTATCTAAGGGAGGTTAAGACTCTCCGTGGTGAAAGGTCCATGTCTCGCGACAAGTGGCTCCTAGACCTATTCTCCGCCACGGTAAACAAGACCTATATGGACGAGATTACCCGCGAGACCCTTTTCTTCTTCATGGCGTTTTTGAAGAATGAAGGCAAGTCTCCCAAGACGATCCGTTGCCGCCTTTCCACCATTGAAACCTTCCGCGTCAAACAGGGGTTCCCACGGCTGCTCATGAAGGGCGACCTCCCCCGCTCCACAAAAAAGCTGAAGAAGGATTGCTATACCGTGGCGGAGGTAGACAGCCTCATGGCTGCCGCTGACCCTGATGAGCGTTTCCTCCTTCAATTCCTTCTCGCCACTGGTACCCGTGAGCAGGAAGCCGCGCACACCTATTGGGAGGACATTGATTTCAAGCGCAAGGAACTTCGCATCACGGCAAAGCCAGAATTGGGGTGGACGCTCAAGGATTTTGAGGAGCGCATTGTTCCTGGCTTACCGGAGTGGTTCATGGCGGAGGCTAAAGCACGGAAGGGAACTGGACTGATTTTCAAAAATCGTGAAGGGCGTCCCGAGGGACATATGCTCCATACCATCCAGAGCATCGCTCTCCGCGCTGTCCTAAATTGCGGGAAGTGTGTGGCGGCGAACGGGGTAGATACTTGCGCCACCAAGCCTATGTGTAGGAAGTTCGGGACTCACAAGTTCCGCCGGACCTTTGCCACTTGGCATAATGCTCTCGGCGGGGTGCGCCTGTCCGTGATTCAGGAATGGATGGGTCACTCAGACATCCAGACGACGATGATTTACATTGCCAATACGGAAATCATTCCCGGAGGGACGGCGGAGAAGGCCGCGCAGACATGGGCGAACTTCTCTCCCAAGATATCTAAAATCCACGTCGCAGCATAGTCACAACCAGACCCGCTCCCAGCTCAACGCCGAAAGCAGGTTCTTCTTTTTGTTGTGTGGGTACTACATAAGAATACGTTTTTGTGTTTACTTCTAAGTGGCCGACGAGCTATGGTGAGCCGCGTTCCATGGAGGGAACACAAAATGTCTAAGAAAACGAGGAAGGTTCGTAAAGGGAAAGGCGACACGAAGGATGCGGCTCCGGCGGAAACCAAAGAAGTAGCCACTATTACGCCTGTCCCTGCGGCGGTCGAGGCCCCCAAGATGCCGAAAGCGCCGAAGGCTCCCAAGCCCGTGGCGACCGGGGTTCGGGCCGAAGCCGCTCGGCGCACGGCGGCGGGGAAGTTCACCAAGGATGCTTTCCACCAGATCGGCGGGCAGGAGTGCCCGAGCTACGCCAAGCTCACCTGGGTCCAGCGTGACGCCATTCACGAGAAGTTCCCCGACGTGAAGTCCCGCTACCTCGCCCATCTCGCGAGCGTGGCGAGCGTCAAGTGAACCTGTTTCAACTCGGTCAGTTGGTTGCGACGCCCGGTGCCCTTGAAGCGATAGGGGCATCGGGCGATTCCCTTGTTGGCCTCCTCAACCGCCACGTCACCGGGGACTGGGGAGATTTGGACGAGCATGATAAACGGGAGAATGATCTTTCGCTCCGTCACGACCTGCGCATCTTGTCGGCCTATGTGTTGAGTTCCGGCGCGAGGATTTGGATTATTACGGAGGCGGATAGAAGCTCAACGTCGGTATTGTTGCCGGAGGAGTATTGAGGGGCGGAGAGTGTCCCGTACCCGGAGGAGCACAGACCGATTTGACGATGAATTGCGCTTCCTCAGTCCCTGGCTCTCCGCATTATCCACAGGATTGCCCTTTTACTTTTCGGAGGAAAAAAGGTATTAATAGTATGTCGAAAGGAAAGCGAAAACGCTAATCCCACTATGGATGCCACCGCGACGCCGAAACAGAGGTACACAGGCGGTTCAAGTTCACCAAGAATTGCACTACCGTCCCTAAGGACCGTCCAGTTGCAAGTCGAACTTCCTTTTGAGGCTCCACTAATCAAGAGCGAATACGGGCTGACGTTTCGGGACAGTAAGAAGGAACCATTTCATCGGTGGTACCCCTACGTGGAAGGTTTTTCGGCTCCTTACGTTCGTACAGTATTTGAAAGGTTTGGCCCCGTTCGGACAGTTTTGGATCCGTTTGGCGGGGCAGGTACGACGCAGCTTGAAACGAGTGCGAATGGGGTGCGTGCTTTCTATTCGGAATTGAATCCTTTCATGCGATTTGTGGCTGACACAAAGGTCAACTCATCCATCTGGTGTCGCCTGCACATTAAGACGGTTCGCGATGCCGCCGAAATGTTCGTGAAAACTCTGTACAGTTCTGAGTTTGATAGTCAGGTGAAGCGCGCCTCACTTGAAGGGTATTTGACCGCATTTCGTGACAGAGACTACTTTGAAGAAAGCCACCTGCGAGAACTAATTGTTGCTCGCGACATTGCTGCGGAATTCGCAGACCATCCTCACATTCGCAATATCTTGACGCTTGCTGTTGCCTCCGTTGTGGTCAAGTCATCGAATATGACCCGCAGGGCAGACCTCCGCCGACGCCGTTCAGATGAGTACAAGGAGCGCGTAGTTGATGTGCGTGGGTCTATTAGAGAGAAAGTCTCGGAAATATTTGAAGATTTGCAGCGAGAGTACGGTCCCAGAGTTGATACTACTTATGTGTGTGAGAATGCAAAAGATGTTGGAGATCATGCCGATAACATTGATATCGCCATAACGTCTCCTCCCTATCTTAATGGTACAAATTACTGCCGGAACACGAAGCTCGAACAATGGCTACTTGGGTGGTTGCGTTCAGAATCGGATCTGCGCCATTTCCGGGAGCATGCCATTACGGCGGGCATCAATAATGTCAACTCAAAGCGAACACTCCCTTACCGTTTCGCTGCTGTAGATCGCATCGGTCAGGCCCTTGGCGAGACGGACGGCGACCGACGCATTCCCCAATTGGTTCTTGGTTATTTCAGCGATATGTATGAGATGTTCGTTTCTGTGCTCAAAGCCCTTCGTCCTGGTGGAAGATTTGTTCTTGATATTGGTGATTCGAAGTTCTATGGCGTTCATGTGCCAACTGATGTGCTCCTTGCCGTAGTGGCCGAGGAAGCTGGCTTCAAGGTCGAAAGTAGTCGCATGTTGGCAAAACGGTATTCCTATGACCGAACTGCGTTGCATCAAGTCGAACTGGTCTTTTGCAAGGCATCTAGGAAGAAGGCGAAGCGCCGATGAGCGTAGCTGTTGCCGCCCGCTCAACAACATTGCAGTCCGCTCGCAAGCTCAAAGCAACAATAGAAAAGTTTGCGGCAGACCTTCCCTATAAGCGAGAACCCTACAGCAGTCGGAGTTGGGGTCACTCACTACATTCCCTTTGCTGCTATCAAGGGAAACTTAAGCCTGCGGTAGCGTACACGCTTGTTAGCCTGTTCACGCAGGAAGGTATGTTGGTTCTGGACCCTCTCGGCGGTGTTGGGACGGTGGCATTTGAAGCATGCTTGCAAGGTCGTCGTGGCATCACAAACGACCTTTCGCCACTGGCGTATGCGGTCGCTACTCCAAAAGTGCGATTGCCAAAATTGCCTGATGCCTTAACGGCCTTGGACACATTCCAGGCAGGGTTGCGCCAAGAGAATATCTCTGAGATTGATTTTGAGTCCGCACGTTTTGGGTTAAACGGCAGTGTAAGTGATTTTTATCATCAAGACACTCTCATAGAAGTCTTAAAGGCCAGAAGGTATTTTCTCTCGATCAAACCATCCGATGCTGACCTTCTAGTGAAAGCAGCAATGCTGCATGTGCTACATGGCAACCGCCCGTATGCCTTATCCCGCACTTCTCACCCGATTACGCCATTTCATCCCAGCGGGAAGGCTATCCGCAAGTCCGTCGTGGAGCACGTTAGACGACGCATTCTACGATTGTACAAAAGTGAGCTGCCGAAAACCTATTGCCATGGACACTCTCATCATGCTGACTTCCGTGATCTGCCTGATCGGCATGAACTAGTTGACGGCATCATCACTTCGCCTCCCTTCTGGGGCATGAGGTTCGACAGGCCGAATTGGTTGCGGATGTGGTTTTGCGGATGGAATGCTGAGGATTTTCATGTCGCAAGTCGCGCTTTTCTTGAAAGACAGCAGACCGTATCACTTGAGGTTTACCGAAAGTTTTTCGAAGTTTGCCGGAAACTTCTTATTCCTGGCGGTCTGATGATTTTGCATCTAGGCGGGTCAGACAAGCATGACATGCTAGCGACCCTCATCGCGCAAGCAAGAGACCAATTTGAAGTGCTATCGGTCGTAGCCGAAGACAGTACGAAACATGAGCGTCACGGAATCAAGGACAAGGGGCTGACCACGACTCACAATTTCATTTTTCTACGATAGCAGCTTCTTCTTCCAACTCTTCGGCTGGTCTCTGCGACAGAAAATCAACGATCTCACGGTGTAGCATAGCGTTCTTTTTTTTCAAGACCGCAAACAAATCCACGCCAGATTGAAGTTCGCGGATTTTCCTCGCTGTCGCATTAAACATGCGTGGGTCCCACTGGCGCGCAAATAATTCGATGTCGCCGAGAATGCGGGCCAATTCGGTTCGGTTGAGTTCTTTCTTGCTTAGCTCCTTAACCGACAGATGCGTAATGCCAGAGAGTCTTTTCAACTCTTCTCTAGAATACACGTCAACTGGAAAGCGGTCTTTCTTGTGATTGTTGCACTCGGAGCAGAGGCAGGTCGCGTGATTATCTATAGGCCACAGGTAAGCCATCGGGCGGGTATGGTCAAGTTGGAACTTTGAAAGTGCAACGGCCTCACCGCAGCGAAAGCATTTCCTGCCAAATCGTTTCCAAACGATGCTTTTTAGCCCAGCACCAGCGCGGTCTTTTATTTTCTTTATAATGCTTGATTCTCTAAGAAAGAGTTTTCGTTCTCTTGTGATTACGGAAGACTCGTGGAGCTGATCTGTCGTGCGCTTCGGGTTGAAGTTGTTATTTATTCGCCATTTCTTGCACGCGCGGCATTCGTTTTGATGTCGAGTTGCTTTTGCGTTGTGCTTGTGAAAGGCAAGCGCGCTGGGACGCTGGCTATCTATGGGTAGTAGTCTTTGACAGTATGCACACTTCTTGAGGGATATCTCTGGACCTACATCATCGCGCTGTTTGGCCTCTTTCCATTCTTCTTCCTCTGGGTCCACTTCTAATGCTTCAGCGTGCGGAAGATATAGGCCCTCGGGAGAAAGATCGGAGTTCAAAACTTCCAGTGTGGCGGCCCCCTGCTTGAGCACGATCTCGGGAAGGCTTAGAGGTCCGCAGCTGAGGCCCCAAAAGCTAATCACCTTGGTGCCTTTCGCCGCCGCTACTTTCAATCGGACAGTTCCGGTCTCTGTTGCGGCAATGGCAAAGCCAATCCTGGTCCACTGCTTAGAGCAATGTATTGTGCGCGATTCCTCTTTGCCACTAGGCAATGTGACTGTGAAGATGACGTCGGCATCTTTATCACACAAACCGTAGCCGCCGACCCCGAGAAACGAGATGTTCCCTGGCTTGGGGGCATCAACTTTGAATACGAGAAGGCTCCGGTGCTTAGGATTCAGATCAAAGCTCACCCCATTGCGTGCTTGAATCTTTTGGTAGTCGCGGTTGGACAGTACTCGGTCCTCGCGACTCTGTTTCGCTAACCTACGTACCATGTCTGGATTACATCATTCACCAGCATGGTTACGCAAGTTTTCAGTACTCGGCCATAAATACGGCGTTACGACTGAACAGAGATTAAGTCTTCGGAGAGGTCGTAAGGCCAGCCGAGAATGAGATTGCTTCTGCTACCATACCGCCAACTTGCGTGGCCCGGAAATACGTTTTCTGAAAGTTAGGTGTACGAGCGATGTCGGTCGTCGCCGAACACATGCGAGGTGAGTGAGCGCAAAACTTCAGTTTTCCGCCCGTCAAAACTCAGGTTGCTAAGTACCTTTATATGGTGGCTTTTCGCAGCGCCTTTTCCATGGGGTTTTTAGCTCACCCATCCAGGAGCCGAGCACGGACTGTGCCATAGCCGACCCCGAGGCTCGCGGCGATCTGCCGAAGGCTGTGGCCTTGTGCCTTCAACTCCAGAATCCTTTCGCGGTCTACTTTACTTTTGGGGCGGCCCAGAGTCTTGCCATTTGCTTGCGCATTCCGAATTCCGGCTGTCACCCGTTCCCGTATCAAATCGCGCTCAAGCTGTGCGACGGCCGAGACAATGGTGAAGAGCGCCTGGCCCAACGCGCTGCTGGTGTCGATGTTTTCCTGATAGCTGATGAATTGGATGCCCAGCGACCGAAACTCTTCCAGCGCTGATAAGAGGTGTTTTGTGGAGCGTGCGAACCGATCAAAACGCCAAACCACGATGATGTCAAACAGTCGCTTTCGGGCATCATCCATGAGTTTGTTAAGTTCAGGTCGTGAATCCTTTGCGCCCGATTGGCCCACGTCAACATATTCGCGGACCAGATCAAATCCTCGCGCCGCGCAGTAGGAGCGAAGATCACGTACTTGCAGCTCACAACTCTGGTCCTTCGTGGAAACGCGGGCGTAGATACAGATTTTCATGTTCCTCCATGGATTCGAAATAAACGAGCTAGCGACGGTGCTTTAAGCAGCGGAAACACCGATAGTGGCTGTCCGTGTTCACCTTGGTCCCTCTGACCGGAAGGTTCATCTGTAACAGAATGTTACGGACGATATTTTTCTTGCTCAAAATGCACTTGTCTGCGAGGAGCGTGAATTTGAGGGTCTTCATGTTGTAAGACACACGCCCCCTTGGGAATTCCTCATACTCAACGTTGGGTACCTTCCCGCCCCTCACCAACTCCGCCCAGTATGAAATGTGGCCTCGCTCGTGTGTTGCGGAATCGCCATAACGGCCTGCGTTGGTGAGCGGCGTCGAGTCAATCAGGAGTTTTGCCCCGACGAGGTAAATGATGCCGACCTGGGGCGGGGTTGGTTTAGCGTTCGTGCGCGTCCCCTTTCTCCTGTTGATGACCGTTCCGAGTCTCATACCTACGTTCTACGGACGGTGAGCGGAAACGGTTAGTTTGCGCTCAAATACATTTCGTAGCTTCGCCTGGCGGGACAGAACTCCGCACTTTGCCGGGCGGTGATGCCCGCCTCCTAGCCCATTCGCAAAAGGTTCCGGTAGAACAAGGACGTGACCTACGAGCAATTCGTCAGCAAGCTGAAGCAAAACAAAATCGAACACACCCTGTTGCGCTCTTATGCGTCTACATACATCGAAGTTGACCGCTTTGCCTTTGCCTTCAATCGGCGCGGCAGATGTACGGGCGGATGGATTAGGGATTGCTCCGTTGATGAAAGAGAGGAATGGCGAAAATGGGTGGACCTGTTGAACAAGCCTACATCGTGAGCGTGGAGGCCTTGGAAGAAATCTGCAAGAATCTCAGCCAGGGAGCTGTCAAATACAGCATTATCACCGCCTGTGACCCGAAGGAGATAGTTTTCTCTTATACCAACGGCCCCGACGATCTCATTCCATCTACTATAGCTTCCCCATCGTCGCCGACATTTGGCCTCTCGGAATCCATGCGCGGAATGACGCTGCGGGACTCATGGCCTGTCTACACGTCTATACCGGGAGGAAGATTAGAAACGGAATTTATCTCTATGAGGGCGAGTTGAAGTAAGACGGAATTGCAGATTGGGAGAAGTTCTGGCTGGCACTGGAAGCTGCGCTGATCAAGGGGATGGAATGCTGAAGTCGATAGCTGCCAGCCGGGCAAGAAAACCTTCACTTCCGCAGATCATCCAATTATCACTGAGATACTAACATCATGCAGGGCGGCGTCGCCGATTGCCCTTGGACGAATTACAGGTACGGCACATAAGCGCGGCGTTTTCCAATCGAGAGCGACCGCCCTTACTGTGTGGATCGATGTGATCCAGCGTGAAGTCATCCCATGACAAGGGTTTGTTACACGACTTACAACGGCTGCTGCCTGTCGTGTTCCACACTAGGCGTCGCTGCTCAGATGTAAAGCCACGCTGCGAGTCCTTCTTCGCGAATAGACTTCCGAGAATGCCATGCAGAATCGTTTCCCTGGCTTTTCGCTGACTGTATTCGTCAGTCGCTTGCAAAACTGTCTGTAAGTAATGTCGATAGAGTTCTTGGTCGGCCTTGATCGTTTCAAGCTTCCGTTGCCGTTCTCTTAGCGCATCCACCTTGTTGGAAAAAGCCACCAATAAGTCCCAGGCAAGCCTGTTGCGCCGCCGATCAGTCAAGATTAATCCTTCTTCCTCGAATTTCGCAATGAGTACTACAAGTGAGTAGAAGTCGGTCACCTTGCCGAACCGAGTTGATCGAAGTCTTGGAAACATGTGACGGACACGATTCAACGCCGTGACCGTTTTACGTGAAGATTTGGAAATGTCACGAGAGCTGAAATCGGCAGTCTTCATGACTCGATCCAACGCGGCTTTCTTGTTAATTACGTCACCCCGATGGGTCGAAAGCATCAGCTCGCAGATAAGCTCGATGTGCTTCATACGACTGATCTGTCCGGAGCTGAGGACCCCCATTTTTACGAGCCTCGATTCGTATCGACGAGCTATCCGGTCAGCCTCTTTAAGAAACGGGCTGTTGTAGTATTTTGCGCGGCGCTTCTCTTGCGGCGTCAATGCCTTACCCGTCGAGTTGATACGAACGAAAACCTCGATGATGTCGCCAAGCTCGCCATCCACCTCGATGACCGGAATTCGATAGCCAGTAATCAAGTGCTGCATTTTCATCCTGCAAAGGCGCTTCCAATTGAGCCACGCGGCTCCCTCGCTGCCCGGCAACTGCGTCTTCACGTTATATCGCCCACGCATCTGACCCATGAACATTAGAATCGATTCGACCCGCTGCTTACCGTCGATTACGTCATAGATAATTTGGCCGTCCTCTTCGCGCCTGTAAAAGAAGATCGCCGGAAGTGGATAGTTCCGAAGGATGCTATCAATCAACTTGGCTCGGTCGCGCTCAGACCATACCGATTGACGTTGAAAGCCAGGCTCCAAGTTGAGCAGGTTATCTTCAAAGAGATTCTGGATGTCTGTGATGGTCTTGGTTTCCGGTCTATGACTGATGCTTTGCTTTGAAATAGCCATTTGACTCCCAAAGTGCAGCGCGCTTCCGGACGGCCACATTTTACTCCTGAGTCGTCCTAAATTACATTCAGAAGTATTTAACGCAATATGAATAACATGCACTAGTTGGGACGTCCCAGAGCGTTGACTTGGTGAGTGGCGGTCCGTTCGATAACATCACATTTGGGACAGATTGCGTTCATAAGATTCTTCTCCTTTTCATCTTCTTCCATTCCTGTCGGCCTAAATCGCCAACCGGGAAACTGTTAGATGTGGTATGAGCGACTGACACTCGCAGCCTGGATCGCACTTCATGTCCAAGGCTTTGCTGCGACTGGATTCAAAGCTTTTCTGGAAGTGCAGAGAATGGGGGTAACGATGGCCCATGAGCCACTTTATGGTTTCGGCTGCACCCACAACACCTGAGAACCCGGTGACAAATGGCACCGCTGGAGCAAAATCGGGGTCATGCCCCTCCATTTGAAGACTCAGACGGTTGATGTGTCCGCAACGGGGCTTGCCTAGTGCTGACCTTAGTTCGGCCTGCTTGTCCACAGGTGCCTCGTCGATCTCCGTCTGCGTGATTTCGCCAGTCGGCTCCTTGGCGATTAATCGCGGGTCCAGCCCGGTAGCTCTGCCAAGGTTCTGCGCCCAATCAACTTCATCGGGTGGAATGCTGAGAGCACGCAAGACGCATAATCCAGCTCCTTTTTGGTGCTTCACGATCACCTGGCTTTGCAATCCCTCAGCGGCCATGTCGATTAAAGTCTCGGGCCATAATCGCTGTACTGAATGTCGTGTCATCACGTTATCCAGCCCGGCAATAATTAGGGGCGGAACTTCAAGCCCGTGGTCCAGCCAAATCTTAAAGAATTCCCACTGGTCTGACCTCTCCGTGACATCGATTGCTGGCGCTAACAGTTCCTTTATTAGGAGGGCTTTTGGCTTGTTTACAGATTCCAGCCCGACCGCCACATACGCCCCAATATTCTCGAAGCGAAGAGACTGCCGATCGATCGCTTGGAGGCTGCCGACAATAGGAAGTCGTTTCATCGCATACGCCCAGCCGTTCGTAACGGCCCCGCACCCTACTAAAAACCCGTTGAGCAGAAGAGGGGATGTGGGCAACGGCGGACCGGGTGGCAGCGTCCCTGGATCAGCAACTTCATGGCTGAACAGAGAAGTTTCAATCGACGACGCTAGTGGTTTGCCGAGGATCGCCAAGAATGCCGCGCCAACTCCGAGGCAAGTTGCGGCCAACGCACCCAGGGGATTTGGAGTCTCAGATTTCCAGTATAGCTTCGGAATAGCGGAGCCAGGAGTAGCCAAGCGGGCGACCCATCCACTCGAATTGATCGTCGCTGATGGCAGGTCGGAGAGAACTTCCGTCCCCACGTTCACGATTGCATCGAACACACGGCCCGTTACCTTGTTAACGGCCTCTACATTGGCCCCTGGTCCATGTACGCGCACTGCAAGCGAGTTACAGGCTCCGATTAGCGCGTCCGAACCTTTTTCAACGCAAACGCTCATGTTCGAGCAAAACCGGAGGCATTGGTTAACAGTAAAGAGAAAAGTCTCACGGGCATCAAGGTCTTGGCAGAACCGAGCTTCGAGCCGCACCAAGATTTTCTTCTTGGTGAAAAGATGGATTGCGGCCTCTTCAGTCTTCCCGATAATTGATGCCGCAAGCCTCGCAGGGCGGCTAAAACTCGCTCTTTCCATCACGTCTCCAGAACTTTTACACCACTCCCATTTGCGATCCAGACTTCAAATTTGCGTTTACCGCCACTTCTGATTCGTTCGCCGATTTCACACTGGGAAAGTTGTCTGTAGTCAACCTCTTCGAAGACATACCAGCCCCATTTCAGATGGTCGGAATCTTCGCCGCCGTTGCCAATCACAATTGCAAGCATGCCCGGAACCCGAACGCCAAGGTTCCGGTCACTCCAGGAGAGAAGGGGCGGCACGCCTCGCAGGTGAGTGTGCGCAACTGCCAGGAGGCATAAGTTCCGAGGTTTTGCCCAACTTGTAATCGCGCCAAAAACCTCAGGTGACACAGACCATCTACCCCGATGCTCCTCCACTCCAATTCCGTGTGGCAATACCACGGCAGAAATCACCGCGACTGCTTCACGCTTCCCCAGCCAAAAGGCTCCAGCCTCTCTGTTCGATTGACCGATCAGCCGGACAGCATCAAGGGTCTGCCGGAAGATACCCTCGGCGATGACCCACTGGTCAACGGGCGGATAATTCGCGGCCATTCGAATTGTCGCCTTGGGTTACTCGCTCAATCAAATTGAAGTGCGCACTGCGGCGATGCGGCCCGAGAAGATGTTCAAGCGTCTCCGACGCGTCCTCAAGGATGCGACCTTCAAACTCGAGAAAGAATTTATGAATATTCCGGTCCTGAAAATCTTTGACTCTCCAAAAAGTCATCGCGTCAGTGCGCACGGTCTCAATCGCTGTTTCGTCCTTGTATTTTTGGTGGAACTGATTTGGTGATGGAAGGTAATCGACCGAAACCTCGATCACGTCACGGCCGACTGGCAGATGGCCCCCAGCGTGTGGTGCGTCCGCATCACCTTGGCCCGATACACCCATTTGTTGGTCGCTCATTTCTGGATTCTCCTTGCCCGGCGTGTTTTCTTGTTATAGTTCTGCGTCCGGTTATGGCAACCCGTTGCTGTTGCCGTAACAAAAGGATAGAATGGATTAGGAGGTTATGTCAAGATATTCCGAATGGGTTGTATTTAACGAACAGGAGGCTGGGTGAATGGAGATTGACCTCAAAATGCTGGGGGTAAACATCCGCTACCTTCGTCAGGGGAAGAATTTGTCGCTGGCTGAACTGGCCGCGAATAGCGGCGTGTCAAAGACTTATATTTCAGACTTAGAGAACGGCTTGGGTGGGAGGCCCAATGTTCAGTACCTCTACAAGATCGCAACTGCTCTCGAAACAACAATCGATGCTTTAATCAACCTTAGCCTTAAGCCCTCACAAAGAAAAGCCATTCCGGCAGCCTTCAGAGAACCGCTGCCGCCCGGCCTTGAAGAATTTGCCAAAAAGGAGCGCCTTGAACCACAACAAATTGAGATGCTCGCGAAACTTAATTTTCGCGGCAATCGACCAAGGGATGCTGACGCGTGGAAGTTAATCTACGACACCATAAAAATGGCAAGTCGAAGTTGAGGTTGAAAGAATGTGGTCTCGAACTGTGGGCAATCGAAAGTATGTGGATCCCGATGTAGCGTCGTTAATCGACCGCAGCGGTGGCTTGACCGACCCGTACGAGGTGGTCCGCATCTGCGTAAGTTCGCTTATCCAAAAACTTAGCGAGTTTGAGGCTAGTTTCGACAGTGCGTTCGAGAGGATCTGCATCCTTGCGTCCCTGGCGGGTTTTGAGGTGAAGGCGTTTCGCGGCGATTGCCGAAGCCTGCGGGGACACGAAGCGCTCATCATGCCCTCGGCCGGAGGCAATACGAAGGGAACCATCTTCTATAATCCCAATCTGCCTATCTCACGCATCATTTTCTCAATCGCACACGAAATCACGCACTCCTTCTTTCCAGCCAGCAATACCGGAGCACGGTTCCGAACCCTCTCCATGGAGGGTTCCAAAGGTGCCCGCGAGCTAGAAATGTTGTGCCATTCCGGTGCCTCGGAACTGACTATGCCATTGTCCGCATTCAGCGCAGCAGTGGGCCGCCATGGTTTTGGTTTCACTTCTGTAGATTTGATTCGTGAGCCGTTCGAAACGTCGTTCGAAGCCTGCACATATCGGCTGGCTCAAACCGCTCCTTTCCCGGCAGCCGCAGGTCTCTTTCAATTCAGACTGCGAGTGGGTGAGGAGACAGGTCTTGGAAATCGTAACCTGAATCTTTTTTCCAAGAGCGCTCCGAACTCGGAAACTCCGACGAAAAAGTATCGCAGACAATCGTTTCATTCTTCCGGTTCTTTCCCGCGTGAATTAGTGATCCCCTGGAACAAGTCTGTCCCCGAGGCTTCTCACATCTATCGTGCTGCTAAGGCTCGGTCACTACAGTCTGGATTCGAACGAATCGCAACGAATAGCAGGGGGAAAGAAATCCGCTGCCATTTAGAGGCGCTTCCAGCACCGTATCAGCCAGAAGATGTTGATCGTGATCACCCAGACATTCTTTTCCTTCTCACGATGAATTCAGCCTAGTTTAGTTCGACGCGTCGTCAGTCTGTGAAGACGGGGAAGTCAGAAAAGCACCCATCTCTTCCCAATGCGCGGCGCAGTATCTGGAGTTCCCATTAACCGGATCACCGCACACCTTCTCATTCTCTTCGGTAAGAGATGGGAGGAAAACCCACTCGCATTTGCGTTGGATCATCCCGATAATCTACGGAGCAGATCGGGACGAGTCTAATTCATTTCGCTTGACAGTGTTGCGGTGTGCGAACAATACTACTCGCAACTTGGATTCTTAGTAGAAATGCCTACGGCGGTGCTCACAAGTGCCGTCCCGAAGGGTACAGCCCGGAGTAGACCTTGTCTCAAGATGGCAGTAGGAAGTAGCACTGACCATCGCAACCCGAGCGAGTAGCCATCACATCGCATCGTGTGGCGGACGCAAAAGCAGGGGAAGCAAGGACGCAAAACGGGCCTGGGCTCAGGCTGAGCAAACGGAATCCGGTAGATGACACTTCACTAGGAGTGTCCAATGCCGGACAAGATTTCGCTCAGTGAGAAGACAATCCATTTCATAGACAACGTTGAACGGGTGGCGCTCCGCGCTCTGGAAGCTGCGGACAGAATCAGTTTCCGTCTGCTTCTATACGCCCTGGCACTCTTAGAGGCGTTCAGGTTGTTAGGGAAGCATTGAGTTACCACTTCTGCTGGGTACACCGTTATCGGCTAGAATGTTGGCTCCCGCAGCGTTAAGATCTTTAGTCGCTGCACGGGACGCCATGACGAATCCCGAGATGCTGGCAAATGGGATGAGGTAATGGTTTCCCAGGACCGCTCAATCTCTTGATACTCCCAGTCCAGCTTTTCCAGATACTCAATCTCCTGCTGGTGTTCTTCACAGTAAGGATGCCCCGGCCTGCCGCAAAAACTCTCTTCTGTTGTACGTGAAGCGAGAAACAACCATCGGCATGTCATGGAGCTAATCTACTGGGAGGGCGTAAGGGCGGCTACGTGACGGCGACGCAAGCAGGTGGGATGCAGAGGAGAGGTTACCCCTAATGGTCCGCTGCGAGCCTCGAACCCATGCTTGCGCGGTTTACCGCTTCATGTATCCTTGCCAACATGGCATATCAAACCGCTATTACTGTGAAAACGACGCTTGACCGTATCTGGAAACACGACTACGTGCTGCCTGCTATCCAGCGCGAATTCGTCTGGAATCCCAAGCAGATCTGCAAGCTATTTGACAGCCTCATGCAGGGATTTCCGGTTGGATCGTTTTTGTATTGGAAGATTGAACCAGCTACGTCCAAGAACTTCCGCTTCTTTGATTTTAGCCGTGAGTATCATCAGCGAGATGACCCTCACTGCCCGCCTTTGGCCAAGGTTCCAAATGGCATGGTCACCGCCGTCCTGGACGGACAGCAGCGGTTAACAGCCCTCAATGTTGGCCTGCGCGGTTCTCTGGCGGTCAAGGAACCGAACAAATGGTGGAATAACCCCAAAGCCTTTCCAGTAAAGAAGCTCTACCTTGATCTGCTGCACGAGCCGATACCCGACGAAGAAGGCGCAATCTACAGGTTTGAGTTCCTGACGGATGAAAGAGCAGGTGCGGTGACCAGCGGTGAATTCTGGTTCCCCGTGAGTCGGATTTATGGGATGGCCGAACCTTCCGAACCGATGGTCTACCTTGCTGAACAGGGCCTCGGAAATACTACTTGCGCGGTGAAGTCGCTCCACCGATTGCAGGCGACGGTCCACAACTCACCCGTCATCAATTATTACGAGGAAGAGAGCCAAGATATTGAAAAGGTCCTTAACATTTTTATACGAACCAACAGTGGCGGTACGGTGCTTTCCTACTCAGACCTTCTCCTGTCAATCGCCACCGCGCAATGGGAACGACGCGACGCACGCAGCGAAATCAACACCCTCGTCGATGCCCTGAATGTCACAGGTCTTGGATTCAACTTTTCCAAGGATTTTGTGCTCAAGGCCGGATTGATGCTCTCCGACATCGCAAGTGTGGGATTCAAAGTTGAAAACTTCGACCGTAACAATATGAAGAAGCTCGAATCTAATTGGTCGCAAGTTGCGGAGGCCCTGCGGCTAACGGCCAGATTGATCGCGAGTTTTGGGTTGTCCCGCGATACCATCACCGCCGATAGCGCCCTCCTTCCAGTCGCTTATTATTTGCACACAAGGAAGTACGACGACTCCTATCTGACTTCAAAGGCAAAAGCCGAAGATCGCAAGATAGCGAAACATTGGCTCATTCGATCATTGATAAAACCGGGCGTATGGGGCAGCGGTCTCGATGTTTTGCTTACCGCACTCAGGGAGGTCATTCGTGGAACCAGCGGGCAATTCCCGGATGAAGCACTTGAACGCGAGATGCGAGTTCGCGGGAAGAGTCTCATATTTACCGACGAAGAGATCGAAGAACTTGCGGACACTAAATACGGCTCCCACGACTTGTTCGGCTTGCTCACGTTGCTCTTTCCGTTTGTAGATACCAGGAATCAGTTTCACATCGACCACGTTTTCCCCAGTGCTGTATTTCATGCTCGCAAACTCAAAAAGCTGGGTCTCTCCGAAGACGAAATTGAGCGGCTGCAGGATAATAAGGATCGCCTCTCCAACCTTCAGCTTCTTCAGGGGGCGGACAATCAATCGAAGAACGATCAGATGCCCGCCGAGTGGATAGCGGAGACGTGCAAAAAAACAGAAGACCGCAAGGACTATATTTCACGACACCTACTTGATGGCGTGATGACCGACCTGAGCGGCTTCGAGTCGTTCTTTAAGGGGAGGCGCCAGCGTTTGCGCGAAAGGATCGTGGCTGTGCTTAATGGGTCGCGGTCGTCAGAGATTTGACTTGGCGGATATTGCGGCGTGGGCAGAATAGCAGTACTCAGTCCTATTATCTCCAATGGCAGGAGAATTCCTCTCAGGCCCAATCCATCGCGCCTGAATTGGAATAAATGTTCTTAGCATCCCGGATGATTCTCGCATCCGATATTCAGCGGCGTGAATCCCGGTCCGGCTGAGCAACCATAGTCACTGTGACCTTGCCACTCTTCCGGTCATGCTCAACATAAGTCTGGATAAGCCCGGTCTGTTGGAAGGTCACTGTCTTACTGCCCGAGACGATGACCTGTGGCTTCGTAGATTCAATCTTTTTCTTCTTCATGGATTATTGTCCCTCCCAAGGTGGCACACTGGATGGGCATCCGTGCCTCTGCCGCCCTTCCTTGATAGCTCAGCTCAACCCACAGCTCAGTGAAATGTTTCCGTACTGTAGGAGTTACGCTCGTTCACCTTCTTGCCGGGTCGCTCCAGCAGGCCCTGCGTCTTGTCTGGGCATATAAAGACTTCTGTCGGGGTGTTGGTGAAAATCACAGCGCCTTCGTCGCTACGATTCTTTGAATCTCCTGCAATTGTCAGCCGCGAGGAGTTGCACGCAGAAGTGTTCGGCGACGCATTTGGACGAGCACGCCTGAAACCGCCGAGACTCTCTGCCGATCTTATCGCGAGCGCCGAACCTTTTCCGCAATTTCACGGTACATAGTTGGGGTATACAAAAAGGAAATACTTATGTTATGGTGACTTATTTGCGGCTTGTAACTAAGTGCGACTCCCGATCGTGGGCACATTCCAGCGGCAACCATGCAGGCCATTTCTCCCTGATTCCACAGGTCTACCATGTCAGGATTGAAATCGTGTTCCTCTGCGATATCTCCTAAGTTGGCCGATTTTTTCAATTCATCGAAAATATAGTTGTAAGAGTTTCGGTCGGCAGTGGGAAAAGTTATAAGTACATATTCAAGAGAGCCGCGATAGTAATCAAATTCAATTTTTGGCGACGTTCCAGTGATACAAGCTAGTTTGACATATGCAAGCGTATCGTCTTTAGGCGGGCTGCACCCGAATGGACTGAAGCCAAGGCCAGCGAGCATCTTCTCCGCCTCGTTCCTTGATAGTTGTTCTTTCCATACCGCTATAATTACCTTTGCTGCGGCTTCAAGTTCTTCCCGTCGAGGCAACGCTGAGGCTGGAGGTGATGGCACGGGCGCGGGCTTGCTCGATGCGGCGGATCCTTGTGGAGAGTGCCGCAGAATCATATCCCGAAACCCGCTACCTGTTTCCACTACATTGGCAAAAGGAATGCCGTCTATTATGAACGAAGCCATTCGAAACGGCTCGAACCCCCCGCTTTTTTTATGAACGATGCATTCTTTATTGTTTTTACATGCGAGATCGATGCCAGCGTCTGGTTTGTCTTCCGCAGAAGAGTCATGACTATACTGGGAAGGGGAATTCAGCTTCGATGTATCCAAGTCAGCTAGATGGTTGACAACATAAATGTGGTGGCGCCATGGGTAACCCGGGATTTTAAAGTCTTCCTCATAAACCAATTTGTCACCAACCAGCGCTATATGTTCATTGCGGGTATTCTCTGTTGGAATGAATTGTTTGTTGATGTTGTCCAGGAATTCAGAGTCCTTAGCCGACGACGTTGTTGGGGCAATAGGCTGAACAACTGCTGGCGCGGCATTTACCACGGGCGCAGAATGTGCCGGACTTGGGGCGGCTTGTTCAGACTGAGCGGTTTGCTGAGCCTGATTCTTGTTGCCTGCGAGCAGCAGCAGGATTGCCATGGGCAGCACTCTGTAGTGCCCCCCTCTAATTTAGACAGTCAGGGTCTCGTTTTTTAGTACACCTGCAAAAGCCAAGAAGGCCTCGTGCGGGGTGCGATTTCGGATTCCGCGATGAGGCCGGTCGTGATTGTACTCCT
>Ga0315268_10003051_pt1 | contig 18574 bp, 14 predicted proteins | sample C1_top_MG_FD_204535 | JGI IMG/M metagenome (GOLD analysis project Ga0315268, IMG submission 204535) | Sediment microbial communities from Yellowstone Lake, YNP, Wyoming, USA - C1_top | ecosystem: Environmental > Aquatic > Freshwater > Lake > Sediment | place: USA: Wyoming | collected 2017-08-01
CCGGATGACGACAACGACGGCATTCCCGATAGCAGCGACACCAACCGCACCGATCCACGCATCTGCGCGGACAGCGACGCTGACGGCTGCGACGACTGCGCGACCGGCAACGACCAGTTCGGCCCCAACCCGGACAACTTGCCCGCCGCTGACGGGCCAGACGGCGACAGCGACGGCATCTGCAACAGTGGCGACAACTGTCCGATCGTGGCCAACACCAACCAGGCCGACTGGAACAACAACAACCTGGGCGACCTGTGCGATTGCGGCGACGGCCAGATCCACGGCACCGAGGCGTGCGACGACGGCAACGGGCAGAGCAACGACGGCTGCTCGGCAGCGTGCCTGATCGAGAGCCAGTGGGCTTGCAACGGCCAGCCGAGCGTGTGCCAGCGTTGCGGCAATGGCATCACCGAAGGCACCGAGGCGTGCGACGACGGCAACTGCACCGACGACGGCAACGGCTGTAGCACCACCTGCAGCAAGAACAACGTCTGTTTCAACGGTCGGGTCGAGGCGCTGTTCGAGCAGTGCGACGACAACAACGGCGCGAGCGGCGATGGCTGTAGCCCGACCTGCACGACCGAGGCGGGGTACGTGTGCAGCGGCAACCCGAGCAATTGCCTGCACACCTGCGGCAATGGCGCGTTCAACACCGGCGAGGCCTGTGACGATGGCGACGAGAACAGCGGCGACGGCTGTTCCGCCTCGTGCCAGGTGGAGAGCGGCTGGGACTGCGGCTCGCTCTACCCGAGTGTCTGCGCCACCGTGTGTGGCGACAACCTGATCCGCGGTAGCGAACAGTGCGATGACGGCGGCACGGCTGGCAGCGACGGCTGTTCGGCCAGCTGCGCCACCGAGAACGGCTGGCTCTGCAACGGCGAACCCAGCGTCTGCCAGCGCTGCGGCAATGGCGCAATCGAGGGGACCGAAACTTGTGACGACGGTGACGCCAACGGCGGCGATGGCTGCTCGGCCAGCTGCACGATCGAAAACAGCTGGAGCTGCAACGGCCAGCCCAGCGTCTGTCAGCGCTGCGGCAACGGCACGCCCGAGGGCACCGAGGTCTGCGACGACGGCAACACACTAAACGGTGACTACTGTGCGGCCGACTGCCGCAGCGCCACCGGGAGCTGTGGCGACCGTCTGATCCAGAGCAACGAAGGATGCGACGATGGCGACACCAGCGGTGGCGACGGCTGTTCGGCGACCTGTACGGTCGAACCCGGCTATGTCTGCCAGAACGAACCGAGCGTCTGCGTCGAAAGCTGCGGCGATGGCACGCTCGACAGCGGCGAGGCCTGCGACGACGGCGGAGTCGCGGCCGGCGACGGGTGCAGTCCCAGCTGCGCGGTCGAGCATGGCTATCGCTGCGACACCGCCTCCCCAACCGTCTGCACCTCGACCTGTGGCGACGGTGTGGTCGCCAGCGACGAGGCCTGCGACGATCACGACACGAGCGACGGCGACGGTTGCGCGCACGACTGCACGATCGAGAACGGCTACTCCTGCGGCAACGAACCGTCGGTGTGCGTGCAGTCAGGGACCGATGGCGGCGTCGATGGCGGGCCGATCGACGGTGCAACCGACGCCGCGACCGACGCAGGCAACCGCGATGCCGCTGGCGCCGATCGGATTGGAGCCGATCAGGTAAGTATCGACCAAGGCGCCGGCACCGATCGCTACGGCGTCGATCAGGCCGGCGTCATCGACACCGACCACGACGGCGTGGCTGACGCCTATGACAATTGCCCCGGCGTCGACAATGCCGACCAGGCCGACTGGGATCACGACGGCATCGGCAATGTGTGCGACCAAGACGCCAACAACGATGGCGTGCTTGACGACCTGGTCGTCAGCGGCGGCGGTTGCACCTGCGCGGCTACCGGCGGCGCTGGCGTGGCGCTGGCTGCACTGGGCCTGGTGGGTCTGGCGTTCCTGCGGCGGCGACTTCGCTAGACAGCGGACAACCCGAGGCGGACGCCGATCGCGCCGCGGTAGCAACCTCCTTCGCAGCCATAGCGCATTCGAGTTGCAATGCTAGACTGAAGCCAGCCACCGCAGTCATAGCTGCCTGGGAGGTCGCGATGGCCGGGCATCGGCTGATGAGGTCTGGGTTGCTGGTCTGGGTTCTGTCCAGCAGCGCACTGGTCCGCGCCCAGACCGTCTACTTCGAGGACAACTTCGATTGCGACGAGGTCATGGCGTTTGGCCAGACACCGACCAACTACGGCTGGCTGGCCACCTCGAGCAGCGATCTCTGGGACACCGTGAACACGACCGGTGTCTGGGCGTCGGCCGAGTGCGCGACCGGCGGCTTCTACGACTGGGGCGCCACCTGCTGGGAGGACGCGCTGCTGACCGGCCACAGCAGCTGGAGCAACTACGCCATCCAGGCCAACATCATCGCCAACAGCGATCCCGGATCGATGGGTCTGGTCGCGCGCCACAGCTCGGTCGGGAGCTACTACGCGTGCCTGTTTGCCAACGACCACGTGCCAGGCTGCACCTGGCGCCAGCACACGAGCAACAAGCTGTGGCTGGTCCGCGTCGACCGCAGCCAGACTTGCAGCGATGCGACCAATCGGCCGGGTTACGTCGTTGCCGAAGCGGACCTGACCTGGAGCGGGACGATCAACTACCTGGTGCGATTGACCGTCGATGGCTCACAGGTGACCTGCACGTGGGACAGCAACGGAGATGGTTCGCCCGAGGCCACGCTGCAATACAACGATCCAGCGCCACTGCCCCCCGGCCTTGCCGGCCTCTTCACCTACGACAACATCGGTGCGGTCTTCGACAACGTGGTGGTCACGGGGACCGACCCGGACGCCGACGGAGATGGTCTGCCGGACACGGTCGAAAGCGCCATCGGCAGCAATCCCAACAATCCCGACAGCGATGGCGACGGCATCTCCGACCGTTGGGAGGCCGGCATGCCGGCCAATCCGCCCGACACCGACGGCGACTCGGTGCGTGACTTTGCCGATACCGATTCGGATGGCGACGATCTGCCTGATTTCATCGAACGCTGCGAGCTGGACCCGTACTTTGGCGGAGCGGCCTGCGACAAGCGAGCTTTCGTGCCACCGATCGACACCGACTGCGATGGCTGGCCCGACTACCGCGACCGCAATTCCGACAATGACCAGAATGCATCGGCCCAGGTCATCAACGACGGCGACGGCGACGGCACCTGGGACCCTTGCGTCGGCGGCACGACCACCAATTGCGACGACAATTGCTTTCGCCAGGCCAACAGCGGTCAGGGCGACGCCGACGGCGACCGGCGCGGCAACGTCAACGCTGCCTGCGATCACAACACCAGCAACAACCGGGTCTGCGCCGACCTCGACGGCGACGGCTGCGACGATTGCTCGGTGTCGACTTTCAACCCGCGTAACGACGGCACCGATACCGACGGCGATTGGATCTGCGACCAGGGTGACAACTGTCGCAACCTGGCAAACCCGGGCCAGACCGATCGCGACCAGGACGGCGCCGGCGATGCCTGCGACAACTGCCCGCTCCAGGCCAATCCGGCCCAGACCGATACCGATGGCGATGCGTTGGGCGACGCCTGTGATCTCGACGACGACAACGACGGCGTGCCGGACGGCAACGACCCGCAACCGCTGGATCCGTACGTGTGTGGCGACAGCGAGGGCGACACCTGCGACGATTGCGCGATCGGCGTCGACCAGTTCGGGCCCAACCCGGACAACCTGCCGGCCGCCGACGGCGCCGACCAGGACAGCGACGGGATCTGCGACCAGGGCGACAACTGCACCGCCATCGCCAACCCCGACCAGGCCGATTGGAATGGCAACGGCGTGGGGGACAACTGCGACTGCGGCGACAACCAGGTCCACGGACCCGAAAACTGCGACGACGGCAACAACCTGGCCGAACCGTGCCCCTACAGCCAGACCAGCTGTCAGGTGTGCGGACCCGCCTGCCAGTGGGTCGCCGGCGCCACCTCGTACTGCGGCGACTCGATCACCGATGGCGCCCACAACGAGGAGTGCGACGACGGCAACAGCACCGTCGGCGATGGCTGTGACAACGACTGCCACTGGTCGTGCCCGACCAACAGCAGCTGCAGCGACAGCGAGCCATGCAACGGCACCGAGACGTGCCAGAGCCACGTCTGCCAGCCCGGCACGCCGCTCTCCGACAACACGCCGTGTGGGGCTGGCCTGGTCTGCCGGTCCGGCACCTGCGCCTCGGCGGGCTGCAACAACGGCTATCTGGAGCCGGGTGAAGATTGCGAGGATCGCAATGCTGTCAACGGCGACGGCTGCGACAACGATTGCCACTGGAGCTGCCCGACCAACTCCGACTGCAGCGACGGCAACGTCTGCAACGGCGCCGAGAGCTGCCAGTCGTCGGCCCACACCTGCCAAAGCGCGACCAGCGTCGCCAACAACACAAGCTGCGGCGGCAGCCGCGTGTGCTGGAATGGCGTGTGCGTGACGCCGTCCTGCCGCAACGGCAAGCGCGAGGGCAGCGAGGCCTGCGACGACGGCAATAGCGATAACGGCGACGGCTGCTCGGCTTCCTGCCAGGTCGAGACTGGCTGGCAGTGTGCCGGCGACGAACCGTCAAGCTGCACGCACGTCAGCACCGACGCCGGAGTCGACGCGAGTCCACGGGACGGCGCGGCAATCGACGGCAGCACCAGCGATCGTGCCGGTGTCGACCAGATCGCCGCCGATCGGCCGAGCTTGGACCGCGCGGGCACCGATCATGGTACGTCGGATCGGGTTGGCGGGGACGCCAGCGGCGGCGACCAGCCAACCGTCGTTGACAGCGACAACGACGGCGTGGCCGATGCTTTCGACAACTGCCCTGGCATGGACAACGCCGACCAGGCCGACTGGGACCACGACGGCATCGGTAACGTGTGCGACCAGGACGCCAACAACGACGGCGTGCTCGACGACCTGGTCGTCAGCGGCGGCGGCTGCAGCTGCACGGCGGCCAGCGCTGGCTTCCCGCTTGGCGTGGCGCTTGGCCTGGCCGCACTGATCGTCAGGCGTCGCCGTACTCGTACCCGCTAGCGCCGGCGGCCCGTTTTTCGCGAAGTGCCATTTCCGGGCTACAATGGGATTGGAAATGCATCGAGGCGTGCTGCCAATGATTTGCCGTTGGGCCTGGCTCTTGTCTGTGTTGTGCACGTCGCTCGCCAGCGTGGCGCGCGCCGACGTGGCGCTCGACTACCGGGCGGACCACGGCTACCTGATCGCCCCGGATCAGTACCAGATCGATGTCGATGTGGTTTCCTCGGTTGCCCGGCGCGTACCGCCCCCGGGCAATCTGGGATTCGTGGGCGATGGCCATCGCGGCACGCTCACCGTGGTCGACGCGGCGCAGACGATCAACAGCTACGCCGCGCTCGTCGGCGATGCCGCGACCGGCGCCAATCGGATCGACGTCAGCTCGACCACAAGTTTTAGCGCGGGCGATCTGGTCCTGCTGGTGCAAAGCCAGGGCTTTACGGCGACCAGCGGCGCGCCGCAGCCGATCGTGGACCCGGGCGACGTCGGCCAGTTCGAGTTGCAACGAATCCGCAGCATCAGCGGCAGCACGCTGCATCTCGATCAGGCGTTCGCCGCCGGTTTGCGCCACAGCTATCGGACGACCGGAAATGGCCGCACCCAGGTTGTCAGCGTGCCCGAGTTCGGTGACGTCACGGTCGTGGCCGGTGGGCGCATCGTGCCCGGCCAGAGCTGGGCTGGCGGCAGCACCGCGCACGGCGGAGTGGTTGCGTTTGCGGTTGCCGGTGCATTACGGCTGGACGGAACGATCGACGCCTCGGCAGCCGGCTTTCGCGGCGGCGCACCCAATCCATCGCCCGATGCGAGCTGCGGCGTCGCGCTGCTCGATACCAATGACACGGGCGGCAGCAAGGGCGAAGGCATCGACCTGCTCAGCTTCGACGGACCGCGCTTTGGCCGCGGCAACTATGCCAATGCCGGTGGCGGCGGCAATCCCAACAACGCGGGCGGCGGCGGCGGCGGCAATGGCGGGGCTGGCGGCCTTGGTGGACTGGAATCGGACCGCTGCGCCTCACCCAGCCTGTCGACGCGCGGAATGCCGGGCGCTGCCTTGATCGCTCCACTTGGCGATCGACTCTTTCTCGGCGGCGGCGGTGGCGGCGGTCAGCAGAACAACAACCAGGGCAGCCGCGGCGGCAATGGCGGCGGCCTGGTGTTCGTGCTGGCCGGTTCGCTCGCGGGCAACGGCAACGTCGACGTACGTGGCGAGAGCGGCCCGGTCGCGACCGGCAACGACGGCGCCGGCGGCGGTGGCGCCGGTGGCGCGATCTATCTACTGCTGCGGCAAGTGCCGAGCGACGCGACGCTGCTCGACGCCCGCGGTGGCAGTGGCGGAAACGTCGACGCCAGCGCGCTGTTTGGACCGGGCGGCGGCGGCGGCGGTGGGCGCGTTTTCGTCTCGACCGGGGTCGGTGCGGCTCAGGTCAACGTGACCGGCGGTGGGCCGGGTAGCGTGGTCGGCCTGGGCAACCAGCAGGCGGCTGCCGGTCGCGGCGGAGTGATCGAGGCGGGCGGCTTTGTCCAGCTGGCCAGCGCGCTGACGACCGAAACCTGCCTGGCCAGTGCGGCCGCAACACTGACCACCAGCCACACCGGGTCGGTGCGCTATCTGATCACGCGCAATGGAGGCATCGACTGGGAGTACTTTAACGGCTTTGGCTGGGTCACCGGTGCCCGCCGCGACAATGCGATGGACCTGGCCACGCTGTCCGCCCATGTGCGCGACTTCACAGCGCCGACGCGGCTCAACATTCGCGCCTACCTGCTCGGCGATGCGGCGGCAACACCAGCCATCGACTGGCTCGGCCTGACCTCGTGTCGCTGCGGCGATGGCGTGACCGAGCCGGGCGAGCGCTGCGACGACGATAACTTGGTCGACGGCGATGGTTGCTCGCATCTGTGCCAGGTCGAGGCCGGCTATGCCTGCACCGGTCGGCCCAGTGTCTGCGCCGCCAGCTGCGGCAACGACGTGATCGATCCGGGCGAGCAGTGCGACGACGGAGGGCTGCGCGCCGACGACGGTTGCAGCGCTACTTGCCAGTTCGAACCCGGCTGGAGCTGCAATCTCAACACGCCGACCTCATGCCAGCCCAACTGCGGCAACAAGACGATCAACTCGGACGAGCAGTGCGACGACGGCGAGCACTGTGCCGATGGCCGCTCCTGCAACAGCGACTCGGCCTGCGCCGGTATCGGAGATGGCGTCTGCGCTCCGCGCAATGGCGACGGCTGCACGGCGAGTTGCAGGCTTGAGCCCGACTTCACCTGCGTCGTCGGCAATCCAACGGTCTGCACCGCCAACTGCGGAAATGGATCGCACGAGGCCGGCGAGACTTGCGACGATGCCAATGTAATCAGCGGCGACGGCTGTGCGCCGGATTGCCTGATCGAGCCCGGCTGGTCGTGCGGCGGCGCCCCGTCGGTCTGCGCGGCCACCTGCGGCAACGGCGCGATCGACGGCGTGGAAACGTGCGACGACGGCAATGCCGGCGACTTCGACGGTTGTTCGGCCGGCTGCACGGTCGAGGTCGGCTGGCAGTGCGTCGGGGTGCCCACCGTTTGCACCGCGATCTGCGGCGACGGCGCAATGCGCGGTGCCGAGACCTGCGACGACCTTAACGCGTTGGCCGGCGACGGTTGCAGCGCGACCTGTCAGGTCGAACTTGGCTACACCTGCACCGGCGAGCCCAGCAGTTGTTCCACTGTCTGCGGCGACGCACGCGTCGGCGGTCGCGAAACCTGCGACGACGGCAACACGGTCGAGTTCGATGGCTGCACCGGGCAGTGCCTGGTCGAGCCCGGCTACAGCTGCTTTGGCGAACCGAGCGATTGCCAGTTTCGCTGCGGCGACAGCGCACTCGACCCGGGCGAGCAGTGCGACGACGACAACCTGCGCAGTGGCGACGGCTGCAGCTCGGTCTGCACGATCGAACCGGGCTGGGATTGCATCGGCGTCGGCGCCGGCTCGTGCGCGCCGATGTGCGGTGACGGCCTGGTGCGCGGTCTCGAGGCGTGCGACGACGGCGCCACAACCGACGGCGATGGCTGTTCGGCTACCTGTGCACTCGAGCCCGGCTATGTGTGCGTGGGTCAACCCAGCTCGTGTGCGCCATCGTGCGGCAATGCCACGATCGACACTGGCGAGACGTGCGACGATGGCGCCAGCAATGGCGGCGACGGCTGCTCGGCCAACTGCCAGGTCGAGGCCGGCTACGCATGCATCGGAGAGCCCAGCCTGTGCACCCCGTTTTGCGGCAATGGCGCCATCAACAGCGGTGAGTCGTGCGACGATGGCAATGGCAGCGCCGGCGATGGCTGCGCGCCCAACTGCAGCGTCGAGGTCGGCTGGACGTGTCTTGGCGCCGGCCCCGGCTCCTGCACGGCGATCTGCGGCGACGGCCGGCTGCGCGGCAACGAGCTGTGCGACGACGCAAATCTCGACGACGGCGATGGCTGCAACTCGGGCTGCCAGATCGAACCCGGCTACAGCTGCGTCGACGAACCCAGCTACTGCGCGCCAACCTGCGGCAACGGCCGGATCAACCCCGGCGAGGCCTGCGACGACGCCAACCTCACGCCGGACGACGGCTGCGGTGTGACCTGTGCGGTCGATCCTGGCTACCTTTGCACTGGCGAGCCGAGCCGCTGCACACAGCAGTGCGGCAACAGCACGATCGATCGCGGCGAGGGCTGCGACGACGGCGGCCGCACCGATTTTGACGGCTGCTCGAGCAACTGCCAGGTCGAACCGGGCTGGGTCTGCAGCGGCTCCCCCAGCCGGTGCCGCGCCACCTGCGGCAACGGCGATCTCGACAGCGGCGAGCTCTGCGACGACGCCAACCTGCGGGCCGGCGACGGCTGCACCGAGTTCTGCACGGTCGAGACCGGCTGGTCGTGCCGGGGCAGCGGCCCGTCCTCGTGTCTGCCAGTCTGCGGCGATTGTCGGGTGCGCGGCAACGAACGTTGCGACGACGCCAACGCCGACAACACGGATGGCTGCACCGACACCTGCCAGGCCATGCTCGGATGGACCTGCGGTGGCGAGCCGAGCGTCTGCGTCTGGCTGTGCGGCAACGGCGCCATCGACGGCGGCGAGGTCTGCGACGACGGCAACCCCGATCGGGGCGACGGCTGCGATCCCAACTGCTCGCTGGAGCCCGGTTATGTGTGCCATGGCGAGCCCAGCATGTGCGTGGCGAGCTGCGGCAACAGCCAGGCCGATCCGGACGAAAGCTGCGACGACGGCAACAGCGCAGGCGGCGATGGTTGCAGCGCCAACTGCGCGATCGAGGATGGCTGGAGCTGCATCGGCGCGGGCCCGGGCACCTGCGCAACCACCTGCGGCGATGGCCGGGTGCGCGGCAGCGAGCAGTGCGACGATGCGGACCAGACTGCCGGCGACGGCTGCGACGGCGCCTGCCGCATCGAGAGCGGTTACTCGTGTGCCGGCGAGCCGAGCTACTGCGCACCCAACTGCGGCAACGGCCAGCTCGATCCGGGCGAGAGCTGCGACGACGACAATATCGACGGCAACGACGGCTGCACCAGCGTCTGCGCGATCGAGCCGGGCTGGACCTGCGCCGGCGAGCCGAGCCGCTGCGTCTTCAGTTGCGGCAATGGCTCGATCGAAGGAATCGAAACCTGCGACGACGACAACACCGCTGGCAACGACGGCTGTTCGCCGCTGTGCGCGATCGAGCCGGGCTACGTCTGCACCGGCGAGCCCAGCGCGTGCGAGCTCGCCTGCGGCAACGCCGGAATCGACGGCGACGAGCAGTGCGACGACGGCAACCGGCTGGCCAGCGACGGCTGTTCGCCGCTGTGCACCATCGAACCGGGCTGGCTTTGCGATGCGGTCGGCTGCCACCCGCTGTGCGGCGACGGCGTGCTGCGCGGCGACGAGGGCTGCGACGACGGCAACGACCGCCGCCATGACGGCTGCTCGGACCGCTGCCAGATCGAACCCGGCTGGACGTGCGGCGGAGAGCCGTCGCAGTGCACGGTGGTCCCGGAGCCGGACGGCGATGGCGACGGTGTGCCCGATCTGGCTGACAACTGCCCGACCGTCAGCAACCCGGATCAGTACGATCGCGACGGCGATGGTATTGGCGACGCCTGCGACGGCGATCGCGACGGCGATGGCTTTGACGACGATCTGACGATCTCCGGTGGCGCCTGCGCGTGCCGCGGCGGTGACGGCGCGCCGGCGTGGTTCGTCGGCGCCGGTGTGCTGTCACTGTACTGGCGTCGGCGCTGGCGTCAGGCGGGCGGAGTACAGACGGCCTCGACCCGCGCGCTGCCACAGACGTAGGAGCCACCAGCCCGACACTCGCTGTTCTGCATGCGGTCGGACGCCCAGCTGGCATCGGCGGCGTCGCAGCGCGCGATCGCGGTGCGCTCGGCCTCGGGCACCGGCGTGTCGGACGAACTCAGAAACGCATCGTCGGAGGCACAGCTGCGATCGATGGCCTCCTGCGAGCGGGTCGTGCTCGGCGTGGCGCCGCCGCACCAGCACTGTTTCCAGGCCGCGGTCAGCTGCTGGCACGGTGAGGGTTCGCAGGCGGCCGCCAGTGCAGCGACCAGCGAGCACGCGAACAGGAACGAGCGCATCAATCCTTCTTGGGCTGCGCCTTGATCAGCGCCTTGCCGTCCTTGATTACCACCTTGAACTCGACCGAGCTCCCGTGCTTGGACGCGATGTTGGCCGCCCGCTCCTGCAATTGCTTGGACAAGGATTCGAGCGACACCTTGGTCGACTCGCCGGTCCGCTTGCGCGCCAGCACGTAGGTGTCGAAGATGCGCTTGATCTGGTCGTCGGCGACCGGGGCTGCGGTCGCTGGCCGCGGTCGCGGCGGTTCGCGCTTGGCCGCTGCCGGCTCCGGCCCCTCGCCCACCTGATCGACCTCGGTGGGGGCGGCTTTCCTATCGGCCTCGACCTTGGCCGCCTTGCGCTTCGCCTTTTGCACGTCGCGGTGAAAGGTCCCCTCCTCGATCTGCGTGAGGGTGCGGGTCCACAACTGATCGTACGAGACGAAGCGCGCATACAGCGTGTTGAGGCGGAACTTGTTGACCGTCGAGACCAGGCGCGCGCGGTCGCGCATTGCATTGAGCTTCTTGCGCAGCTGCTCGCGCTCGGCCGCGGGATACGTCCGCTCGTTGCCGAGGAAGTACTGCTCGAAGGCCCGGTGCAGTTCGAGCAGCTGGCGTTCCAGCGCCGCCACGTCCTTGCTGATATCTTCCATCGGCCTCTCGGCAGTTGCGCAGTGACTTCTAGCAGATAGCTATCGCTTGCGCCATCGCCGCATCCTGCGGGCTTGCTGGGTGGCAGCGGCTATGCCATCGATGGCGGACACAGGAGTCGACCCGATGAAAAAAACACCACCGGCTCCACCTGGGGGCAACAACCGCGAAGAGATGCTGGACCGGGGGTATGCCGCGCTCGACAGTGACGATCCAAAAACCGCGCACGCGATCGGCGAACAACTCGTCGCTGCCGACAAGCGCGATGCCCAAGGCTACCGGCTGCAGGCCGAAGCGCTGCTGGTCCAGGACCGGGCCGACGAGGCACTGGCGCTGCTCGAGCGCGGGATCGATCGCTGCCGCGACGAACCGCTGCTGCTGGCGGCGCGGGCCGAGGTGCTGCTCGACGTCTTCGATGACCCGCTCGAGGCAGCGCCCGATCTCGAGCGCGCGCTGAAGAAGATCGCGGATCCCGAGACCGCGGCCGAGGTCGGCCTGCTCTACGCCGACGCCTGCCTGCGGCTGCAACAGCCAGCGGCCGCCCTGGCTGCCGCCGAGGGTGCAGCGATCGCCCTGCCCGAGGTGCCCGACCCGCACTACCTGCAGGCGCAGGCGCTGTTCGACCTGTTGCGCTTTGACGACGCGCTCGCCGCGGTAGCGCGCGCCGTCGATCGCGATCCGCGCTTTGCCGCGGCCTACCACCTGCGCGGCGAGATCCTGGCGTTCGTCGACGACGCACCCAGGGCGCAGGCCGCATTCAAACGGGCGCGCCAGCTCGACCCCGAGGCGTTTGCGCCGCCACCCAGCATCGGCGAAGAGGAATTCGGTCGTATCGTGGCCGAGGCCATCGACGCCCTGCCGCCCCAGGTCGCCAACTATTTGAACAACGTCGCGATCGTGGTCGACAACCGGCCCAGCCTCGAGTTGCTGCGCGCGTCCGACCCACCGCTGACGCCGGCCTGCCTGGGAATGTTTGACGGCACGCCGCGGCCGGACGAGCGGACCGACGACCCGTGGACGATGATGCCGCGAGCGGTGCGGCTGTTTCGCGACAACATCTTGCGCCAGTGCCGAGACCGCGCCGACGTGGTCGATGTGGTCTCGACCACGTTGTTACACGAGGTCGGCCACTTCCTGGGCCTCGACGAGGACGATCTCGTGGAGCGCGGGCTGCACTGATTTTATCAGAGGGCCTGTCGGGCAGGCCCTCCCCCGCCGGAGCAAGTCCGTCGGGGCCCCCACCCAACCAGCGCTGTCAATGACACCTCGTCGCTTTGCTCCGAGGTGCTGTTGCAGATATGCAGGTTATTGGACGGTCTCGGGCACGCTCGTCTTCTCGGGGGCCACTGGCGGTGCCGCCGGGGGCTGCTGTGCGGCCAGCCGACGCCGGTGGTCCTCGTCGCGTCGCCGCCGAAAGAACAGCACCTCCTCGAACAGCCCGAGCAGGATGTACAGCCCGCTCAGTCCAACCAGCATCAGCGACGGGCTGACGTGCAGCACCGCGCAACCGGCGGCGAGCCCGACCAGCACCGCGCTGACGACCGCCAGCGCCCGGATCGACAACCGGCCACCTTTGAAGGTGCGGTAGCGGATGTTGGAGACCATCAGGTAGGAAAGCACCAGCACGATCGCCAGCACCGACCAGTGGCGCGCCACCTCGCCCGAGCCCAGGCTGTGGTGGGCGATGACCAGCGAGACGATGGTGCAGGCCGCCAGCGGGATCGGCAGCCCGATGAAGTGATCGGAGGCACCGCCGTGGCTGCGGTGGGCCAGCACGTTAAAGCGCGCCAACCGCAGCGCGCCGCAGCAAGCGTAGATCATGGCGACGACGATCGCGACCCGGCCAAGCGGCTCGAGCCCCCACTTGTAGACCAGGATCGAGGGCGCCGCGCCAAAGGTCACCACGTCGGCCAGCGAGTCGAGCTCGACGCCGAAGTCGCTCTGGGTACGGGTCAGCCGCGCCACCCGGCCGTCCATGGCATCGAAGAAGACGCCAAAGAAGATGGCGACCGCGGCCTGAAACAGCTGGTCGCTGGTGGGATCACCTGACGCCAAAATGATCGAGAAGATGCCGCAGCAGATCGAGGAGACGGTGAAGGCATTGGGCAGGACGAACAGCGCCTTGCCCAGGTTGAAGCGGAACGGACGGGGCCGGCGCCAGCGCAGTTTGCGTCGGCGCTCGCCGCGGCGGCGCTCGTCGCGACTCGGCGGCGGCGAGCTGTCGTCGCGCGAGTTGCCGCTGCTCACCGCGCGTACCCGCACGCGGCCAGATCCTGGTTTTCGAGCGAAGCGCAGTTGCAGGTCTTGAGCGCCGCCTCGCACGACTTCTTGTCAGCGTCGGTTGGCTGGCGTTGCTGTTTTTGCACCTCGACTCGCGTCGAGCATTGCTGCCGCAGGTACTCGGTGTGCTGGCACTGACAGATGCGATCGGCCAGGGTAGCGCACGGATCGCACCCGAGCAGCCCGATCGCGGGCAGCAGGCAGAGGGAGAGCAGCAGGAGGCGTCGCATCCGGCCTGTATACTACAGCGACGTTCGTCGAGGAACCTACTTGATCTCGACCGCGGCGCCCTGCTCCTCGAGCTTGGCCTTGATCTTGGCGGCCTCTTCCTTGGAGACGCCTTCCTTGACCGCCTTGGGCGCGGCCTCGACCAGCTCCTTGGCCTCCTTGAGGCCGAGGTTGGTGATCTCGCGGACGACCTTGATGACCTGGATCTTCTTGTCACCGACGCCCATCAGCATGACGTTGAACTCGGTCTGCTCCTCGGCCGCCGCCGCGCCGCCCGCCGCCGGCATTGCCATCATCATGCCGCCGCCGGCCGCTGCCTTGACGCCCCACTTCTCCTCGAGCATCTTGACCAGGTTGGCCGCGTCCATGATCGTCAGGGTCGAAAGCTCGTCAGCGATCTTCTGCAGGTCTGCCATTTTCTACTCTTTTTTCTAGGGGCTGTCGGGCAGCCCCTCTGCCGTCGGGCACAGGTCCCGACGGCATTCACCCAACCAGCAACGGTTTTGGTTAAACGGTTCTGTTTAAGCCGCCTTCTTCTCGTTCTTCTCGAGATCTTCCTTGCGCGCCTGGACCACGCCCACCACGTGCTGCGACGGCGCATTGATCTGGCCGAGCAGCTTGGCGGCCACCGCATTGATGGTGCCGAGCAGCATGCCACGCAGCTCACTGAAGCTGGGCATCGTCGCCAGCGCCTTGACTTCGTCAGCGTTGAGCTTGGCGCCACCAGCAAAGCCACCGCGGATCTTGAAGCGATCGACCTCCTTGGCATAGGCGGTCGCCACCCGCGCCGGAGCCGCCGGATCGTCGGTGCTCCAGGCGATCGCAGTCGGCCCGTCGAGCAGGTCGACCGCGATGTTCATGGTCGTCTCCTTGAACGCGAGCCGGGCCAAGCTGTTGCGCACCACCTCGTAGCGCACATTGGCGACTTTGAAGCGTCGCCGCAGCGCGGTCGACTCGGCGACCGTCAGCTTCGACACCCCGGTGAACACGGCGCCTTCGACGTTGCCGAAGAGTTCGTGCCACCGCTTCACCCTCTCCTCTTTTGTCTGTCGGTCCAAATCCCTTACCTCCTTCGTCCGAATAGCGAGCCACGTCCCGTGCCTGGACGCGCCCTTGTTGGCGACGCCAGACGTGCGTCAGAACTGCGACGAGAACGAACCTGCTCCCGGACGAGAGCTGCGGGATCGCCTCGCCTCGGCTGGCATCGGGTGGCCTGGCTGCGTTTGCCGCCCGAAGATTATGACCCGTTTGCCAACGCGCGCCCGGGTGCCAGCTTTCTCTGACGAGCTGTGCTGCTATTTCTAAGGGTCTGTCGGCCAGACCCTCTGCCGCCGAGGAGACCTCGACGGCATTCACCCAAGCAGCACCTATTATCTCGCACCGCGGCTCTTGACAAGCCGCAAGCGCGATCACTCCTTGGTCAGCATCGAAGCCAGGTCGACGCGCACGCCCGGCCCCATGGTCGACGACACCGACAGGCTGCGCATGTAGGTGCCCTTGGCTGACGGCGGCTTCATGCGCTGCAGCGTATCGACCAGCGTGGTCAGGTTACCGGCCAGGGCCTCGGCTGTGAACGAGGCGCGACCGACCGGCGTGTGCACGATGCCCGCCTTCTCGACGCGGAACTCGATGCGGCCGGCCTTGGCCTCCTTGACCGCCTTGCCGATGTCCATGGTGACGGTGCCCACCTTGGGGTTGGGCATCAGGCCGCGCGGACCGAGCACCTTGCCCAGCTTGCCGACGATGGCCATCATGTCCGGCGTCGCCAGCACCTTGTCGAAATCCATGAACCCGGTGGTGATCTTCTCGGACAGGTCCTCGCCACCGATGATGTCGGCGCCGGCCTCGCGCGCCTCGCGCTCCTTGTCGCCCTTGGCAAACACGGCCACGCGCACGGTCTTGCCGAGACCGTGGGGCAGCGACACCGAGCCGCGAACCATCTGGTCCGAGTACTTGGGGTCAACGTTGAGGCGCAGCGCCATGTCGACCGACTCGTCGAACTTGGCGTGGGACGACGCCTTGACCAGCTTCATCGCTTCGAGCGGCGAGTACTTGGTCACGCGGTCGATCTGCTTCAGCGCATCGCGATGCTTCTTTCCGTGCGTCGGCATTGTTCAATCCTCAGTGGTGCAAACGGTCCAGCGTCAACCGGACCTCCCACGTTGTCAGTCGACCACTTCGACGCCCATCGAGCGGGCGGTCCCGGCCACGGTGCGGGCATTGGCCTCGAGGTCGTTGCCGGTCAGGTCCGGCGTCTTGAGCGTGGCGATCTCGCGCACCTGCGCCCAGGTCACCTTGCCCACCAACTCCTTGCCCGGCTGCTTGGAACCGCCGCCCGGCTTCTTGTCCATCTTGAGACCGGCCGCCTTTTTGAGCAGCACGCTGGCCGGCGGGGTCTTGGTGACAAAGGTGAATGAACGGTCGGCATAGACGGTGATCAGGACCGGGATGGTCATGCCTTCCTGGCTCTGAGTGCGCGCGTTGAACTGCTTGCAGAACTCCATGATGTTGACGCCGTGCTGGCCCAGTGCCGGACCGACCGGGGGCGAAGGATTGGCCTTGCCCGCCGGGCACTGCAGCTTGACGTACGCCATTACTTTCTTTGCCATTGCGCTCTCCTTGGTGGTTCAGCGATCGCGGGTGGCGATCTCCCACCGGTACAAAGAAGCCGGCGTTGTAGCGCAGCGAATGAGGCCTGGCAAGCGTCACGAAAAAAACTCGGTGCCAGCACCAGCCGCGATTGTTACTTTGCTGGTCATGAAAAGACTGCCGATCGCTCTCTGCGCCCTGCTCGTCTCGACCGCGGTGCTGGCTGCCAAGCCGTGCAAGGAAACCGACTTCAAGGGCTGCCTCAAGGCGTGCGAGAAAAAGAAAAACGGCCCCAGTTGCCGCAACCTGGGCAACCTGTTCCGCAAGGGAAAGGAGGGCGCTCCGCAGGACGAGGCCAAGGCCTACACAGCGATGAAGCGCGCCTGCGACCTGGGCGACGCAGCGGGCTGCGGCTATGCCGGCATGTTCAGCGAAAAGGGCATGGGCACCGAGGTCAACAACGAGGCGGCGGCAAAGTTCTACACCAAGGGCTGCCAGAAGAAGCACGGCGGCAGCTGCCTGCAGCTGGGCATGGCGTATTACAATGGCTCGCTGGTCGCAGCGGACAAGCCCAAGGCCACCGAGTTATACGGCAAGGCCTGTCAACTCAAGGAAGACAACGGCTGCATCAAACTGTCGCTGATGGAACTGCAGGCCGACGGCATCGCAGCCGCACCGGACAAGGCCGTCAAACGGCTGACTCCGATGTGCAAGCGCAAGGTCGGCCGCGCATGCACCGAGCTGGCCATCGGCTACTTCCGGGGCGAGACCGGCAGCGTCGAAAAAGAAAAGGCCAGCGAGCTGTTCGTATCCGGCTGCAAGTACGGCGACGCCCGCGCCTGCCAGCTCTACAGCGAGAACTTCTCGGGCCCGCAGGAGGTACCCGCCTCGGCGCCACAACCGCAGCCGTAGCGAACGGCCCGGGCGACTGCACCAGAATTTCTACCGAGCGAGGGTCAGGTCTTCTCGACCTGATCGAAGTCGAGCTCGACCGGCGTCGAGCGACCGAAGATCGAGACCAGCACGCGCACCTTCTGCTTCTCGTGGTTGACCGCCTCGATGGTGCCGTTGAAGTTGGCAAACGGCCCCTCGGTCACGCGCACGCCGTCGCCGTCCTCGAACTGCACCCGCGGCTTGGGCTTGAGCGAGCCCTCACTGATCTGGGTGGTCAGGCGGCTCACTTCCTCCTCGGTCACCGACGGCGGATTGGTCAGCCCACCGACAAAGCCGGTGATCTTGGGCGTGTTCTTGACGGTGTGCCAGGTGCGCTCGTTGAGCACCATGTGGACCAGCATGTAGCCCGGAAAGAACTTGCGCTTGCTGGTGCGCTTGCTGCCGCGGACCATCTCGACCACGTTTTCGGTCGGGATCAGGATCTCGCCGAACAACTCGCCGAGACCATCCAGCTTGATGCGCTCCTCGAGCGACTTCTTGGCCTTGTACTCATAGCCCGAGTAGGTGTGAACCACGTACCACTTCTTGATGATTCCCGTCGCTACCGACGGCTGACTTTCGCTCATCGCTATCCCCAGACTATTTCGGCAGTGCGGCCCGGAAGAGACCATCCGAGGCCGACGAGTATGCCATGTCGAACACCCCGAGGATGGCCGCCATGATGAACGAAAAGACGATGACCACGATCGTGGCCGCCCGGGCCTCCGGGTAGGTCGGCCACGACACCTTCTTCAACTCGACCACGACCTCGCGCGACAGCTCGTTGGTGGTCTTGTTGCGCCAGGTCAGAAAGCCGGCCGCCACCGCGACCGCCAGCGCGATGCCGGTGGTCATGGTGAAGCGCTGGCCGATCCAAGACGGGTTGATCCAACCCGCGATCGCCCAGACCGAGGTCAGTAACTTGTCGAGGACCACCCACAGCAGCGCCGTGGCACCGATGAAGAACACCGCGACTAACGTACCGATCGATCGCATCGCTTCGACCTTTTAACGCGCCCGCAGGCGCGGTCTTCCTTGGCAGGCCCGGAGGGGATCGAACCCCCAGCCCCCGGTTTTGGAGACCGGTGCTCTACCAGTTGAGCTACGGACCTAGTGCGTACCTCGCTTACTCGATGATTTCCGTTACCACGCCTGCGCCGACGGTGCGCCCGCCCTCGCGGATCGCGAACCGCAGCTCCTTCTCGATCGCCACCGGGGTCAGCAACTCGATCGTCATCTGCACG
>Ga0315268_10003052_pt1 | contig 18568 bp, 19 predicted proteins | sample C1_top_MG_FD_204535 | JGI IMG/M metagenome (GOLD analysis project Ga0315268, IMG submission 204535) | Sediment microbial communities from Yellowstone Lake, YNP, Wyoming, USA - C1_top | ecosystem: Environmental > Aquatic > Freshwater > Lake > Sediment | place: USA: Wyoming | collected 2017-08-01
AACTCGGCATTACTCCGGAAGAAGATAGGGCGTGGCACGAAAAACATGGGGGCCAACCCGCGGATTTTTCAAAACTTGAAAAATAAATATTTTTGCCCATTCCGATGGGGGATTTTCTACCAAAAACGTGAAAAGCGGGCATTTTTTGAATAATTTCACGATTATGTTGACAAAAGCGTGAAAAGTGTATAATAATGATATATGACAAAAATACTCAATGTGTTCAATAAAATAAATTCACTGCGAGAAAGATACTACAAGGCTTCGATTGGCAAAGAGGCGCTTATTAAGCTTATTTCCGAAACCGAAGTTGCCGAGCAGGTGTACAACTCAAATGCCATCGAAAACAGCACGCTTACTCTTGAGGAAACTGAAAAAATACTTCTTCAAATCGATCTGGACAGGTTTATCTCTGAACGGGAAATTTTTGAGGCCAAAAATCTGGCGCGGGTTGTATCATACATAGATAAAAAAGCCAAGGAGCGGGAGCTTACTCTTGAAGTGATTTTGTTTCTCCATAAGATGCTGATTTCAAATATCCGTGATGATATCGCTGGAAGATTCAGACAGAATAATGAGTTTGTGCGCGTCGGGAATCATATTGCCCCCAATTCAAAAGAGGTGGTGGGCCGGCTTGAAAAAATGTTGTCCGGATATAATGCTACAAATCACGAAAACATTATCAGGCGTATAGCGAAATTGCATCTGAATTTTGAGTATACTCATCCATTTTGTGATGGCAACGGCCGCATAGGACGCGCCATTAATAATTATTTGCTGATTCGGGAAGGATTTGTTCCAATCAATATAAAATTTATTGACAGAAAAAAATATTACGAAGCATTCAGAGAATTTGACGCGAAAGGCGCGACTTCCATTATGGAAGAAATAGTGGGTAAGGCGCTGACTAACAGTTATCATAAACGGTTGGCGTATTTAGAGGGCAAAAAAATTATTACTCTGGCCGAATATGCCAAAAGGAATAAGCTTTCGCATTCAAATCTCATTAATAAAGCTACACGGCAAACCACTGAAGCTTTTTTGGAAAAAGGAATTTGGAAAATTGGGGTTGCGGAGCTTCGCCAGAGCTGACTATTGACGGGAAAAACCCGTCACTCGAATTCCGGCGGGGGAAATGAAAAAAATTGTAAGCAACTCCGCTAATTGTTTGTAAATTATGCTATCGCATTTTTTACAAACTTATAAAATAAGCTTGAAAAATATTCACTCGCACAAATAATATGCAAAAGGATGAAATAAAAGAAATCGTGAGGGACAGTTATTCGAAAATTGCCAGTTCTTCCGGATGTTCCTGTTGCGGATCTGACTGTGGGCCAGATAAAACGCAGGAAAAAATCGCCGAAGAAATCGGGTATGCAAAAGAGGAAATTGCAAAATTTTCGGAAGCCAATTTGGGCCTCGGTTGCGGTAATCCGGTGGCGATGGCCGAGCTCAAAGAAGGGGACGCAGTTTTGGATCTGGGGTCGGGCGCCGGTTTCGACTGTTTTTTAGCGGCCGGCCGGGTTGGAGAGAAAGGAAAGATTATTGGGATAGATATGGTTTCCGAAATGGTGGAAAAAGCGCGGGAGAACACCGAAAAATACGGATATAAGAACATTGAGTTCAAGCTGGGCGACATCGAAGCGCTTCCTCTTGAGAACAATTCATTTGATATCCTTATCAGCAATTGCGTTATAAACTTGTCGCCGGACAAAGAAAAAGTTTTCCGGGAAGCCTATCGGATCCTCGCACCCGGCGGGAAAATGTTTGTTTCCGATATTGTCTTGCTTGAAGAACTTCCCGAAGAGATAAAGAAAGATAAAAAACTCCTTTCTGGTTGCGTGGCCGGAGCTCTTTTGAGAGACGATTATATCAATAAGATAAAAGAAGCTGGCTTTTCCGTGGAAATTCTTTCGGAAGACAAAGATATCAGCAAAAAACAATATCAGGGTATGCCACTGGAGAGTCTCAAAATCAAAGCCGTTAAGAAATAGGGGGAAAAATCCTTTGCTCGAATTCTGGCGGGGGACCGTAAAATACAATTGAAACTATGAACCAATTCCAACTTTTTGCCTCCCCCTGGTGGGTCAATTTATTCATACTTGTTCCGTTTCTGGCTTATTACAACTGGCAGGGAAAATTGAGTATCCCGGCAAGAATTTTTGTTTATACGGCTGCTTTTGGTGCTGCCTTCGGCTTTATGGAAGCAGCAACGGTAATATATCTTCGCGGGTCACTAGGACTTCTGGCGGGAGGAGCAAAAATTTTTCAGGAATTAGTTAATAGCGAAGCCCTGTCCAGCGAATTTAGCCGCCGGTTGTTTCTTATTGAAACGTTTCGCGAGACTGCCACCATAGCGATGCTAATCGCAATTGCGCTGGCTACCGTTTCTAAAAGATATAACCGCTGGGCAATCTTCTTTTGGGTCTTTGCCTTTTGGGACATTTTTTATTACGCTGGCTTAAAGCTCATCCTTGGCTGGCCACAATCTCTTTTTACGGTTGATATCCTATTCCTCATTCCAGTTCCCTGGTACTCCCAAGTGTGGTATCCAATCTTAATTTCCGCTCTTTTGATATTGTTTGTTATTGCCGGCAGGAATAAGTTCCGGAAAAAATAATCCCTGCCGAAAGGCTTAAGCGCCCGCAGTAATGCTGGTGCTTTTTTTATAAAATTTTTCCAGCTAACAAGGGCTGGTTTTTGTTAGATTGGGCAAGGTAGTGTTGCACTTGGCCAAAGACTGGAAATCTCTCCCAGAATATGGTAAAATGGAAAAGTCTTGAATCTAGGAAAATAAAATGGCTCGACGCCGAAAAAGAGGAAAAAACAACGAGGAAGAAGAAAAGCCGTCCGGCCGGCGGCGGGGAAGGCCGCCCAAAGGAAGGGGTATAAGCATTGACACCAAAAGAAGCATCATTGCCGTTTTTCTGATTGCCTTGGCGATTCTTTCCGTTTTCAGTCTGTTTGGCGGAGCGGGAGCTTTTGGAAAATATCTCAGCAAGATTTTGTCGCTGGCTTTTGGCATTGGGCGCTACCTTTTGCCGATTCTTATGTTGGCCGTTGGTCTTTTGTATTTCCGGCGTGACACCGAATCCTACTATATTTTCGTGGCGGTTGGCTTTTTCGTATTCCTCGCCAGCATTTTGGGAATTGTTCATATCTTCCGTCCGCTCGGTCAAATGGTCGAAGTCGCAAAAAAAGGCTTGGGCGGCGGATTTTTGGGCGCGGCGGCGGCTTATCCCACTCTCAAGCTTTTCGGTTTTTGGGCGGGACTTATTGTTCTTTCCACCTTGGCCTTAGCCTCGCTTCTTTTGGCGCTCAATGTTCCTTTGCGGGCGCTTCTGGCTCCGGTGAAATGGCTTCGCGAGTCTGATGAAGAAAAGACGGAAGACGAGCGAGGAAAGGATTTGAAAGCAATTGAGACAGATGAGGATCTTGAGGCAAAAATGAAGAAGCCGGCCGAGATCGGCGGGCTTTTAGGAAGAGAACCGGGAAGAATAATGCCCGCCAGAAGAATAATGGCAGCCGGAGGAGTGGCGGCCGCGATTGGCTGGAGGTTTCCGCCCCTTGATCTTTTGGAGAGAACAACCGGCACGGCCAAGGCCGGCGACATTGAGACTAACGCGAAAATTGTTCAAAAGACTCTCAAAAATTTCGGGATTGATGTTGAGATTGGCGAAATCAGCGTCGGACCTTCGGTGACGCAATATTGCTTCAAGCCGGCGGCGGGAGTAAAACTCTCGAAAATCACAACCCTTAACAATGATTTGTCCTTGGCGCTGGCAGCCCATCCCATTCGGATTGAAGCTCCTATTCCTGGAAAGTCGCTCATAGGAATCGAGGTTCCTAACAAAGTTCCGACTTTGGTGCGCCTTCGCGATATCTTGGAGAGCCCTGAATTCTCGGAGAGAAAATCGAACCTTACAATTGCCCTTGGCCAGAATGTGGCCGGAAATTATATCCTCAGCGATCTTTCCGAAATGCCCCACCTTATGATTGCCGGAGCCACGGGAACCGGAAAAAGCATTTGCATCAACACCATAATCACCACGCTGCTTTATCAAAACTCACCGGATGATCTAAAATTGATTCTTATTGACCCCAAACGGGTGGAGCTCACTGCTTTCAATGGCATTCCTCATCTCAAGACCCCAACCGTGGTGGACAACGGAAAGGTGGCCAACGCCTTGAAGTGGGCGATTGGAGAAATGGAACGGCGCTATAAAATGCTTCAAGACAGCGACTCGCGCGATATTTTCTCCTATAACAGCAAGATAAAGGAAGGACGGAAGAAGAAAATTGTTGACGAAGAAATGGGCGAGGCGGGCGAGGAAGAAGTGAAGCGCTTGCCTTTTATTGTGATAATCATTGACGAGCTGGCGGACATCATGGCCAGCCACGCCAAAGAAGTAGAAGCAGCTATTGTCCGGATTTCCCAAATGGCGCGGGCTGTCGGAATCCATCTTATTGTTTCCACCCAGCGCCCATCAGTTGAAGTTCTCACCGGCCTTATCAAAGCCAATATCACAACTCGCATCGCTTTTCAGGTGGCGACCCAAATTGACTCGCGAACCATTCTGGACATGGCTGGCGCTGAAAAGCTTCTTGGAAACGGCGATATGCTTTATCTTTCCGCCCGTTCGCCTAAACCCAAAAGAATTCAGGGAGTTTTTGTTTCCGAATCAGAAGTGAGGCGAGTGGTGAAGTCAATCAAGTCGCGGCTTGAGGAAGAAGTGGAGTATGACGAAGAAGTCACGGCGCCGCAGAAAATCAGTTTCGGCTCGCGTGGAATGCTTGTTTTTAGAGGAGGAAGTGAGGGTGAGGACGAGCTCTATGAGGAGGCCAAGGATACTATCATGAGAGCCGGAAAGGCTTCAGCCTCGCTTCTTCAGCGAAGATTGCGAGTCGGCTATGCCCGGGCGGCGCGGCTTCTTGACATCCTTGAGGAGGACGGCGTGATCGGCCCGGCCGATGGTTCAAAACCCAGAGAAATTTTGATGAGCAATCCCAGTTCCAGCAGCGGAGAAGCAAAATATGAGGATGAGGATTATGACCAGCGAAAACGCGATAGTTGGCAGATGTAGTTTTAGGGATTATAATAAATTCACCCTGTTAAATCCGCTTTGCGGAATCCGCCCAGGGCGGATTATTTAACAGGGCAAAAACAAAAACAAAAGTTAAAAACAGGTTTCTCGTTGCCTGTTTTTATTGTATTGTTAGTATGACGTAAATCAATGAATTGCGAATAGATATAGAAACGTTTTAGCAAATTCGCAATTTGCGGATTGGCCCGCCTGCAACGATGTTGCAACTTCGGGCAGGCATTTATTCGCATTATTAGCATAGTATCATGATTCGCGGTTTCACTAGAAAAAAAGTAAACTCTCTGACCCTTGGCGAGCAGCTCAAAAAAATGCGGAGCGACAGCCGGCTGACTCTTCACGAAGTTTCGCGGGAAACAAAAATTCCGGTGAAGTATCTTGTAATGATTGAAGAAGGGGATTATGAAAAGCTTCCGCCCGACGTATACGTCAAAGGATTTTTGAAAAGTTATGCTGATTATCTGGGCATTGAGCACAAGAAGCTGATCGGCCTTTATCTTCGCGACAAGGACATCAAAAAAAATCTGGAAAAAAGCGGCCAAGGAAAAAAAGCGCCCCAAAAGTTCCGAGTCCCGCGCTTTGTAGTGACACCCAGAATGATAACTGCCGTGATTGTGATTCTTGTTGCCATTGGCGGATTTTATTATTTATACCGCGAAATCGGCCGCTTTGCCGCTCTTCCGCGGCTGGTTGTCACTGAACCAATGGGCGACACCTCTCTTGAGGGAAATTCAGTGACAATTTCCGGATTTACTGACCAAGATGCCAAGCTTGCCATCAATGACCAGCCGATAACGGTGAAAGACAATGGAGAGTTTCGGGAAAATATACTGCTTCAATCGGGACTGAACACTATCACCGTGTCGGCGGTAAACCGTTTTGGAAAAATAGCTTCAAGAACACTCAATATCAGATCGAACTATGAGAAGCCGGAAATGGCCCTCAAAGAAAACAGCGGAAACAATGGTCAAGTGAACGGAGAACAATCGAAAAAAGACAAAAGAGTCGAAGTGATGGTAAGGATTGATTCAAACCCAACTTGGCTTTCCATCGAGTCCGACGGCAATCTGGTTTATTCCGGAACAATGCTGGCCGGCGCGACGCAAAGCTTCAACGGAGAAAAGGAAGTGCGCGTCACCAGCGGAAAAGCCAACCAGACTTTCATTAAAGTGAACGGGAGAGCGGAAAAAATTCTGGCTGACACGCCGGGGATTGTGAGAGATGTGGTATTTGGGCCGAACGACTAATAAATTTGTCTGTTGGTAACAAAGTCATTGGTGGTGAGTCTGGTTGTTGGTCGTAAGTCATTGGATTTTGTTTCCTAAAAATCAAAGACTAATGACCTGTCCCACAACCAACGGCCGATGTTACCAATGACACGATTATATAATTCAATATATTTAATGCTATGCCTAAAGAAGAACCAAATAAGCAAGCTATTCTCGACGAAACCGTTAAAGAAATCAAAGACCGTTTCGGCGAAGGGTCGATTATGAAACTGGGCGAGGTGAAAAAAGTGGATGTGGCGGCCATTCCGACCGGTTCTCCCTCACTTGATATCGCGCTTGGAATCGGCGGAGTTCCGCGGGGGCGCGTCATTGAAATTTACGGGCCAGAAGCATCGGGCAAGACGACGCTTGCGCTTCATATTGTCGCCAACGCCCAAAAAACGGGAACAGCCGCTTTCATTGACGCCGAACACGCGCTTGATCCGGCTTACGCCAAAAAAATCGGAGTGAAGATGGACGATCTTTTGATATCCCAGCCTGACAACGGCGAGCAGGCGCTTGATATCGTGGAAACTTTGGTGCGCTCGAACGCGGTGGACGTGATTGTGATTGACAGCGTTGCGGCGCTCACGCCTCAAGCGGAAATCGAGGGGGAAATGGGAGACACGCATGTCGGACGGCAGGCAAGATTGATGTCCCAAGCCCTCCGAAAACTGACGGCGATTGTCGCGAAAGGAAACGTGACGGTTATTTTCATCAATCAGATTCGAATGAGGATTGGTGTAATGTTTGGCAATCCGGAAACGACTTCCGGCGGGCAGGCTTTGAAGTTTTATTCCTCCGTTCGCATTGAAGTCCGCCGCGCGGCCCAAATCAAGCAAGGTGATCAAGTTGTTGGAAACCGCGTGCGGGCGAAAGTGGTCAAAAACAAAGTGGCGCCACCTTTTCAAACGGCGGAATTTGATATTATGTACAACGAGGGGATTTCGAAAGAAGGTGATCTCATTGACACGGGAGTGAAATACGCCGTTGTCACCAAAACCGGCAATTCATTTTCCTTCGGCGAAACGAAACTCGGCGTCGGCCGCGAAAAAGCGAAAGTATTTTTGAAAGAAAATCCGAAAGTTTACGCGGAAATTGAAAAAGCGATCAAAGAAAAGGTGAAGGAATAACAAAATAAATTTATAAGATGGAAAATAATAATACGAAATTGCCATTTTTAATAATCGCGATAGCCTTCGTTATTCTTGTTGTGGGCTTTTTATTTTATTTATTCTATTTTAAACCAAAACAAGAGAAGCAAAAAATTGAAGCTCAAAAACAAAATCTTGAGGACATTTACAAAGAAACATTCGGTGATTTACCTGCTCCCGAAAAGCCAATAGAACAATTGACAGGCGAAGAAAGAGTGCAAAAAGAAGCTGAGTTAGCATATCAGAGTTGTTTTGATAAAACTGAAAATTTAAACGAACCTATAAACGGTATGATAACAAATAAATATAGGGTTGAATGGAACGGCGATAGCACTGGGGGCTGGGAGATGCGTTTTACTGATTGGTTAGTTAAAAAATATCCGGATTTCTGCAATGAATTTGATCTGAATAAAATAAAATTATTCTTGGATAAAAAAAGGGAAGAATACGGCGATGATTTTAGCACCTTTAAAGATTGAATCTCTGAACATTAATTATTTTGAGAAAAGAAAAAGCGGTGCTTTACAGAAATAGCAGCCGCTTTTTGATAATTTTTTGGCGCAAACTCCCAACTTGGTGTTAAGAATACAGGTGTCAAAAATATGCATATGCTGAAAAATGACACCTATTAATAATACCCAAGCTATTTGTTCCCAGAAGTATTGTCGGAATGAATCCTATCGGCGGAGATCGAAATATTTTTTCAGCTTGTTTTCATGAAGAATTCTTTCGGCGGTGACGATTTCTATGTGGCGCATAACTTCATAAACTTCCGCCACAAGGAGAATTTCATCTTCGCAAGGGTAGGGATACACCCAAACGCTTTTTTGGAGCTGAAAAAATCCCAATTCCTTGATTTTTTCCCGCAAGACCTCGCGGGCGCGGTTGCGGCGATTGGGAATGTCAAACATTACAATTCTCCATTTTCTGTCCCAGCACTTTGGCTTTTTGATGGCGAGCGTGTCAAAGCAAAATTCCCGAACTCTCTTCGCGCCCTTATTTGTGAGTTCGACTTTCATGCGGTCTCCTTTTTCCTGGATAATTTTTATAAAATTTCTTCTTTTTAGGTTTCGCATTGCGTAACCTATTTGTTTTTTTGAAAAACTTCTGGCGGGTTTGTATCCTCCAAGTATCCGAAACATATTGGGGGCGACAGCTCCGGCAAAACCGACAGTGCCAAGAGCCAGCGCGGCAAGCACAAACTTTCCGGCAGTCGCGGAAAAACTGTCGTCTTCATAGAGAAAATACTCAATTTTTTCTTTTAGTTTTTGCAAGAATTTATTGTGTAAAGCTTAGTCTTTTTTGGCTGTGTCAGTAATCAAATTTTACAGCAATTTTAATATGGTGTCAAATAAAAGCATATGCGTTTATATGACACCACTGTATGAATAATAAAAAGATCCAAGAGGATCCCTTTTTTCTTTGGTTATTTTTTGAATTGGGATTATTTATTCACCCTTTCAACATATTCTCCCGTCTCCGTGTTGATCCGGATCACATCACCGACTTTCACAAAAAGCGGCGTTGAGACTTTTATTCCGGTTTCAAGCGTCACCTGCTTCGTGCCGCCGTCGGCGGTATTGCCGCGGACTCCCGGCGGGGCCTCCACAACCCGAAATTCCATTTTGATTGGAAGTTCGATATTTATTGGCTGATTATTATAATTTAGAATTATCACTTCCGTGCCGTCGATTAAATAATTCGTTAAATTTCCCAAAACGGACTTGGGAAGGGAAAATTGTTCAAAACTAACATTGTCCATAAAAAAATAATTGTCATTTTCACGATAAAGATACCGAGCCTTTGTCTTTGAAATTTCCGCCTCTTCGATCTTGTCCGAGCCCTGAAAAGTTTTTTCCATCACGGCGCCGGTTCTGAGATTGCGAAGTTTGGTGCGCAAAACCGCCCCCGCGCGACTGATTTTGGAGTGCTGGTGAAAAACAACGGCGTAGGGCTCGCCGTTCAATGAAATATTTTTTCCGGTTTTGATATCAGATAAATTAAGCATAAGTTACTTCATCGTATACGACAAAAGCGCCATTGCTCTGGCTCTTTTGATAGCCCTGGCCACCATTCTCTGATGCTTCGAGCAGTTCCCGGTTCTTTTCGGGGGCATGATTTTGGCTTGCGAGCTCATGAACTTGCGAAGAAGCAAAGTGTCTTTGTAGTCAATGGCATCAATTTTGTTGGCGCAAAAGTAGCAGGACTTTTTTATTACCGGCGCTGGAGGTTGATGGTTCATAGGAAAAAGAATTTGAAATTTTAAATTTAAAATTTGAAATTATTTAAAACGGTATGTCTTCAATTTTCACTTCGTCCTGATTTTCGTCAATCTGAATAGTCGGAATTTCTTCGGGCTGGGGCGGGGCAGGCTGGGGAGACGGGGCTTGCGGTTGAGTGGATTGCGGCGCGGCCGGCTCGCCTCGATTCGCATCGGGTGAAGCGGGCTGGAACGAGGAAGTCTCCCGTGGCTTGCGGTCGAGCATAATCATATTTTCCATAACCACTTCAGTCGTATAGCGCTTCGCGCCGCTTTGATCCTGCCAGCTTCGGGTTTGAATTCTTCCTTCAACAAAAAGTTTGCTGCCTTTACGAAGATATTGTCCGCAGATTTCAGCCAGTCTTCCCCAAGTCACAATGTTGTGAAATTCGACCGATTCTCTTCTTTCGCCGGAATTGGGATCTTTCCAAACACGGTTGGTTGCAAGGCCAAAATTGGCGACGGATTGCCCTGAAGAAGTGGAGCGTAATTCCGGATCGCGGGTGATGTTCCCGATGAGCATTACTTTGTTGAGATCCATAGCTTTAAATTTAATGTTTAAAGAAATCCAAAATCCTAATATCGAAATCCGAGACAATACTTAAATTCAAATAACTGAAATCCAAAACGTTTTTTTAATTTGAATTTTATAAATTTTGATTTGTTTAGGGTCTAGTGCTTCGGATTTAGCATTTGCGGTTATTTCGGTGTTTCTTCCAGAATTTCACTTAATTTTTCGTCAAGATCGGAAAGAGCAGTCTTTGATTTCTTTTCGACAGGTTTTGTTTCTAGCTTCGGTTTTTTTACTATCTCTCTTACTCTCTTTTCAATTTTTTTCTCTTCGAATTTAATTTCCTGCGAGATGACTGGCTTTCCGACTTCGTCGGCCCGGACAATGATGTGGCGCATTATCTTGTCATAGAGACCTAAGCGCTTATTCATTTCGGGAATATTCTGCCTTTCGTCAAGCTCAAAACGGACGAAGCTGAAGAAAGCGTGCGTATTGTGCTTGATTGGATAGGCCAGTTTTCTTTTTCCGATGTCCGAAAAAACGCCCGAAAGCTTTCCGCCAAGACTTTCAAGGATTTCGGTGATGTCCTTTTTGATGGAATCAATTTTATTCTCGTTAGCGATAGAGGCGAAGAAGAGAAGTTCATACTCCATGGAATTCTCTACGAATTACGAATCAAATACCTGCCTGAAATGCTTTGATATTTATAAAAAAGCGTGGGTGTATGGAATATTTAACGGTAATACACTGATACAAAGCATTTTAAAGCAGGCGGGCGAATATACGAATAACTTACTAAAAACCGCCGAAGAAAGACCCTCCTTAGCGGATTTTGTATCCCAATCCCGTAAGAGGCGGGGAAACAGTGGACTTTCTTGATTATTGAGAATACTAGCAGAGTATATGGTTTTTGGCAAATTTTTAGCTATATTTTGAATTCAATCACATCTCCATCCTGAACGACATATTCCTTTCCCTCGGTTCGCAGCCAGCCGAGCTCGCGAGCGCGGATCCAGGAGCCCGCTTCCAAAAGTTTTGCCCAGTTTATCACTTCAGCTCTAATAAATTTTTCTTCAAAGTCACTGTGAACTACTCCTCCGGCTTGTGGTGCGGTGGAGCCTTTTTTAATAGTCCAAGCGCGGGTTTCTTTTGTTCCGACGATAGTGAAAAAAGTAATTAAATTCAAAATCTCATAAGCCTTTTTTATAAGCTGGTCTAGGTTTGATTCCATTCCAAGTTCTTTGGCTTCTTCATCTGGCATCTCTGAAAGTTCTTCTTCGATTTTTATGTCTAGCTCAACCGTATTGTCTCCAAGAGCTGAGCTCTTGGAGATTTTATCCTTAATGTTATAGACATAGACAGCTGGTTTCCAGGTGAGAAGTTGCAGATCCTTCACCGATTCATATTCCTCATCATTCAATTTTAACTCTTTGGCTAATTTTCCTTCTTCCAAAATATTTTTTATTTTCCCTATAATTTCCAACTTACGCTTAGCTTCTTTATCCATTCCCCGCACTTCTTTCTCGAGTTTAGCGATTCTTTTTTGGACCGTTTCCAGATCGGCCAAAATAAGTTCGGTATTCACAACTTCTATATCTCGTTTGGGGTCAATGGTGTTGTAAACATGTGTTATATCTTCTCCGCCCGAGGCGGACCCGCCTTTGGCGGGGAAAACACGGACTACCTCCGCGATGGCATCCACTTCCCGAATGTGCGACAAAAATTGGTTTCCCAATCCCTCTCCTTGGGCCGCGCCCTTGACAAGACCGGCAATGTCAACAAATTCAATAATCGTCGGAACGATACGCGCCGATTTTGAAATTTTGGCTATTTTTTCTAAACGCTCATCGGGAACTTTCACAATGCCAACGTTTGGCTCAATGGTTGTGAAAGGATAATTGGCAATATCAACGAGATTTTTGGTGAGGGCTTTGAAAAGGGTGGACTTACCGACGTTCGGAAGCCCGATAATGCCGATTTTGAAAGACATTGAAGCTTCTACAAATGTTTAATCTTACCAGATTCCTCTAGTTTTTTCACGACATCTGAAACTAGCTGGGATTTCGTGCGGTCGCAGATGAGAATTGCATCTGGAGTGTCCACGATTATTAAGTCTTTGACGCCAATGGTGACAATCAATTTATCTGCGCCGTAAACTAGCAAATTTTCACTGTCGAAATCCAAGTGTTCTCCTTCAATACGGACCAAGTGTTCTTTGCTGTCCCCGAGCAGGGTATCCTTAAGCGCCGTCCAAGAACCGACATCGCTCCAGTCAATTGAAACCGGAGCCACAATGACGTTCGGCTCATTTTCCATCACAGCATAATCAATGCTGATTTTGTCCATCTTGGGGAATTCTTTCTTCAAAACAGAATTAAAATTATCTTTCCCGACTGCATTTTTGATTTTCATCAGTCGTTTGTAAATGTCAGGAACGTAGGCCTTAAATTTTTCAATAATCGTTCTGGCTTTCCACAAAAACATCCCGCTGTTCCAGAAAAAATGTCCCGATTCAAGATATTTTTGCGCGGTTTCGAGGTTTGGTTTCTCGACGAATCTTTTAGCCTGAAAGAATTCCGTGGAGCCAAGCTTTTCGAGCAAATTTTCTTTTTCGATGTAGCCGTAACCCGTTTCCGGCGCGGTTGGGGCGATTCCAAAGGTGACAAGATATTCGGGATTTTTTTCAAGAAATTTTTCTCCTTGAGAAATGGCAGAGAGCAAATTTTCGGGATGTTTTATAAAATGGTCGGCAGGAAAAAATCCGACAGTTTCGTTTCCAAATTTTGCCACAATAATTGCTGTGGAGAGGGCAATGCTCGGGGCGGTATTTCTCCCGATGGGCTCGGCGATAATATTTTTGACCGGCATTTCCGGAAGCTCTTTTTTTACTTCCTCAATGTATTCTTTGTTGGTCGAAACAAAAATGTCCGCCGGCTCTGCAATTTTTCGGAGTCTTGAAAAAGTGTCTTGGAGCATCGTGTTTTCCGAAACCAGTTTTTGAAATTGTTTCGGTTTTCCTTGCCGGCTCACCGGCCAGAGCCTTGTGCCGCGTCCGCCGGCCATGATAATGAGTTTCATGTGATTCTCTACGAATTACGAATCGTATACGAATATACGAATCTGATAATTTGAATACTTATTAGTTCTTCTGATACAATGGTAACGGAGACTAATTCTTTTGTAAAATTTTGAAATATGTCCGAAATCAATCCGAAAATTTTCAAAGCCTATGACATTCGAGGGATATTCGGCGAGGATTTTGATGAGGAGGCAGCATATAAGATTAGTTTGGCGTACGGCCAGCTACGTAAAAAAGAATCGCAAAAAGATGAGGGATTGCAAATTGTGGTTGGTTCCGACATGCGCTTATCCTCCCCAGCCCTAAAAGAAAAATTGATGCGAGGCTTGGTAGACAGTGGAATGGATGTTATTGATGTAGGCCTGGTTTCCACACCGACCTTTTACTTTGCTGTAGCTCACTATGGATATGACGGAGGAATATTAGTTTCGGCCTCGCACAACCCAAAGGAATACAATGGCTTCAAGCTCGTGCGTGAAAAGGCTTCTCCTATAGGAGAAAATACAGGAATGTATGAGCTGAGGGATTTGGTATTGAGCCGGCAAATAGATAAAACGGCCAAAGAAGGAGAGATTACCAAAAAAGAAGGAGTTCTAGCTGATCAGGTGGCCCATGACTTGAAATACGCAGATATTTTCAAAATAAAAAAAATGAAAATTGTTATCGACCCGGCCAATGCAATGGGAAGCCTTTATTTTGACGAGTTGTTTAAGCACATTCCTGGAGAAGTAGTCAGAATAAATTGGGATCTCGATGGAACTTTCCCGTCTCATGAAGCCGATCCTTTGAAGGCGGAAAATATGGAAGAATTGTGTGAAAAGATTAAAAAAACAGGAGCGGATTTAGGAATTGCGACTGACGGTGACGGGGACAGAATTTTTTATGCTGACAATAATGGAGAAAGATTGGAACCCGGAATTACGCGAGCCATACTTTGCAAATTATTTTTGCGTGAAAAACCAGGATCGAAGATTGCTTATGATATCAGGCCGGGAAAAATCACACCAGATACCATTGTGGAAAATGGCGGAATTCCTATAGTTACCAGAGTCGGACACTCGCTTATCAAGCAAAAAACTGTTGAAGAGGGAGCTTATTTCGCAGGAGAATCCTCCGGACATTTTTTCTTAAATATGGAAGAAGGATGCTACGAAGTGCCACTGATTGTCACGATGAAACTTTTAGAGGAGTTATCTCAAAGCAATATGAGTCTTTCAGAGTATATAAAATCGTACAAAAAATATTTTCATTCCGGTGAAATAAATTCGCAGGTGGCAGATGCGGAAGAGAAAATCAAAGAAATCAAGGAAAAATACGCGGACGGGAAGCAAAATGAATTAGACGGCATATCAATCGAGTATCCCAACTGGTGGTTCAATGTTCGGCCCTCTAATACCGAACCGGTGTTGCGTTTGAATCTTGAAGCGAATACAAAAGAAATGATGGAGGAAAAAAGGGATGAGGTGTTGAAAATAATCCGCGGATAGTAATTCAAAAAACGAATGAAATTGAAAGCGCCCATCCGGGGTTTCTGAATGGGCGTTTTGCTATCGAAGGCTAAGTGCCTCACCGTGATCTTTATAATAGCCATAGGCGCTTCCAAGAGCGAAGATGTTGGCCAGTGCGAGGATTACTAGGACGATCTTCATGCCATCTTGGCTTGAGGAATCTAAGCCTAAAGTTCCAGGCATAAGGAATCCAATCAAGAATGTAGTTGCAAGAACACATTCCAGGAACGTCTTGATTTTTCCTGACCAGCTGGGCTTAATGCGTAGTTTTAGCTGGCTTCCTCTTATTGCGAATCTCATCAGAATAACTTCCTGGACTGTTAGAGAAAAGAGCAACATGAGGATGAAGTATACGAGGACACTGGACAGGTTAGAAATTAAAACGACGACATAGAAAGCGATCATCCAAAGGAAAAAAGGTGCGTTTAAGATTTTATCAGCATATCGGTCGAGTAATCCTCCCCATTCCGTTTCAATTTTCAGAAGTTTTGCCAGTAGACCATCAAAGAAATCAGTTAGTTGTGTATAGATTAGAGTGTAGATAGTCATTTTTGTCAGAGTTGGACTCCAGATGACCTTGTGATAGGCAAAAAAGGAATAAAGAGCACCTATCATCAAAGAATGAATTAGAAAAGCGCCGAATATTCTTGATAGGGTCAGAATGTTAGAGATGTTTTTTCTCAAGAAGGAAAAGAATTTTCTTCTACTTCCCATTGAGTCCTGAAGATTTTTAAAGAAACAAAAAAGCCCTTCGAAAAACCCGTTCTCACCATGGTTCATGATTGATTCCCTCCTTTATCGAAGTGCTTGTATTTTTATGTTAAGCCTACTTTTTCCTTTACTTCCTCCATCTTTTTTTCCGCCAGTTTTTTGGCTCTTGCTTTTCCCTCCTCCAATATCCTCAATACTTCTCCGTCGTCAATGTTATTATACTTCTCCTGAAGCGGTTCGAGGGATCCGACTACCACATCGGCAAGGTCCTTTTTGAATTCGGCGTAGCCTTTTCCTCGATAAGACTCCTCGATTTCTTTCGGCTTGGCATTGTCAAGAAGCGCGTATATGTTGATCAGATTCTTGATAGCCGGTTTTTTATCAGAGTATTTTATTTCCTTCCCGCTGTCGGTGACCGCCCGCTTGATTTTTTCGCATATTTTGTCAGGCGTATCGGTAAGGGCGATGTAATTATATTCACTCGCGGCGGATTTGCTCATTTTTTTGGTGGGGTCGTCAAGCCCCATAATTCTCATTCCCTCTTTCACAAAGTATGGTTTGGGAATGGTGAAAGTATCGCCAAACGTATTATTGAATCGCCGGGCCAAGGTTCTCGCTATTTCCACGTGCTGGAGCTGGTCCTCGCCAACCGGAACGAGATTGGTGTCATACAGGAGAATATCAGCGGCCATCAAGACCGGGTAGCTGAAAAGTCCTGCATTGAGATACTGCCTGAATTCCTTGGACTTATCCTTGAATTGGGTTATTCTCTCAAGTTCTGGAATTTTTGTGAGGGTGTTCAAAATCCAAGCCAATTCTGCATGCTCTGGCACATGCGATTGTACGAAGATAATTGATTTTCCCGGGTCAACTCCGGCGGCTAAATATATTTTGGCCACTTCGATCGTTTTTTTGCGAAGCTCTTCCGGATTTTGGGGAACGGTGATAGCATGAAGATCTACAATACAAAAGATAGACTCATATTTTTCCTGAAGCTCCACCCAGTTTTTGATGGCTCCGAGGTAATTTCCCAAATGAAGCACGCCCGAAGGCTGAATGCCGGAGAAAAGACGTTTTTTCATACCCAGTAGTAGAAATTTGACCTTAAAGGCTTAAAGTCAAATTTCTAATCAACATCTTAAAATTCACAATTAATGCTTCTTGGTTTTTCCACTATATTATTTAGCCAAAGGCTAGTCAAATTTTCACTACTGGGCATAAGGCTTGATTAGAAGTGTTAGCTAGGGTTATAATAGGATCAAGATAAGAGATTGTCAAAATTTGACCAGTTGTGGTATTTCTTGCTAACATCTATCGAGCTTTATTGATATGCTTCGACTTGTAATCTATGTCCTTTCCAACGCATTGGGCATCTGGGCGGCGGCGCGGCTGGTGCCGGGAATTCATTTCTACGGCAATTGGAAATGGCTGATTTTCGCGGGGGCTGTTTTAGGGATGATCAATTTTTTCATAAAACCGATTGTGAAAATCATTTCCTTCCCCCTAATCTGGATAACACTTGGCCTTTTCACGATAGTCATCAACGTTTTGATGCTTAATCTTGCGGCTAAAATTGTGAAAGCCCTAGTGATTGAGACCTGGACGGCCGCTTTTTGGGCAGTTGTCGTGATAAGCATAATAAATTACATTATTTCTTCACTAATCAGGGAAGAGGACTAATAATTCTCATGGAAAAGGGACTCATAATTGGTCAAATAGTTGTTTCATTGCTGCTTATGGCTTCTATCCTTCTTCAAAACCGCGGGGCGGGCCTTTCCGCCACCTTCGGAGGAGATTTTGGGGGATATTACACGAAAAGAGGCTTTGAAAAATTTCTTTTTTGGTCATCAATTATTTTAGGCGCCTTATTCGTCGGAATTTCAGCCGTGATTTTTTATATCACTTCACATGGAGTATAATTTGTACTCTTGAGGCCAATGGTTATTTTTAGCCAATTTCTCCAATGAACGCTTGGCAAAAACTTTTTCATGCTCTATCAAGCCGGGAAAGGCTGACAGTCAACATTCTCGCTTTGGTTGTTATTGTTTCATTTGTCGCAACAATTCTTGGATTTTATTATCACTCCACGAAAAAAGTTCCCATTCCGGGCGGTGAATATTCAGAGGGAATCATCGGCCAGCCTCTTTATGTCAACCCGGTGCTGGCGGGGAGCAATGACGCCGATGCGGACCTTGTCTCGCTCGTATATTCCGGACTTTTCAAGTATGATCCTGACGGAAAGCTGGTTTCCAACCTTGCTGAAAGCTATGAGCTTTCCGATGACAAGCTTACTTACACCATAACTTTGAAAAAAGATGTAAAATGGCATGACGGGGAAAAATTTTCAGCCGACGATGTGCTTTTCACTACCCAAGTCGTTCAGGATCCAGCCTTCAAGAGTCCGCTTCGCCAGAACTGGCAGGGAGTGGGGGTGGAAGTGACTGATGAAAATACAGTGAGATTTATGCTCCAATCGCCATATGCTTTTTTTCTGAATAATTTGACAGTCGGAATTTTGCCAAAGCATATTTGGGAAACAGTTGCTCCGGGTAATTTTCCTCTGGCAGAGTACAACCTCCACCCCGTGGGAACGGGGCCCTACAAATTTTCTGACCTAAAGAAAGACGGCGAAGGCAATATTCTTTCCTGTACTCTTGAGGCGAATGAAAATTATTACGGCCCGAAACCCTATATATCGAGTTTGCAATTTTCCTTCTATTTTGACGAAGATTCTCTTCTTGAGGCCTACAATAACAAACAGGTTTTCGGAATGAGCTATATTTCTCCTTCAAGGATGGCTGACATAAAAAGCAAAAGAAGCAGCAGTATTTTTTCTATCAACATTCCTCGCTATTTTGCCGTTTTTTTCAATCAGCAGAAAAGCAAGGTTTTAGCAAACCGTGAAGTGAGAAAAGCCTTGTCGCTGGCGACTGATCGCAAAGCTATCATTAATGAAGTTCTTGCCGGTCAGGGGA
>Ga0315268_10003053_pt1 | contig 18566 bp, 16 predicted proteins | sample C1_top_MG_FD_204535 | JGI IMG/M metagenome (GOLD analysis project Ga0315268, IMG submission 204535) | Sediment microbial communities from Yellowstone Lake, YNP, Wyoming, USA - C1_top | ecosystem: Environmental > Aquatic > Freshwater > Lake > Sediment | place: USA: Wyoming | collected 2017-08-01
TGCAAAGTGTGTTGCGCATCCGAAGCACGGGTCATAAGCTCTGAAAGCCATCTCAACCTTGTTCAGCACGCCTTGGTCCACCTTGTCGCCGTGAATCAAGCCTTTGGCTGCATCGCGCACAGACATGCATATGGCCGGATAGTTGTTCGTCGTCGCCACAATCAGGTTCACATCCTTGATCAGCGCATCCTTGTCAAGCACGTAATGATGAATCAGCGTCCCCCGTGCGGCTTCGACTATGCCGACGCCTTCTCCGGGTTCGCCCGGTTTGGCTCTAACGTTTGTATCCGTGATCTCCGGGTCTTTGACTAGCTCTAAAGCTCTTTCTGTCGCATACAGTAGCTCGATGAGTCTTGCCCAGTGGAACGCTAACGTTCCGTGCACTGGTTTGCCGCCCAGCGTCTTGTACATCTCCTCATACTCAGCCTGCGCCAAAGGCGTAGGCATACCACTCGAAACATTCAATCGTCCAAGCGGACCAACACGGTAAACACCGCTCTGCGGCCCATCAGTCAGGCCCTTCCAGCCGATCTTCTTCAAGTACGGAAACTTAGCATAAGTCCATTCTTCAACGTGTTCGCAAATGTGTGTGCGGTACTCTTCAGGCCCGAATTTGAGGACTTCTTTGGCGTTCTGGTCGACAACGCGAACTTTTCCATCGTAGAAATTCACTTTGTTGTTTTCGTCGACTAGGCCCATGTAGTAAGTCTTCATTGTGAAAGCGTCGCTCTTGATCATGTCCACGTACTTGGGGTTGCCCAAAACTATGTCGTGGAAAATCTTCAACGTCAGCTTCGCAAACTCTAAAGACGAAGCAGCCATTCGCTCAATCTCAGCTCTGTTCTCTGCGCTCAAAGCCTTTGAAATTCCACCCGGTAGACCGCACACCGGATGAGTAGCCTTGCCACCAAGAATCTCCGTAATCTTCTGACCGTAAGCCCTGTGCTTAATCACTTCTTTAGCAACGCCCATGCCAGCCTTCTCGATAACGCCGAGAATGTTGCGCTTCTCAGGCGGAGCCTCAGGCCCCACAATAAAGTCTGGACCACCCAAGTAATAGAAGTGCAAAGTGTGATCGTAAATAATGTAGCCGGCGTACATCAGCTCTCGCAATTTCTTCGCAGTCGGCGGAGGATCAACATGAAACGCAGCGTCCAAAGCCTTCACAGACGCAAAGTGGTGCGCAACGGGACAAACACCGCAGATCCTCGTAGTAAGAAGCGGCATCAGCTCGGCTCTTCGGCCCACGCAGAATTGTTCAAAGCCCCTGAGTTCAGGAATCTTTAGGTAGGCGTTCTCTACCTCGCCCTTGTCATTCAGGAATATAGATATGTTTCCGTGGCCTTCCAACCTTGTGATGGGGTCTATCTGTATTTCTTTCATTCTTTCATCACCTTTCTACCAAGAATCGAAGACGGCAAACTGTACATGTAAAACGTTCCAATCGGGTCCTTGATCTGGCTCATCAATTGCTCAACATCCTCATCTGAATACTTCTCTTTCTCCTCTTCCAAGCCGAGTATAGACGCGAGCGCGCTGATCATCGCTGCACCTTGCTCAGGCGAATTCGGGCAAGGACCACCACAACCAGTGCACGGCATATCAACCGTCAAGCACTGAGCACCACAACCGCTGCGCGTAGCCGGACCCATGCAAATTATGCCCTGCTCAAGCACACACCGTTCAGGCTCTGGAGCCTTCTCGTGAACCCGGTAAATCTTCGAAATCTTCTTGTTCTCCTTCTTCCGAGGACACTCGTCGCAAACCGACTTCAAAGGCGCAAGCACCGAACCCTTCGGCGGAAGCTCGCCCTTCACAATGGCGTCAACCGCGTTCAAGATCAACTTAACCGGCGGAGGACAGCCTGGCAAATAATAGTCAACATCAACCGTCTGGCCCAGAGTGTGCACGGTGTCAAAGAACTCTGGAAGCTTCAAAGTGCCCTCTTTCGCCTTAAATCGAGTCTGCGGAACAACACCGCTCGGGTTATCAACAGAGACACTCTTCTGGTAAACCTTCTCGAAGATCTCCTTCCGATTGTGCAGGTTTGCAAGACCTGGTATGCATCCTTCGTGGGCACAAGAGCCAAAAGCCACAAGCGTCTTCGCCTTCTGCCTCAATAGCTTTGCCATGTGCTCCTGCTCTTCGCTACGGATAGATCCATTGAAGAAGCAAACGTCGATGAACTTGTCAGGCATAGCTTCAACGTCCTTGTATTTGATGTCGATGGCCACCGGCCAGAACAAGATGTCCGCGACTTGCACTACGTCCAATATCTTTTCGTTGATGTCCAAGACTGCGATTTCGCATCCACCGCAGCTTGCAGCCCAGTAGAAGGCTATCTTCAATTTTTCTTTAGCCATATTATTTTCCACTCTCAACTTTGCATAGTATTTTGGAAACGTCAACCCTGAGATCGCCAAGCGCCAGCTCTTCAGGTTTCATGCCTTGTGCTAAGCCTAACAGTTGCGGATAATGCAACACCGGAATTCCATAAGCCTCGTTGAACATCTTCTCAATCCGCAACTCGTTGGTGTCGTACATTATGTGGCAGAACGGGCAGATCGTAATCATGGCCTCAGCATCAACCATCTTCATGTGCGTAAGCTTGTCTCTCGCTAACTGCAACGCAATCTTGTCACTCACACCCACACTCGGCGCACCGCAACACTCAGTCTCATCCAAATAATCTAAGCATTTCGCACCGGTTGCCTCAATCAACATCTTCAACGTCTTGGGGTCTTCAGGATCATCAAAACCAATGAATTCCTTAGGCCTCAGAATGTGGCAACCGTTGTGCTCAGCAACCTTCAGCATCGTAAGCGGCTTGACAACAGAATTCTTAATCTTCTCCAATCCAACGTCTTCAATCAGCACTTGCATGAAATGCTTCGCGTTCTGCGTTCCCTTAAATTCCAGCCCTGCCTCTTTCAAGTGGCAGTTTATCTCATCACGTAGAGCCTTGTCTTCTTTCAACATCTTGTTAACTTTCTTTAACGTTCCTGCGCAACCTGGGCACAGCGTTATTATGTCTAAGCCTTTTTGCTCCGCTAACGCCAAGTTTCTAGCAGCAAGGATGAGCATCGTTTCGTGGCTAACTGGATCCAGTGGAAGCCCACAACAGTTGAACTCGGGCATTTCAACAAGCTCGACTCCCACGTTTCCGAGAATTTTTCGCGCCGAGATTTCGAACGCGGCGACACGGTAAGGAATTGCGCAACCGAGAAACATGAGGTACTTAAGTCCGGCCATTCTTACTCACCTTTCTTCTCCATGTGCTTGAGAAAATGTACCTCGTGTAGGATCTTTCTTATTTTTTCAGGGTTACCTTTCGGCAACGGCGGCAGCCCAGAGCTTTCCCTCTTTTTAAGTCTCAACTCGGGAATCTTGTACGCGTACCCAGATTCAAGTATGCTTGCACACTGTTCCTTGAACACCTGTGGAATGTGACCTTGCTCAGCCGCCAGATTCCTCAACACACGGATGACACTGGCAACCTCAACATCCTGCGGACAACGATCTGTACACGTGAAACATGAAGCACAAAGCCAGAGAGTGTCACTGTTTAAGACCCTGTCTTTCAGTCCAAGCTGAGTCATGCGAATGATTTGCCTCGGTCTGTAATTGTCGCTAAATCTCGCGACAGGACAATCTGACGTGCATGTTCCACACTGAAAACATCGCATCAGCTTCTCTCCACCATGCATCTTCGAGATCTCATACTTGAATTTAGGGTCCATTTCTGACGACTTTATCGTCTTCTGCGCTGTCTCAGTCATTAGGCTTTAGCCTCCTGAATTTTCACAGGACTTGGGCCGAGCTTCTTTATCTGATCCACCATGTCGCGCACAACGGCGGCAAATTTGTCTCCCTCGCTCGCCGAAATCCATTCCAATCGGACACGTTCAGGCTCTATCCCGAACTCGGCTAGAACTTTCTTGATCAGGTTTATCCTTCTTGACGCCTTGAAGTTGCCGCTTATGTAATGACAGTCTGATGGTAAATGGCATCCACCAACAAGCACCCCGTCGGCGCCGTCTTTGAAGGCTTCAAGAATGAAAGCCGGGTCGATTCTGCCGCTACACATCACGCGGATAATTCTTATGTTTGGCGGGTACTGGATTCTGCTCACGCCTGCCAAATCCGCGCCTGCGTAACTGCACCAGTTGCAGAGAAAACCAATTATCTTAGGTTCAAACTCTTTTTTTTCGTTCATGCTTTCGCCTCACATAGAGCGGCTTCAATTTGAGCCAGTATCTCGTCGGTTGTGAAGTGGCCCATCGTGATGGCTTTCGTGGGGCAAGCGGTGCCACACGCTCCGCAGCCTTTGCATAAGGCTTCAATCACGTGCGCTATGGACTTGCCTTCTTTGTCCTTCATTTCAACTGCACCGTACGGGCATAGATATTCACAAACCTTGCAACCACTACATAAATCTTCGGACACGTTTGCGACGATTCCTTCCATTTCAAGCGTCTTTTTCGAAAGTATCGTTGTAGCTCTCGCTGCAGCTGCACAAGCCTGAGCGATACTCTCATCAATGTATTTCGGCGAATGCGCCATACCGCAGAGGAAAACACCTTCTGTTGCAAAATCTACAGGTCTGAGCTTCATGTGCGCTTCTAGGAAGAAGCCGTCCTTTGTTAACGGCACTTTGAGCATTTCCGCAACATGTTTGTTGCCTGGATTAGGAATCGTGGCAGCACTCAAGACCACGATGTCCGGCTCGACTTCAACTTCTTCCCTAATCACTGGTTCCCAGAAAGCGACCTTGAGCTTGCCGCCTTTGCTTGTGACTTGCGGCTTTTTTCCATCATCATAATTGACGAACAGCACTCCTTTCGTTGCCGCTTCGCGGTAATAGTCTTCTTTGAAACCGTAAGCTCTCAGATCCTTGTACAGAACGTAAACCTCTGTTTCCGGGCTCGCTTCCTTAATTTTCAGCGCATTCTTGACGGCTTGCCCACAGCATATTCTTGCACAGTTCGGTCTTTCCTCGTTCCGCGCCCCAACGCATTGAATCATGACAACACTCTTGGCCTTGAACTTGCCTTCCGCGATCTGCTCTTCAAGCTCATGTTGAGTCATGACTTTCGGGTCTTTGCCGTAGAGGTATTCCGTGGGCGTGTATTCAACCGCGCCTGTGGCCACAATCACTGTGCCATGCTCGATTTCTTTCTCTTTGCCGTTCTGCTGTTTTATCTTTGATTTGAAGTTGCCGACAAAACCATAAACGTCAACGACTTCTGCACCAGTGTATACATGTATCTTATCGTTTTCCTGAGCCGCCTTCACAAGAGCATCAAGCCTTGGCTTCGGGTCTTCGCCCTTCTCAAGTAAGTAATGAATCGTATTCAGGTGCCCACCCAGTTCCTTCTCTTTCTCAACAAGATGCACCTCAAACCCTTGTTTAGCAAGTTCCAAAGCTGCCGTCATGCCTGAGACGCCGCCTCCTATGATTAAGCAGACGGGTGTGACGTTTATGAGCGGCTTCGCCAAGGGCTTCAGAAGCTTGGCTTTTGCAGCTATCGATCGCACTAGGTCTTTGGCTTTTTTAGTGGCTTCCTTTGGCTCATGCATGTGTACCCAACTGCACTGATCTCGAATGTTAGTCATCTCGAACAGGTAGGGGTTTAGACCAGACTCTTGAACCGTCTCTTTGAATAAGGGTTCATGCGTCCGCGGCGTGCACGAAGCCACGATGACACGGTTCAGCTTGTTCTCCACAATCTTGTCTCTGATGAGCTTCTGCGTATCCTGAGAGCAAGTGTAGAGGTTTGCTTCCGCATAGACCACACTGGGCAACGTCTTAGCGTATTCGACCACTTCGGGAACATTCACCACTCCGCCGATGTTGATTCCGCAGTGGCAGACAAAAACCCCTATGCGCGGCTCTTCTTGACTCACGTCTCTTTCAGGCGGATACTCCTTGGCAGTAACCAGTGTCCCTCTTTCAGAAGCAATTATGCTCATTGCTTTCACAGCCGCACCGCTGGCTTGAGCAACACTTTCCGGAATGTCTTTCGGAGCTGAAAAGGCGCCGCAAACGAATATTCCCGGTTTCGACGATTCCACCGGCGAGAAAGTCTGTGTTTCACAGAAATTGTACTTGTTAAGCTTTATCCCCAACTTCTTTGCAAGTTTCTCAACGTTCTTCGGTGGCTGCATTCCAGTCGACAGAATCACCATGTCGAACTCTTCTGTCTTCGGCGTTTCATCCTCAACATAGTGGACAAAAAGGTTGCCAGTCCGCGGGTCTTCGGTTACTCCTGCCACTCTCGACCTCACGAACTGTATGCCCCATTCGCCCTGAGCACGCTCATAATAAGCATCAAACTCCTTCCCATAGGAGCGCATGTCCATGAAAAAGATCTTCGCATCCAACTTTGAAGGCGTGTGTTCCTTAGCGATTACTGCTTCCTTCATACCATACATGCAACACGCTGCGGAGCAGTAGTTGTTGCCAAGCTGGTAATCTCTCGAACCCACGCACTGGATGAAGGCTATTTTCTTCGGAATTTCGCCATCTGAAGGCCTGAGGACCAATCCGCCGTAGGGTCCAGAAGCGCTCAAAATGCGTTCAAACTCGATGCTAGTCACCACGTTGGGATAACGTCCGTAACCATATTCGCTCTTCAATCTTGCATCAAAAGATTCGAACCCAGGCGCAAGAATTATTGAGCCCACTTTCAACTCGACTTCGCTGTCTTCTTGGTCATATTGAATAGCATGCGCCTTGCAGATTTCGTCGCACGTTCCGCAGCCGATGCATTTTTCACGGTCGATCATGTACTTTAGTGGAACCGCTTGCGGATATTCGACGTAGATTGCGCCTCTTTGGCCTAAGCCTTCATTAAACGAATCGACCGTTTCGATCGGGCATTTCTGTGCACAGACGCCGCAGCCGTTGCATTTTTCTTCGATAATGAAACGGCTCTTCCTTCGAAGCTTCACTTCGAAGTTTCCGGCTTCGCCGTTCAAGTCTGTGATTTCAGCATTTGTAAGGATCGTGATGTTTGGGTGTCTTCCGGTTGCTACGAGCTTTGGCGATAGGATGCACATTGAACAGTCGTTTGTAGGAAATGTCTTGTCAAGTTGAGCCATCACTCCGCCGATGCTTGGTCCCTGGTCAATAAGGTACACTTTGAATCCAGAGTCTGCTAAGTCTAGTGAAGCTTGTATGCCTGCGACACCACCGCCAACTACCATGACTGCACCGATTTTCTGCTTTGGCATGTTACTCAACCTCTAATGCTTTGTAGAAAGGGGTCGTGCCTTCAATATGATCCAAAGTTATCATGTTCCTTCTGCGCATGGCCACAATCTGTTGGAGCACAGCTGCCGGTTTCATCTCGACGGCTTCTGCAAGAGTTTTGATTGAAAGAGGCTCGGTTTTCGTTAGAAGGTGAATCTTGTGTCGGATAAATTCGGCCTCAACAGCTTCGTCAAGCAGAGCATCAAAGTTTTCCTGCGTGACCTTCTCTTTGTAGACATTGCCTTTCTCCGTCAAGTTCAGTTCCCTTCCAACTAACACTCTCAGCTTAAAGTCTGAAGCAGCATTCTTTGCTGCCTGTAAATTCTCAAGAATCTGGGGGTTAGAGCTTTTGCCTGAAACTGGTGAAGGTCCTAATTTCTTTATTTGTTCTGTGAATTCCGTCACTACTTGAGCAAATCTCTGGCCTTCCGCTGCCGAAACCCACTCCAGTCTCAGACGCTTCAGCTCCAAGCCTGTCAGGGCAATTAGCTTCTTTAACATCTTGATTTTTCTTTCTTCGTACAAGTTTCCTTCAACGTAGTGACAGTCTCCAGGGTGGCATCCTGTTACCATTACGCCGTCGGCGCCGTTTGCAAACATTTCCAAAACGATGACGGGGTCGACTCGCCCGCTGCACATGACTCTGATGATTCTTATGTTTGGCGGGTACTGGATTCTGCTCACGCCTGCCAAATCTGCGCCTGCGTAGCTGCACCAGTTGCAGAGAAAACCAATTATCTTAGGTTCAAACTCAGTCATGCTTAGTCCTCCTCAAGACGGCAAGTCCTTGAACTACGAGTTGTTCATCCGTGAACTGATGCATTGTGATGGCTCTCTCAGGGCAGCTTGCTGCACATGTGCCACAGCCCTTGCAAAGAACATCATTTACTTCTGCTATTCCTTTTTCGTTCTTAGATATGGCACTGTATGGGCAGATGCTTATGCAAAGCCCACATCCAATACATTGGCTTTCATCGACGTGTGACACTGTGCCTTCTGCGTCCAAGGTCTTCTTAGACAATATGGTAGCGGCCCTTGCTGCGGCTCCGCATGCTTGCGAAATACTTTCGTCTATGAATTTTGGCCAGTGTGCCATTCCGCAGAGGAAAACTCCATCGGTCGCAAAGTCAACTGGCCGAAGCTTCATATGTGCTTCTAGAAAGAAGCCGTCCTTTGTCAACGGCACCTTGAGCATTTCAGCTATCTGCCTGTTGCTTGGATTCGAAATTGTGGCAGCACTCAAGACCACAACATCTGGGTTGATCTCAAGCTCCTTCTTGATAACTGGTTCCCAGAAAGTAACTTTGAGCTGCCCATTTTCATTTACAACTTGTGGCTGTCTTTCGTCGCTATAGTTAATGAATAGGACCCCTCTTGCTGCAGCTTCGCGGTAGTAGTCTTCCTTGAAACCGTAGGTTCGAATATCCTTGTACAAGATGTAGACTTCTGTTTTTGGGCTTATTTCCTTGATTTTCAGGGCGTTCTTCATCGCTTGCCCACAGCATATTCTTGAGCAGTTCGGTTTTTCTCGTGTCCTTGCTCCCACACATTGAATCATGACAACATTTTTCGCCTTAAATTCTCCTTTGGAGATTGTTTCTTCCAACTCGTGTTGCGTCATGACTCTTGAATCTTTGCTGTAAAGGTACTCTGTAGGTTCGTATTCAACTGCCCCAGTAGCAACAATCACAATACCGTGCTCAATCTCTCTCTCTTTGCCATTATGCTGCTTTATCGTCGTCTTAAAGTTGCCAACAAAACCATAAACGTCAACGACTTCTGCGCCAGTGTACACATGTATCTTATCGTTCTCCATAACCGCTTTAGTTATGATCTCAAGTTTCTCCTGTGGGTCATCGTTCTTCTCAAGTAGATAGCGCATAGTGCGTAAATGTCCACCAAGTTCCTTTTCTTTTTCCACAAGGTGAACCTCAAATCCTTGTTTCGCAAGCTCCAAGGCGGCAGTCATGCCTGCAATTCCGCCGCCTATGATCAAACCGACAGGTGTGACATTTATCGTCGGCTTCTTCAAGGGTTTTAGAAGTCTAGCTTTTGCGACCATTGACGCAACTAGGTCTTTGGCTTTTTCTGTGGCTTTTTCGTGTTCATGCATGTGCACCCAGCTACATTGGTCGCGTATGTTTGCCATTTCAAACAAGTAGGGGCTGAGACCAGCTTCTTGAACAGTCTCTCTGAATAGGGGTTCATGTGTTCTTGGGGTGCACGAGGCCACGATGACACGGTTAAGAGTGTGTTGCCGGATTTTTTCTGCAATCAGTTTCTGTGCGTCCTGTGAACAGGTGTAAAGGTTTTCTTCTGCATAAGCTACGTTGGGCAGAGTTTTGGCGTACTTTACCACTTCCGGAACGTTCACTACTGAACCAATGTTGACTCCGCAGTGACATACGAAAACGCCTATGCGTGGTTCTTCTTGGCTCACGTCTTTTTCAGGTGGAAACTCTTTCACTGCGACAAGTTTGCCTCTCTCGGCTGCGATTATCCCCATCGCTTTTGATGCAGCTCCACTTGACTGTGCGACACTTTCTGGAATGTCTTTAGGACCAGAGAAGGCTCCGCAGACAAAGATTCCCGCCTTTGATGTCTCCAGTGGAGCGAAAGTGCTGGTTTGGCAGAAGTTATATTTGTTGAGCTCTATTCCTAGCTTGTTCGCCAGTTCTTCAACATTTTTCGGTGGTTGCATCCCAACTGACAGGACGACCATGTCGAATTCTTCTTTTTTTGGTTCCTCGTTTTCAACGTAATGAAGGATAACATTTCCTGTTGACGGGTCTTCTGTGGCGCTTGCCACTCTTGATCTGACGAATTGTATGCCCCATTCTCCTTGGGCACGTTCGTAGTAAGCGTCAAACTCCTTTCCGTGACAGCGCATATCCATATAAAAGATCATACAGTCCAGCGGCTTGGAACTGTGTTCTTTGGCTATGACTGCCTCCTTAATAGCGTACATGCAGCATGCAGCCGAACAGTAGTTATTTCCAAGTTGCGCATCACGAGAGCCGACGCATTGAATAAACGCAACTTTTCTCGGTATCTTGCCATCAAATGGACGCACGATTTTTCCGCCAAATGGACCTGAAGCATTCATCATGCGCTCAAATTCTATGCTTGAAACCACGTTTAGGAAACGTCCATAACCATACTCCTGCTTAAGGTGGGCGTCAAACTCTTCGAATCCCGGTGACAATATTACAGATCCAACATTTATTTTGACAGTTTCAGGTTGCTGATCAAAATCCACAGCTTTGGACGGGCATATCTTTTCGCATAGTCGGCATTTGATGCAGTTCTCAATATCGATGGCATATTTGAGTGGCACAGCCTGCGGAAATGGAACGTAGATGGCTTTTCTCATGCCCATGTTTTCGTCGAATTCGTTTGGTATCTCGGTTGGGCAGTTCTGGGCGCAGATTCCGCAGCCAGTACATTTTTCCATGTTGACCAATCTTGGGCGTTTCAGTATTGTTACTTCAAAGTTTCCGGCTTTGCCTTTGACTTCTTTTAATTCGGAGTGAGTGATGAGTTGAATGTTTGGATGTCTACCGGCTGTGACAAGTTTTGGTGCTAGGATGCACATGGAGCAGTCGTTTGTTGGAAATGTCTTGTCCAACTGCGCCATGGTTCCGCCTATGCTTGTTGATTCATCCAGAAGGTATACTTTGAAGCCGGAATCTGCCAGATCCAAGGACGCCTGTATGCCAGCGACTCCGCCTCCGACAACTAGAACAGCGCCGACTTTTTCATCCATTTTTTTTCCTCACGTAAATGGATTCAAAAACTTTCCATATGTAAAGGTCCTTATTAATGTGATGTCTGTTTTTGCGCAGAAAATTCATGATACTCACAAGTTCTAGCTGCAAGCAAATAAAATTAAAAGCCTCTTTTCCCATGAGGCACTATGGAATCTGACGTAAAACCATATTCTTATTAATATGCGAAGTAGTAGGAAAAGTAGCAATGGTGATTCTTATTGAGCCACCCGGAAGCCAGCTTCATGCACGAAGTTGCAAGCACGCCCAGAGGAAGAGGAGTTCTAGCATGCATACAGTGCGGAAGGTGTACAAGCAGCTGCCCAGTTTCCAAAGTGGTACAAGAGCACAACCCAAGGAAGCTGATGGAAATGATCATCCTTGGTTTGCGCTCTGGAGTCTTGGGCGAGCAATTGCCATGGTACTGTCTTTCATGTTTTACGTGTCTTGATCGCTGTCCTCAAGGTGGGGATGTTGGTGAAGTGATGTTTGCAGTCAGAAATCTGACGGCTAGAGAAGGAAACTTTCCAGAAGGAATACTCATACAAGCCAAAAGTTTGTTCGAGAATGGACGCGTTGTGATGGCTAGCAGGATGGCCCTAGTTCAAAGAGAGAAATACGGTCTGGGTGAAGAACCATCAGTTGACGTTGAAGCCGTCCAGAAGATCTTGAAGAAAACGCGCTTTGACAAACTGATCAGCAAAGGTAAGTGATCTTATGAAGTATGCCTTTTTTGCAGGTTGCTTGATACCTGCAAGAGAACCACACTACGAGAATTCCGTAAGAAAAATTGCGCCTAAATTTGGCATAGAACTTGTTGAGATGGAAAACGCGAATTGCTGTGCGCCTTTTAGTATTCAGTCTCTAGATTACACAAGTTGGCTTGCTTTAGCAGCTAGAAACTTGTGCCTAGCTGAAAAGATGGGACTTAGCATTGTAACCCTATGCAACGATTGCTATGAATCGCTGCTGATGGCAAACACGATTTTGAAGGAGAATAAAGAAACGAGAGAAAAAGTGAATAAAGTTCTTGCAGACGTCGATCTTGAATTCAAAGGAAAAACTGACGTGAAGATCTTCAGCGACGTCTTGTATGAAGTGGGTCTAGAAAAAGTGAAAAATGCCGTCAAGAGACCATTCAAGGGGCTTCGCGTTGCAGTACAACCAGGCTGTCACTTGTCAAAGCCCAAACGATTGCACTTCGAACAGCGAATGGGTATATTGGCGTTGGACGAACTCGTTGAAGCAACTGGTGCAATATCGGTTCCTTACGAGAGAAAAGAGGCTTGCTGCGGCGGACCCCTGCGAGGAATTAACGATGAAGTTGCCTTGCATGTTGCGAAGCAAAAACTGGAGTCTATGAAGGCTGCAGGCGTTGATGCCATAGTGACTGTTTGTCCGTTTTGCTATCTTGAATTAGACATGGGACAAATAGAGATCAAAAGACATACAAAGATGGAATATGATTTGCCAGTGTTGAGTTTTGCGGAGTTGCTCAGAGTGGCGATGGGTATGGATCTTGAGGAATGGGAATTGAAGGCCCATAGAATCCCAGTAACAAAGTTACTTAACGTCGCGGAGGCAAGGTAGAATGCAAAAAGCAGTTCTTGTTATTGGTGGCGGAGTGGCTGGCATACAGGCTTCTCTGGACTTAGCTAATAGAGGTTTTAAGGTTCATCTTGTGGAGAGGAACCCGAGTATAGGCGGAAGAATGGCGCAACTGGACAAGACATTTCCCACAATGGACTGTTCAATGTGCATTCTTGCTCCGAAGATGATAGAATGCTCGCATCATCCTAATGTTCAATTATTAAGCTACTCGGAAATAAGAGAAGTGAAAGGGTCGGTTGGCAATTTTAGAGTTAAAGTTTTTAAGAAGCCACGTTATGTTGACGAAAGAAAATGCACCGGGTGTGGCATTTGTTCGGAAAACTGTCCTACAGAAGCACCGAACGAGTTTGATGAGGACATCGGAGCAAGAAAAGCGATCTATTTACCTTTCCCTCAGGCTGTTCCAAGAGTGGCGGTAATAGACAAAGAAAACTGTGTTGAGTGTGGTCTTTGCGAAAAAGTTTGCCCAGCCGGAGCCGTGAACAGAGAGCAACAACCGGAAGTTGTCGAGTTAGATGTGGGAGCGATAGTTGTTGCAACAGGTTTTGATATGTTTGATCCTTCAGCTATTCCGCAATATGGATATGGACGTTTCAAGAATGTTATATCTGCGATGGAGTTGGAACGTCTCCTCTGTGCTTCAGGTCCAACTGGAGGGCACTTGATTAGACCTGCAGAGGGAAAGAGACCTAGACACATAGCTTTCATACAATGTGTAGGTTCTCGTGACAGAAGAGAAGGGATTGGCCATCCATATTGTTCCAGCATTTGCTGCAAGTATGCCGTTAAAGACGCGGTTCTAATAAAAGAACATGCACCGAATTCGCTTGTATCGATTTTTTACATAGACCTGCGAGCCTTTGGCAGGGGATTCCAAGAATTCGTGAACAGAGCAAAATCGGAGTTCGGAATAGAATTCATACGAAGCAACCCTGGCGAGATTTCAGAAGACTCCAAAACGAACGATTTACTGGTTTCTTCTGAAAACCCCATAACCAGAACTGTTCAGAATACTCGCTTCGACTTGGTTATCTTATGTCCAGCGTTGATTCCGAGCAAGGGAATGCCGGAATTGGCAAAAACTCTTGGCATAGAATTGGACAACTACGGCTTTGTGAAACCAGTAGATTCTGTGAGAAAACCTCTTGACACCACTGTTCAAGGAATCTTCTGCTGCGGTTACTGCTTAGGCCCAAAAACTGGAGACATCCCAGACTCCATAACTCAAGGAAGCGCTACAGCCGCGCGAGTGGCTGAAGTCTTGACATCTAAGGAGGCATCATGATGAAACAGGAGCCACGCATAGGCGTCTTCATATGCAGTTGCGGAACTAACATTGGCGGCGTAGTCAATGTTCCAGAGGTCGCAGAATACGCAAAGACGATTCCTCATGTTGTTCATACCGAACATAACCTATACACATGCTCAGAAGCAGGATTGACCACAATAAAAGAAGCAATCAAAGAACATGACCTAAACCGCGTTGTAGTGGCATCATGCACACCGCGAACACATGAATCTCTCTTTAGGGCCGCTTGCAAAGAGGCAGACTTAAACCCGTACTTGTTTGAAATGGCAAACATACGCGAACATGACAGCTGGGTGCACCCGCATGAGCCAGAAAAGGCGACACAAAAAGCAAAAGACATTGTGAGAATGGCTGTTGCAAAAGCTGTTCTGCTCGAACCTCAAAATGAGCCTGAGGTTGAGGTCAAAGGCTCTTCTCTTGTAATTGGAGCTGGCGTGGCAGGAATGACTGCAGCGCTTTCCATGGCAAACCAGGGCTTCAAGGTGCATCTAATCGAGAAAGAGAAAGAACTTGGCGGCATGGCTCAGAAACTCTACAAGTTGTATCCAACACTGGCGAACGCTTCAGAAGTTGTCGAACCTCTTATAGATAACGTAAAATCTCATAGGAACATAGAACTCGCAACCTCAACAACTCTAAAAGAAGCTTCAGGATACATCGGCAACTTTAACGCTATCCTGACGGGACCTGAAGGCGACAGAGAACTGAGCGTGGGAACTATAATAGTCGCTCCGGGCTCATCAAACTACACGCCGCCAAAGGGACTCTATGAGTATGGTTTGAATGATAATGTTATCACACAGAGAGAATTGGATGAAAAACTGAGGAAAGGGGAAATCGGAGAGCCTGAACGAATCGTAATGATACAGTGCGTAGGCGCTAGAAAAGGCGAGATTCGCCCCACTGAGCTTGAGGCTTTCCCGAAGTCAGACACAGCAGAGCTTCTGAGAAAAATCCTCAAGGCCCGCAAAGAGGAAGGCTGGCCTTACTGCTCAAGAATATGCTGCATGAATGCAATAAAGAATGCTATTCTGATAAAGGAGAAATCTCCAAAGACGGATGTTGTTGTGCTTTTCGGTGACTTACGCGTTTACAAGGAATACGAGGATTTCTATAGGAAGGCCAGAGACTTAGAAGTGAGGTTCATAAGGCATATAGAAGAGATTCGTCCTGAAATTTCTCAGACATCAGAAGGCAAGCTCCAAGTAATGGTTTACGATGCTTTGTCCGGAATGGAAGTCACCTTTCCTGCAGATTGGGTTGTGCTTTCAACACCGCTGATTCCGAGCAAGGATGAAATAATGCTTGCTAGAATGCTAAAGATTCCTATAGCGACTGATGGATTTTTGATGGAAGCTCACTTGAAACTCAGGCCAGTAGACACGAATGTTGATGGGATTTTCATAGCGGGTACAGTTTCAGGGCCAAAGGACATTTCAGAGAGCATAATTTCAGGTGAGGCGGCAGCTGGTAGGGCATCTATACTCATGGGTAATAGGAAAGTCAAAACTGATGCTATAACGGCGGTCGTGGATGAAGAGCTATGTATTGGATGCGGACTTTGCGAGGAGATATGCCCCTACGGAGCACCAAAAATTGAGGAAGGAAAATCAAAAGTCCGTGAAATACTATGCAGAGGTTGCGGTTCTTGCGCCGCAGAATGCCCGAAGCGAGCAATAACTATGAGGCACTATGGCGATGACCAGATTCTGACACAAGTAAAGGCGCTTTTGACTTCTGAAGGCTCAAAGGAGGTTTGCCAGTAAATGGTTGAAGAAAGATTTGAAAACGAAAAACTAGGAGAGGAATTTGAACCGCTGATTGTGGCTTACTGCTGTAATTGGTGTTCTTATGCTGGTGCAGATCTGGCTGGGACAAGCCGTTTTGAGTATCCAACAAACATTAGGATAGTTAGGATAATGTGCACAGGAAGAGTGGATCCGACGCTTGTGTTGGAGGCTTTGAGAATGGGAGCTGACGGTGTCTTGATTGCTGGTTGCCACCCCGGAGACTGCCACTATCAGAAAGGAAACTTCATGATGGAGAAGAGATTTGACTACTTAAAGAAGGCTGTGAAGAATGTGGGAATCGAACCTGAACGTGTGAGACTTGAGTGGGTTTCGGCAAGCGAAGGTGGAAAATGGGCTGCTTTGATAAGAGAAATGACTGAAGAAATCAAGCAGTTGGGCCCGAATCCCCTCAGACGTACGAAAGCTCCGAAAAGGACCGATGCAATGATAAGTGCATTCAAGTCTCAGAGACTTCGTTGGGTTGTGGGAAGGTCGCAGATACGGGTGGAAATCGAGGAAGAAAAGTACCGCCAGACAGTGGATTTGATTATGCAAGATGAGACTGAGAGACACATGATAACAGGAGCTTTGAAGGAAAAGGGTCCGCTCACTGCTGAAGAGCTTGCACAGATAACTGGCCTTCAACCGAGCAAAATAGTGCAACACTTAATCGCGCTCAGAAGAGACGGCAAAATAAACGAAGCAGGAGAAAAGAACAACCAGTATCTCTATCAACTTGCTTAGCGACCTGATCAGCCTACAGTTTTTCTATGCATTCTGGGTGGACGTCTCCGGGAAAGTCGTGATCGTAAAAGTAGATTTTTCCTTTTTCGGTGTCGATTTCGGCACGGTCATGGATCGATGCTTTCCTCAAGAGATTTTCGTAGTCCTCTTTGGTTGCTATTTGGATTCTTCTGGAAGGTTTCTCTCTTGTGTTTATAGGTTTCTGGCAGACTTCGCAAAGCATTTCAGCTACTCGAATCAATTCGAAGCTTTTGCCTTCCAATTCCTCAAATCTGATATCTGACAATTTTTTCAAGAGTTTCTCCATCCTAATTATTGACTGAGTAAGCTATATTTGTGTATATTTTAGGAAACAGAGTCTAACATTGAATATGGCGCTTTAAGGGACTATTTTTATATACAGCTTTGAAGTGGAGTTAATTTTCCGGAGGAAGCGAAAGTCTTGTCTGAAAAACCCAAAGTGGATCCGGAAAAGACAAAGGCAATGCAAGAACGCGCAAAAGAAAGAAACCTAGTAGTGAAGGAGATTAAGAATAAAGGCCCGTTGACAGTTGAGGAGCTTTCAAAGACCACAGGAATGGAAAAGTCGAAACTTCTGAAGCATCTGATTGCTATGAGGCAGTTTGGAAAAGTATCGATTGTTGGCGAGCGAGATAATCAGTTTGTGTATGATTTGCCAAAAGAAAACAAGTAACAGCGCGAGAAAAAAGAGTTCATGCCTTCCTGAGACTTTTCTGGTTACGTTCTCATAATCTGATTTCGCCTATCATTGTCCAAGTTCTCTTAGTAAGTGTCTTGTTTGCATTCTTGAAGAATAGACCCATGAGGGTTGCTTGCAAGAAGTTTGCCTACATCGCTATTCTGGTTGTTTTACCCAAGCTTGTAGTTTACAATTGTAAAGGGAAAGTTTATAACCGTGCATTCAGCGTAAAATATTATCTGACAAAACGGAGAAGATAGGCTATGTCTGATTCTAAATCATGGGAGAACGAATGTTGTAGATGTGGAAGCGAAGTTAAAGTCAATCTGTTTCCGGGAAAGAGAGCCTGCCATGTGACTTGTGGTCCTTGTGCGTATCCAGAAGATTGGGGGAAGTGTGCTTCCTGCGAAATAGTTGGCCATTGCAGCTATGCTGTGAGCTATTTAAAAACCCTGAAACCCAACGGCATAAAGAAAGGATGTTACTTCAAAGAACAGCTGACAGGCGAAGAATCGTTGTATCATACTTTGCAGTTTGTAAACGCAAACCAACAGCTTATAAAAAACACTGGCGAAAGAACACATCTGGAAGAGCTGAAAAAAGCCAACGCGAAAAGCCCATGCCTCCAAAATCGACCATAACATACATGCAGTAGTTACAATATGTCTAGATTCTGGGCAAAAGACTAAGACGAGGAGTATTGATGAATGAGACGTTGCGTGTCAATAACGAAAAAATGGCAAGAGAGATAGCCATCGAAGCTGCGAAGTCTATGTGGCGATACACAATTCCTAGTTCCTTTTACGAGGTTGACTATGACGAGAAGGATAAAAGCTGGAAAGTGAAAGCAAGCTATTTCGAGAAAAAGCTTTCATTCAAGATTGATGCAGCCACTGGTAACGTGTCCTCCTTCAGGGTGGAGGACATTTCAGAAGCAACATGAGCCACGTTCAAAAGATTGGCCACAGATCATTTCTAGATTGCTTCTGCTTGTCTCTGTTCTGTTTGGGTTAGTTGCGTTTGAAACTGGGACGCCTCAGCGTTCTTGAGCTCTTCACACAGAGTTTTTGAGTCTTCTTCTTTCAGGTTCAATGTGCCTCTCACAGTACCGTCTTCCATGGACTTCGTGACGAAGCCCATTTTTTTCATGAGGCTTATGGCTCTGAAGTTGTCTGGTAGCATTATGGCGTAGAGTTTTTCGACTTTCATGTCTTTGCAGATTTCGATGGCATAGTCGACGAGCTTTGTGCCCAAGCCTAGGCCCTGCCATGGGTCGGCGACGATGAAGGCGATTTCGCCGGTTTTTCCGTCGGGTTCTAGGCCGACTCGGGCGACGCCGAGGATTTTTCTTTTGCCGTCTTCCGTTAGCTCGGGAACTATGGCGATTTCT
>Ga0315268_10003054_pt1 | contig 18555 bp, 20 predicted proteins | sample C1_top_MG_FD_204535 | JGI IMG/M metagenome (GOLD analysis project Ga0315268, IMG submission 204535) | Sediment microbial communities from Yellowstone Lake, YNP, Wyoming, USA - C1_top | ecosystem: Environmental > Aquatic > Freshwater > Lake > Sediment | place: USA: Wyoming | collected 2017-08-01
CTCATGAAAATCGTCTGGAAAGCTCGGAACTATGCGAAGGTCTATGTAGTATGGGCTCAACTTTCCGCTCGTGAGCTTGAAAGCTCCGAACTTGAGCGCACCTATTCTGTTCAGGATCCTGCAGATCTCAACTTTGACATCTTCACTACTCTTTCTTGTCGGCAATTTCTCACGTCCTTTTAGAAACCTGATAAATCTTGCCAGTTTCAGGGATCAAGCAAGTTATCTTGGGCAGTTCTTTCTTCAGCAGCTCAGCGAATTTCTTCTGGTCTGCTGGCGAACCAGTATGATAAGGGACAGCCACCTTGGGTTTTGTCAGTCTTGCAATGTCAACGCCTGTTTCAGGTGAAGTGCCCGGTGCAATCCCCACCGTGCAGAAGACGACGTCTAATTTTTCCCGTTCGCTTATGGCTGTCATTTCTGGAAACGGTAAACTGTCTGCGGTGTGGAAGATTTTCAGGCCGTCTTCACTTGTAATAACGAAGGAGACCGGAGTAGCAGCCGGCGGATGGTTACAAGACTCAGTCTTCACCGAAACGTCGCCCACTTTGACTTCAGAGCCAGGCCGAGTCTCTTGCAGTTTTTCTGGGGGAATTGTATTCCGCAGTTTCTTAACTGACGTTGGGTCAGCTATTACGGGACACTGTGTGAGTTTGTGGAATTCTGAAACCAAAGATTGGTCTAAGTGGTCGTAGTGTTCGTGGGTTATCAAGATGGCGTCGACGGCTTTGAAATCGCGGGGTTTAACGTCCACAGGGTCTATCACTAATGTTTTCGAGGGAGTCTTAAGAGTCACTCCGGCGTACCGGTTAAACCATACGAATAGAACCTCGTTTTTTGAAGGAGTTTTTCCAATTGACATAGTTGATTCCTCAGTGGTGATAATTAGTGCCCTTGGGTTTTAAAGAAGTTTCTACCAGTGATGCGAGTCTGTTGTTTTGTCAGATTCAATCTAAGGTGCAGAAACGTGCACTTACTGTGTTCATCGTGGTGTTCGAAGTCAGCTAAAACGGTGGAGAACAGGCAGGTTGAGAAGGTTTGCTTTCACTCCGTCTCTATTTTGTACAAGACGTTCAGACCTTTCAGCGTTTCGTGAATTTTGTCCGTGAGTTGAAGTATGTCTTCAAGCTCGATTTTCCTGTTCCAGTCGTAAATGTGGTCGTGGTAGCCTCTCATGGGCTTAAAGCCTAAGGAACGAAGTCTTTCGACAACTTCAACGGGGCCTGCGCCCTCGCTGCTGAACCAAATTGTCAAGTATGTCTTCACGGTAGTCACCTCGAACTTGCCTTAACAAGCAGGTAGCATGCATTAAACCTTTTCTGTCTTTTATGTTCGTAGAGACTGTTCTTTTTTGACAAGGCTTAATAATTCCCGTTTGTGTGTTTGAATAATCGAGTGATATTCTATGGTTGATGCATGGCTTCCTTACGGCAAATCAGAAGTCTGTGTTAGAGTTCCAACCCGAAATTTCCTTGGTTCAATTGACCCTCGGGAGAAAGCCGGCGTGCCAGACGCAAGAGCTGAAGTTGAAAGGGCACTGAAGGAGCCGTTGGGTTCCAGGAGGTTAAGCGAAATTGCCAAGCCAGAGAGCAAAGTGGTAGTTGTTGTGGATGACGCCACGAGGCCGGCTCCAACAAGTTTGATGGTTCCTCTGGTACTTGATGAACTTGGTGCAGCGGGGGTCAGGGACGAGAATGTTGCGATCATTTTTGCTTGTGGGACGCATAGGGCCGTCAAGCCTGAAGAAGCTGTGAGTTTGCTCGGTGAGGCTGTTCTTAGCCGTGTGAAAACGCTGAGTCATGACTGCAAGTCACAAGACGTGGTTTATGTGGGGACAACTCAGAAGCATGGAACGAAGGTTTACTTGAACCGCGTTTTTACCGAGGCGGACGTAAGGGTCCTGACCGGGGATGTGTGTTTGCACTATTATGCCGGTTATGGGGGTGGGAGGAAGAGCGTTTTGCCTGGAATTGCGGGTGAGGAAACGATAAAACATAATCATGCGATGCTCTTGGAACCGAATGCGAAGGTGGGCGTTCTGAATGGAAATCCCGTTCATGAGGACATGGTTGAGGCTGCTGGAATGGCGAAAGTTGATTTTGTCTTGAACGTTGTGGTCAACAGTAGACGAGAGGTTGTGAAGGCGTTTGCGGGCAGTTTGGAGCGAGTTTTCTCGGAGGGGGTTAAGGCTGTTGATGAGATGTATCGTGTGCAGGTGGACCGTCGAGCGGATGTTGTTGTTGTCAGTCCGGGTGGAGACCCGGCGGACGTGAACCTCTTTCAAGCCTACAAGGGTGTGGACAACGCCTTGGAAGTTGTCAAGCGGGGCGGGGTGATAATCTTGGTGGCTGAACTGCCGGAGGGTCATGGGAACCAGGATTTCTACGATTGGATGGTTAAGTTCAACGATTTGAAGACGGTTGAGAGGGAGATCAGGCGGAATTTTGTCATAGGAGGGTACAAGGCCTATTTTTATTTGAAGGCCATGCAGAAGGCTCAGATCATTTTGGTTTCGTCGATGCCGGATTACTATGCTGTGAATGTTTTTAGGCTGAAGACGGCGAGAGCCGTGAATGACGCTTTGAATGAGGCTTTGAACGTCGTTGGCAAGAACGGGAAAGTCTGGGCTTTGCCCTATGGGAACTTTACGTTGCCTGAGGTTAAGGCGTCCGAGGAGCAGGGTGTTTTGACGAGTGGTTGAATAGGAAGACGTTTAAGGTACTGTGAAATTTACGGTTTGGGACTGGGAGTCGGGCAGCTTGCAGGATACGTTCAGACTCCGGAAATTCAGCGTGGGCGACTTGGAAGCTGTGACGCGGATCAATCAGGTTTGCCTTCCTGAGAATTACACTGATTTCTTTTTCGTTGATTTGGCTCGTAGGTTTTCCGAGACTTTCATTGTCGCGGAGGTGGGTGGTGAGGTGGTGGGTTACATCATGTGTCGGATCGAGGTGGGGTTGTCGGGTTTTGGTCTGGGCGGTTTGCTTAAGAAGGGGCATGTTGTGTCTGTTGCCGTCATGCCTGAATGCAGGCGTAGGGGTGTGGGGGGGGCTTTGGTTGTTAAGGCTATGGAGGGCATGCGGGTGTATGGGGTGAAGCAGTGTTACTTGGAAGTTCGGGTTACGAACGAGGAGGCGGTCCGTCTTTACAAGAAGTTGGGGTTGGAGGTTGCTCGAACGATCCGTGGTTACTATGCTGACGGGGAAGATGCTTACGTGATGGGTGGTAAATTGTAGGATGCTGTGCTTGTTTTGATGATAGTGGTGAAGGTGTGAGAGGCGTGAAGTGAGCTTGATGGTTTGTGTGGTGTGCGGGCCCGTGTTGAATGTTCCTGATAAAGGGTAGGATAGGCCTTATTAGTCGTAGGCCCCCCGTATTTTTTCAGTTCGCTATGTTACCGTTATGTTGAGGGTTCTTCAACTAGGAGTTGAAACGGGACGAAAGTGCGGGCTCTTGCACAGGCCCTCGGCCGATGTTTGATTCTGCATGGTAGGAGAGCATTGAAAAGCGATAGTCCCCTTGGTTTTTTTCAGACGCGTATTGCTGGTTAGCGCATGCTAGTACTCCAAACAGTTTTGTCTTCATAAAATCCCTCTACTATCCTATTTCCGTTCACGAACTGATAGATCTATATTCAAGAACCGGTCTGGGGCCTTTACGTTTTTAGAGTTCATCGCGCGCAACGGCAAGCACAGCCAAACATTCGAGAGAAGCTGCGAAGGTGCAAAAAGCTTTTTCAGAAGGTGTTTAGCTTGTTAGTCGCCTGTTGAATGAACGTGTTGGCTGGCGTCGGATTGTGACCAAACCTGAACTTGGTATATCAATGCTTCACTGTCTAGGCGAGCCTTTCGAGAAAATGATGGAACAGATCCCCAAAACAAGAACTGCATGTGTGGAACTAACTGATGACGGTCTTCACGCGCTGAATAGGCGAAGAGTCTCGGTGTTGAAGAGCATGGGCGAGTCGTACGGCCTGAAATACACTGTGCACGCGCCTTTTGCGGGCATAAACATAGCGTTGTCGTCAAAGCCCTTGTTGAATGTCACATTGAGAATGCTTAAGAAATCAATAGTAAATACCGCTGCTTTAGGTGCTAAAACATGGATTTTTCATCCCGGACTGGAAACAGCCACAAGCATGTTTTATCCGGGGGTAGATTGGAAAAGGAATTTGGAAAACGTGAGGTTACTTTTCGGATTTGCAAACGATTATGGCGTGGAAGCGGCCGTTGAAAACGTTATGGATCGATTCCTTCTGAAAAATGTTGATGATTTCAAGAGGTTTTACGATGAAATCAACGATGACATAGGTTTGGTTCTGGACACTGGACATGCAAATCTTAGCGGAGAAGTTGAGAGCTTCATTGCGAGTTTTCCAGACAAGATCGTGCACATTCACGCGCACGACAATCTTGGAAGATGGGATCAGCACTTAGGCATAGGCTACGGCAACATTGACTGGAAACGCTTCGCAAACCTTCTGAAAAAAACATCATACAACAGAATCATAATTGTCGAGTCTTTCGAGCACGTTTGGGAAAGTATAGAAAAATTGAAGCAGTTACTGGCGTAGTTGTAGTTACGTGCGCAGCAGCGGAATTTGTATTGTCGCGAAGTCTTCTGCGACCACGGTGTTCTTGAAGATTTTCTTTGCTTGCCTTAACCATGTGCTCGTGTCTTCATATCTTTGGCTTATGTGCGTTAGAACCAGTTTCTTGACCCCTGCTTTTTTTGCCGTCTCAGCTGCTTGATCAGGGGTTGAGTGCCCGTATTCCTTTGCTCTTGCAGCCAGCTCTTCGCCTAAGGTAGAGTCGTGTATCAGCAGGTCTGCGCCGGCTGCAAATTTCTCAAGAGCCTTGAAGGCTCTGGTGTCACCAGTATAAACGATCTTTCTGCCCTGTCTAGGGGAGCCCGTCACGTCTTCCGGTTTTATGACGCGTCCGTTCCTCAGCTTAACTTTCTGTCCACGTTGAAGCTCTGACCATAAAGGGCCCTCTGGCACGCCTAGAGCCTCCGCCTTGCTTGGGTAGAATTTTCCTGGTCTTGGTTTCTCAATGTACGCGTACGCAAAGCTTGGAATCACGTGTTTCGAGGGAACCGCGTGCACGCTGTATTCATCTTCGTCACAAACAACGCCTGCCCGCTCTATCTCGTGGACTTCAACTGGAAAGGTTAGGACGAACGGCACTGTTTCTCGGATTCCTTGCAGGAAATCTCTGATTCGGGGCGGTCCGTAAACGTCGAGTTTTCTTTCTCTATTTTGCAGTGCCATAGTCTGCAGCATCCCTGGGAGCCCTAGAACATGGTCGCCGTGCATGTGTGTTATGAAAACCTTCATTTTCTTGTTGAGACTGCACCTGGCTGTGAGCATCTGCCTCTGAACGCCTTCACCACAATCGAGCATCAGCTGTTCGCCTTCGCGTTGGACTAGTATTGCAGGCAAGCTTCTTTTGGGCGTTGGAACGCCTGCAGCAGTGCCAAGGAAAATCACTTTCAAACTCATGGGGCTACACCTTTTCGAACACGACTATCTCTCTTGTTAGGGTTCTGTGGACATAAACGAAGTGCGACTCTATATGCTTGTAACCCAAGGCAGTGCCTATTGTCTCAACGTTCAACGTTCTGGGTGCGGCCATGCAGACTCGTTGTCCCTTGTCGAGTAGACTGTGAACCGCTACTAAGACTTGCTGAACAAGCTGCGCTGTGGTCCGCTTGAAGGTTATGGTTGATCTGCCGTAGGGAGGATCGGTTACCATGCGGTCGATCTTTTTAACGGGCAGGCTGCGGGCGTCCCCGACGATCACTCCTTCAGGCTCTACTTTGAAATGCGCGAAGTTTTTGCGGGTTCCTCTCGCCATGCGTCGTTGGACATCCAAGCCTAGAACTCGGCAACCAATGAACGCCGCCTCGATCAAAATACCGCCTGTGCCACAGAACGGGTCAAGAACCAAGTCTCCGGCCTTCGGCCTAGCCAAGTTCACCATGCATCGCGCGAGCTTCGCCTGCATCGCTGACGGATGGAAAAACGGTTTTCTTCTGGGACGCCGTTCAACGAATGGTTTGGCTGCAATCTCGGCGAGCTTCAGCCCAAAAACAAACCGGTCACTTGTCAAAATCCCGATGAAAGTCTTGTCAGGATTCTTCAAATTCACCTTTGTTCCCGAGATGCTGTCATGAATGAGGGCACCGAGCTTTCCCTCTAGAATCATTCCGTTAATGTTTGAGCCAAAAGTCTTCACGTGTTTCACGCGCACCGCAAAGCTTTCACCTTTTTTCAGGATGTTGCTTATGCCTGCAGAGCGAACAGCTTTAACGATGCTGGTTGTTTTGGCGTCGCAGTCGAACAGTTCTAGCGCGCAGAGTCTTGTGAAGGCTGCTCTGTGTTTTATAGCGTCCAGGCAGCCCAAGTCGGCGCTGAGCCGCAAGATCTGGTCAAGTTTTTCCGAAATCTCGTAGGCGCAGCCTTCGGTTTCAAGAATCGCTTTCAGTTCTGAGGTTGGAAGGTTTTCGTGCTCTCCGGAAAGAAAAAAGAAAAGGTTGGCCACGCCTAAGCTCCTTTTTGAGACAGCACCCTGCCTATCAGCGGAGCGATTGAGACCTTGCTCACTGGGCTTGGAACGCAGTCCGTGCCAACTATCTGTTCAGCCCCATTTTCGAGAATTCTCTTCTGAGAATCGCCGATCAATAAGGGATGTACGCAGGCCGCGAAGACCTTTCTTGCGCCTTTGTCTTTCACGAGTTTCACGGCTTTCGCCATCGTTCCGCCGCTGCTTATTATGTCGTCGAAAACTATCACGTCGCGGTTCTTGACAGGCAGCTCTCTTTCTTCGAGGGTGACATTTCCGGTTCGTACGTCCCTCTTGGTTGAAACATAGTCGAAGCCGCCGTGCAGCACGCTATCCGCTTCCGCTGCTACGTTCAGGGCTTTTTTGCCGAGGGACAGTGAGAGAGGATTCTTCACCGAACCGCTTGTCTTGAAGTGTTCTGCCAAGAGGGAAACTGCGGACAGGTCGTCGACGGGAATTTTGAAGTTCTTCAACACTCCTGGGTTGTGGGCGTTTACGGTTATTATCTTGGTCACTCCGCAGTCTTCAAGCAGTTTCACGATCGTTTTTATGCTGAAGGCCTCGCCGGCCAGGAAGCGTTTGTCCTGTCGGCTGTAGGCGAAGTACGGAACTACGGCAGTTATGCTTTTTGCGTTCATGTCTTTGGCGGTGTCTGCCATTAACATGAGTTGGATGAGTCGCTGGTCTTGTGGCGGGCTTGTGGTTTGCACTATCACCACATCTGCGCCGTACAACGATTCTGTCTCAAACCTGATGTAGGATTCGCCGTCTGGAAAAGTCTTGAAGAAGACTGGCACCACTTCTGCTTTCAGAAATTCGCCTATTTTTTCGCCTAATTGCTTCGAGGCGGGCCCAGGTACTATCTTCATCGTATCGCCGCTCTTAGAAGCGGTTGGCTTGGGCTTTTAGATTTTGCGTGTTAACTTGTATTGCTCTATCAGTTCTTTTGCCTTGTCCACACGGATTCTGTGTTCTTCAACCATCTTTGCGGCGACTAGGTCGATCAGTTCTCCGGTTGCTCCGGCTGTGACGGCTATGTTTCTTGCGTGAAGTGACATGTGACCGCGTTGAATCCCTTCGTGAGATAGAGCGCGTAATGCGCCGAGGTTTTGAGCGAGCCCTACGGCTGCACAGACTTCGCCGAATTCATTGGCCGTCTTCACTCCAAGGATTTTCACGGCTATCTTCGCTATTGGGTGCGTTCTGACGGCTCCGCCAATCAGGCCCACAGCCATGGGCAGCTCAAGGGAACCGACTAGGTCGCCGTTTTCGTTCTTTTCCCACGTTGAAAGGGATGTGTACTGGCCGTTTCTGGCTGCGTAGGCATGGGCTCCGGCCTCGATTGCGCGGTGATCGTTGCAGGTGGCGAGTATTACGGCTATTATGCCGTTAAGGATGCCCTTGTTGTGAGTTGCGGCTCTGTAGGGGTCTGCAACGGCGAAAGCGTAGGCGTTCACGATGCCGTCTACGACCTCCTCTCCTCCAACCGATTTCTCTGGCACGACACACCAAGCTCTAACCAGACGTTTCGTGGCTAGGTTAGAGATTATTCGCAAGTAGACGCGTCCGCCTGTTAATCGTTCGATCATGGGAGCCACTGCTTCGGCCATGGTGTTGACGGCGTTGGCGCCCATGGCGTCACGGCAGTCCACTTGCAATTCTACTATGACCATGGGTCCTCGGGTTGTGTTGATGATTTTCGCGTCTAGATCTCTTGCCCCTCCGCCGGCTGAAACTAGCACTGGGTCCTGTTCATTCGCTTTCTTCAGGACATCTTCTTTTGACTGCAAAACACGCATTCTGGCAGCGTAAGGGTCTTTGACGTTTGTGACTTGTATCTGTCCGATCATTATTGGCGGTGTGCTGCTGGTGTGAAAGCCTCCGCCGTCTCTCGCCATTTTCGCGGCATAGCTTGCCGCTGCCACGACCGAGGGCTCTTCAATTGCCATCGGAATGAGGTAGTCGCGGTTGTTTATGAGAAAGTTGACTCCTATGCCCATGGGCATTGGAGTTATGCCGATGACGTTTTCTATCATTCGATCAGCCAAGTCTAAGGGTAAGGAACCGGTGTTCTGTAGTTGATCAGCCTCTTCATCGGTCAAATCGGCAAATTCTTTGATTAGTTTCAACCGTTCTTTGGGGGTTAGCTTGTAGAAGCCTGAAATCAGAGATGATTTACCCATATCGCCCTTTTCTCCTATCAGTAACTTGAACCATGCTGGTTTTTATGCTTTTTAAGTTTTGGCGATATCCGGATTATTGAATTCCCATTCTGAAAAACTCTTGCAGGCGCATAGAGTGCGTGCCTTTTGGGTATACATAGAGCTTTAATAAGACTGAGATTTTCAGGAAACGCAAATAACCCGAATGGGTCCTTGGATCATTTTTGCTGGAGTGACAGGATTTGCTGCTGGCCTTGGTGGTGAAGTCATTCGCAACCTCCACTTTTTTTCTGTTTTTTTTAGAGAAAACATTGATTGTCCTCTATAGACTGCACCTATCGCGCTGAAGCTGGGTTACGGAATCTGTTATAAGTGCTGACGTTTTCAGATTTGTCGTGAGGAAAATGGTGGAGTTAAAGAGGACTCTGAGTCTTTTGGATGCTACATCAATTGGCATCGGGGCGATAATCGGTGCCGGAATCTTCGTTGTACTGGGTATCGCCGTAGGCTATGCGGGGCCAGCGGTTATCATTTCGATGGCTATCGCGGGAACTGTTGCCTTGTTCACCGCGCTTAGCTTTGCTGAACTGGGTTCGGCAATTCCAAAGCAGGGAGGTACATACGAGTTTGCTTATGAGATGATTTCTCCATTTGTGGCGTTCATTTCGGGTTGTCTGTGGCTTTTCGGACAGACAGTGGCTGGAGCAGCGGTGAGCTTGGGGTTGGCCAGTTACTTTGTGGCGATGTTCCCGTTTTTTTCCTTGAAAGTTATCGCGGTTTCAGCTGCATTGGTTTTGACGGTTTTGAACCTGATCGGGACAAAACATTCTGCCATGGTCAACAACATTTTGGTTCTAATAAAAATCGTGATCCTCTGTCTGTTCGTTGGTTTCGGAGTTTTTCAAGTGAATTCGCATAATTATTCACAGTTTGCACCGAATGGCTTTGTCGGAATCCTTCAAGGAGCGGGCTTCATTTTTTTCGCGTATTTGGGTTTCGGAAGGATAGCAGCGCTCGGCGAAGAGGTAAAGAACCCTAAGAGAACGCTGCCGCTGGCGATTCTGCTTGCGCTGATTATCTCTGTGGTTCTGTATGTTGTAACAGGCCTTGTCGCAACGGGTCTGCAAGACTACAGAATATTGGCAGGGTCTGGGTCGCCACTTACCGATGCTGCAAGAGCGACAGGAAACTTCACGTTGATTGCGACTATTTCCTTCGGGGCCTTGGTTGCCACTGCTAGCGTCCTTTTGACAAACCTCATCGGTTTGTCCAGAGTCTCATTTGCGATGGCGAGAAAAGGACAGCTTCCAAAATCTTTGGCAACCATCCACCCGAAACTCGGAACCCCGTACGTTTCAATCCTTATCACGGGAGCGCTAATGGCTGTTCTGGCCTTTGTTGCAGATCTGAGACAAGCCGCGGCGATAACGAGTTTTTCAATCTTGTCCACCCATGTTGTTCTGCACTTTTCGGCGATAAGACTCAGAAAGAAAATCCCTAACCTAAAAACGTTCAAGGCTCCATTTTACCCGTTGATTCCTTCTCTTGGCTTGGCCAGCTGTATCATTCTGATGTTTTCATTGCCTACAGAAGCATGGATCGTTTGGGCAGTTGTCGTGATTGCCGTCTCAGTCTACTATCTGCTAAGAAAAAGACTTTAACACGCTTGGGCGTAGCGCGCGTTGGAAGATTAACATCAAGACATTTCCGGATTTACATCACCGGCTTGCAGCCTTGATCACGTTGCAGAATGCGGAGTCCAATAATCAGCAGATGCCCTATCATGGTGGACGAACGCGTCAGTTAAGGATTTATGTAGATTTGCTTTAGTCAATTCTATGAATGCGCCGAAGAGATTGCGGCTTGGGGAGACGGTGGGGATCGTCTCAACTTCTTCTCCAGCAACGCCTGAAGCAGTTGACAACATGAAGAGATACTTTGAGAAGCGAGGTTATTCTGTGAAAGTCGGTCCCAACGCTTTGGCCAAGTTTGGATTCTTGGCGGGAACGGACAGGCAAAGGGCGGACGATTTTAACCTTATGCTTCATGACTCTGACGTTAGGATGATTGTGACGTCCATGGGAGGAGCTGGCGCGGTGCATCTTCTTCCTCTGATCGACTATGGGGCGATCGCTTCAGATCCGAAAATTGTTACTGGGCTGAGCAATCCGGCCATTGTTCTGAACGCTATATCGCAGGTCGCAGGTGTGCCTACGTTCCATGGACCTAATGGAGTGGAGTTTGGGACCGGACCTTTGACACGGTTTTGTGAAGAGAACTTCTGGCCCATGGTGAGTGAAGATCTCAGTATTCCTTACACGTTCCCTGTAGGAGATGGCATGAGGATTCTGCGAGAGAGTGGAGTTGTTGAGGGCAGGTTGTTTGGGGGGCATCAGAGGAGTATCCAACCGCTCATCGGCACGCGGTATGAGCCGGACTGGAGGGATTCTATTCTTTTCATCGAGGAAATCAATGATGAGCTGTACAGGATAGACGCGATGTTGGCTCACTTCAGGTTGGCAGGAGTGTTCGATTCGATAAATGGATTGATCGTCGGGAGTCCTGCAGAATCGTATGAAGTGGACGTTGAGACGCTGGAAGATATAGTGCTCCGAAACTGTGAAGGCTACGATTTTCCTATAGTGGCTAATGTTCCGGTTGGCCACACGGACGACAAGATAACGGTGCCGATCGGCTGTCGTGTGCGTCTGAACACGAACAAGCCTTCATTTGAACTGTTGGAGTCTCCGACACGCTAATAGATTCGGTGAAGATCGCGCTTTTGTGATCGGCGTTATTTCAATTTTGTCTATTGAAAGGTTGTAAAGCTCTTTACGTCCAGAATCGTCAAGTTTCATTCTCTTTCTAGGGCAATTCTTTGGTTTTTCAATGGTGTCTACTGAAGAAAACTCCATATGTTTCAAAAGACCATCTATTATTGGATGATTGGGGAGGATGATAAAGTTCTCCTTTCTCCTTTCAAGGGGTTTTACCATTCTCCTCATGAGCCTAATATTCCAATACTGCACAGCACTAAATAGTAGATCAGTCAGCCTAGCGCGCCGCGCCCGAGATCTTCTTTTCCAGTAATCCAGTATTCAGAACTGGACGCCTTTGACATTGCAGTTGACGATGAATCCTGAACGAGAAGAGATTATCTCTTTGGGAGGGCGAATGCAGAGATGCCGAAGCGTTTGCGGATTTCTCTTGCCAAGGGTTCGGCGTTGCTGACGCGGAAGTTGTCTGTTATGACGAGTTCCGGTTTTGAGCGTCTGACGTATTCGAGCAGGCCGTTGAAGTCTGAGTGGTCGCTTAAGGCGACGAGGTACTCGTTTTCGCCGGTGTGGCGGATGGCTGAATCGAATTCCCAGCCGCTTACGCAGATGCGGAAGTGGTTTTGGCCGACTTTGTTTGTGGATTCCATGTGGTAGAAGGCTATGCAGGGCGAGTTGGTTTCCAGTAGTTCTCTTGCCTCTTTTTCTGTTGACAGCATCAGGTGTCCTAGGTTCATGCCGTGTCTTTCGCAGACTTTTGAGACGTGGAAGACTTTTTCTGGAGCTATGAATGGGGCTTTTACGCCGGCTTTGTGGAGGATTTGCATGATTTCTTGGAGTTTTCCGTGGTAGCCGAAGACGTAAACCGTGCCGTGTTGCAGTCCTTTTTCGACTAGGTTGACTAGTGAGGTTTTGATGTCTACTCCGAAGCTGCGTCTGCACATGGGGCTTCCGTAGGTGGCTTCGATGACGAGGACGTCTGAGTAGAGGACGGGGGTGTCTTCGATTCTGAAGTCTCCTGTGAAGACGATCCTTTTTCCTTCAGCGTCTTCAACTAGGACTTGGGCTGCGCCTAGTATATGGTCGGCTTTGAAGAATGTGATTCTTTCGTCCTCGTACTGTATGGTTTTGCCGTAGTCTAATGTTTCGACTAGGCCGCTCATGAGGAAGAGGGGGGTGCGCATAACGTCTATCATGTCTTTTGTGGCTTTGGTCATGAGGACTTTTTCGCATTTTCTGAGGCTTTGGCTTAGGCCTGACATGTGGTCGGCGTGGGCGTGTGTGACGATTCTTAGGGGTTTGGTTTCTTCGAAGGCGTCGCACGCAACGCTCTTTCCCAGGAGGACGGCGCCGCGGTTGGTTACTGAGGCTCTTTCACTCATGGTTCTGCACCGTCTATGCGATTCTGGAAGCGAGCCATTCGACGAGTTTTCTTGGGTCTTCGCATGTTATCTTGACTTTTATCGGTCCGAGTGGGGATTCGGCGACTTCTTTGGAGAAGGATATGTGTCCGACGTAGGCGACTTGTTTGTTTAGGCAGAAGTTGATGGTTTTCTTCTCTATTCCGTCGAACAGAACGGGTCTGGCGGCGCTGCGGATGTGCTCTCGACGTAGCAGATCGTGGAAATTTGTGAGCGCGTCTTTTCCTTCGGCTTCTCCTGTGAGGAGGCTTCCTTTGCGGAGGGGTTTTGTTTGCGTGGGTATGTTTCCGAAGACTTTTTGGATGGCTTGTTTCACTTTCTCTTCTGATTCTGTCGGGTTGACTTCGGCTTCGACGTGAACGGTTATTTCGTCCATTTCTGTTCGACTTTCCTCAGGACTGCCTTGATCGTGGCTTTCGTTACTGCGACTGGGCCCTCGTTCACTATGACGTATTCGGCTAGGGCTATGGCGCCGCCTAGTCCGACGCTTAGCTCCCGCATGTCTCTTTCATAAAATACGTCCCAGTCGGGCGCGTCGTCGCCTCTTCGACGGTGGTAGAGTCGTTTGAACCTTGTTTCGGGGGAGGCGTGGATGGCTATTAGTTTGAATTTTTGGAAGTGTTTCCTGAACTCTTCTACTTCGGGTAGACTTCTTATGCCGTCGACGATGACCTTCTGCGTCTTTGTCTTCTCTATTCTTGGGATGGATCTGGTGGCTATGGCGCCTGTTCCTTCCATGTGGCGGAGTTGGAGCATTACGTGCCCGATGTTTTCTGGGGTTGGTTCTAAACCTCTTACCTTTGCTTCTTCTCGGACCACGTCGCCCATGGCGACGCAGTCGTAGCCGAGGATTTTGGCGACTTTGACGACTACGGATTTTCCTGATCCCGGCATGCCTGTCAAGCCGAGCACTAGTTTTTCGGCTGTCATTCTCTCTTGTCCTTCTCCAACGTGTTGTGTGTTTAACAGATAGTCTTCTTACGTTAAAAGGATTTAAGACATTCCTTAGCTGGTTCTCCGGGGTGTTCTTCAAAAGTCATGCTCTGGTGAGTGACTAGTCGCAGCTAGTCTTGTTCGACAAGCTTTTAGGTTGTTGAAGACATAAATGCTGATTGGCAGGTTGTATCTTGGGTAAAATTGAGGTTTATATCAAAAATGAAGGCGTCGTAGTCAGCCAAGGTATTATCCGACCAGTCGTCGACCATGCGTGTACCGATGGAATGACTGGAAAAACCGAAAGGATCGTGTCAGTGAGTGACAGATTAGCTTTGGACGTTGCCGAAGCATTTGCAAATGAAAGGGGACTGATTCTTGAGGTTCATGACGTTCACACCTTCAGGGGACGGTTGAAAGCCCTGCTGAAGGGAGTAAGCAAGACGCCCACTATAATAGTTGGCAATTCCAGAATTGAGGGAGATTTGACTTCAGGACTGTTGAAGAGCAAGTTAGAGTCCTGTCTTGGCAAATGATGCAAGGTCTCAAATCGAATGTGCTGCTTTGTTTCTTTTGGCGCCCGCGCAGAGACTGTGAAAGAATTTCCAAGTGGTATGCGCGTTTATAAGATGTTCTTGAATTTATTATTCTTCTAGACAAATGTTCCTTAAGGGTTTAAGAATCGGTGTTTACTGATATTCTTGTGGGGAGAATATTATTGAAAAAGCTTAGCCTAGCGTTTCTAACAGTCTTGGTCTTGGCGTTAACATTCACTTCAATGATGTCTGCTTATGCTAAAGATCAATCGCCAGCCAGTATCGCGTTCAGGGGTTATGCACTGGGCAAATGCGGTATCATGCGTGGACCCGCACGGATGTTCCCTGGATGGGAGCCTCCAGATTGGATTGGATTAGCCTCAGGAAGCATATCGGTAAATGGGTATGCAAGAGCCACATCCTATGAACAAGTTCCAATCGATTATGAGATACATGCTAGCATGTATGGCATGGCTTACTTCGCAGATCCAGGAAAAGCCTATCCAATTGGCTTCTTGAACCTCATCTGGTATGAGAGTGATGAGCTGCATCAATTGTGTGTACTAATATATCCTGCCACGACAAATAAGGGAATCTTCCAACCAGAAACAGACAAATTTGTTGTGGGCGTAAACTTGCCAGTTCTAACTGGGAAGCCTGCGCCTAGTTATAGGGGCATCTACAAGGTAGGCAGAGACATTCAATACATAAATGGTCCTATGGGGGCAGTAGTATCAAGAGGCGAAATTTCCCCGTTCATGGGGATAGAGTTCATACAGGTTGGACTTCAGTTTGGAGACTATGGAATAATGGCGATGTGGTTCAGCCAAACTTTTGAGATACCCGGTTGGGGAACTGTCCCTGCAGCGACAATGCTTGTGCGTGACGTCAAACTCCTCTAATTCCCTCTTTTTTTGTGTCACCGTGTCACAGAAGGCCTCATAAAGAAAATGTCTTGTACGTATTCTAGAGATTACTGCTACATGAACACGGAATGCAAAATATCCATTTAGAAAAGCCCAGCAAGCTAACAAACCCTTCCCCAAGCCACTTAAGACCCGAAGAGTTAACAGAACTCGAAATAGGAAAAGCGCCGACGGTTAACAAACCTCTCCGAAAAACCAAAAGCGCCTAAGAGTTAACGGAACCGTTGAGACAAAAGCATTTATGAAGGAACATGTGAAACAAGTTCGAAGGAAAGGTCATGTCTGAATTGATTAGGAGTTTTTTGGCTTTTGACATTGACAGCGAACAGGTTATGAAGAGGTTGACAGACGTGCAGGGTTTGTTGGTGAAGACTGAGGCGGACTTGAAGGTTGTTGAGCCACAGAACATTCACATAACGATGAGGTTCCTTGGAAATGTCTTGTTGGGCACGGTTGAGAAGATCTTTGACGGAATGAAAAAAGTGCAGTTCACTCCGTTTGACGTGAAGATTTGTGGGGTAGGCGCTTTTCCGGACGTGCGGTACCCGCGGGTTGTGTGGGCCGGAATAACTGAGGGTGCTGACCAGTTGAGGAGCATTTTCGGTCAGTTGGAGCCTCATCTTCGCGGTTTGGGGTTTGCGCCGGATTCGAAGGGTTTCAGTCCGCACCTCACGATTGCGCGTGTCAGGTCTGGGAAGAACAAGGCTGAGCTTGCCAGTTTCATCGAGGAAAATGGCGGATATGAGTTTGGGGTGGTTAGGGCTGCGTGTTTGCGGCTTAAGAAGAGTGAGTTAACGCCGAGGGGTCCGGTTTATTCGACGCTTAGGGAGTTTTGTCCGCAGGGATGAATAGAAGGACGTTCTGATGCCGGAGAAGATGGAAAAGGTTCTTTCAGACGTTTTGAAGCAAGTGACGCCGAAAGCGAAAGAACGCGCAGAGATAAGCGCGTTAGCCAATAAGCTGGAGAATAGAGTTGCTTCGGTATCCAAGAAGTTGGGTGTGGAGGCGAAGGTGCGTGTTGAGGGTTCGGTTGCGAAGGACACGTGGTTGAGTCGTGAGCCGGACGTGGACGTTTTCATGCGGGTTCCCACTTCGATCCCTCGAAACTCCTTGGGTGACATCTGTTTGAAGGTTGCTAGAGAAGCAATGAAGGGTTCGAAGCAGGTCGAACGGTTTGCCGAGCACCCGTACCTTGAAGCTTTTGTCGATGGTACCAGAGTGAACATTGTTCCTTGCTACGCCGCAAAGCGTGGCGAATGGTTGAGTGCGACGGACAGGACGCCGTTTCACACGGACTATATCAACGAGCGTTTTGACGCGAAGATGCGTGGTGAGGTGCGGTTGTTGAAGAAGTTCATGAAGGGGATTGGCGTCTATGGGGCTGAGATCAAGATTGGAGGGTTGAGCGGGTATCTGTGCGAACTGCTGGTCTTGCGTTACGGGTCGTTCTTGAACACGGTTAAGGCCTTCTCACAACATAAGCACAGAATGGTTATAGATATTGAGGGATTCTACAAGAACAGGCAGAATGAGGTTGACCTGCTGTTCGATGAGCCTCTGGTGGTCGTTGATCCTGTTGACAGGGCGAGGAACGTGGCGTCCGCCGTGCGCAAAGAGAGACTTTACACGTTCATAGCCGCTGCGCAAGCGTTTGTGAAGAGGCCGAGCCCACGGTTCTTCTATCCGTCTCCGACAGTTCCTTTGACTGCAAGCAGGATGAGGCTGGAGTTGAAGAGGCGAGGGTCAAAGATTGTTTTCGTGGCGTTCGGGAGGGTTGACGCGGTTCCTGACATCTTGTGGGGTCAGCTGTCCAAGTCGCAGCGTTCTTTGCGGAAGATGGTTGAGTTGAGTGATTTTGTTGTTTTGCGTGACCTTCCGTGGAGTGATGAGGAGGGTTTGAACGTGTTTGTGTTCGAGCTTGAGCATTGCTGTGTTGGGCCGGTTAGGAGGCATTTGGGACCGCCTTTGGACAAGGGGAGGGAGTGCGAGAGGTTTGTTGAGAAGTATGTTGGCAAGGCGGGCACGGTTTCTGGGCCTTACGTTGAGAATGGAAGATGGGTTGTTCTGGTGCGGAGGAAGTTTACTGATGCGTGTGTGTTGTTGAGGGAGAAGTTGAGGGACGGGGGGAGAAGTGCGGGGGTAGCGGAGCAGATTTCGCAGGTGTTGAAGAAAGGGTTCAAGGTGTTTGTGAACGAAGATGTCGTTGGAGTTTATGAGAAGAATAAGGAGTTTACCGTGTTTTTGACGGAGTTTCTGTCTGGCAAGCCTAAGTGGTTAGAAACCGAGTAGGCCAATGACGATTAGGGTTGCGCCGAAGAGCCAGCAGTAGAGGGCGAAGAGGTGGAATTTCTTGTTTTCGATGGCTTTGTGTAGGACGTTTATTGCGATGTAGCCTACGATCATGGCGATTGTTGCGCCTATGAGGATTTCTGTTAGGCCGAATCCTGATTGTGCTAGTGCGGCGTGTTCTTTGTAGAGGGTTAAGCCTAGGGCTCCGATTATGGCTGGGATTGAGAGGAGGAATGAGAATCTGAAGGCTTTTTCGCGTTTTAGGCCTAGGATGAGGGCGACGGCGATCGTGGTTCCGCTGCGTGAGAGGCCTGGGATTATGGCTATGCCTTGTGCGACGCCGAAGATCAGAGCGGTTGCGATGCTTATGTTGTCGGTTTTTTCTCTTGCGAGTTTTGAGGTGTAGAGTAGGGTGCCGCAGATTACCAGTGCCGTGGCGATTGGCGGGACGGTTCGGAAGGTGGATTCGATTGTGTCGCTGAAGGCTAGGCCGATGAGCGCGGTGGGTATCGTGCCTATGATTATGAGGGGGATGAGTTGGCCGTTTTCGGATTTGAAGTCCATATGTGCTAGTGCTGTGAGGATGTTTTTGATGTCTTTTCTGAAGAAGACGAAGATGACGACTAATGTGCCTATGTGGAGGGTGACGTCGAAGAGTATCGGTATGGACAGGTTCAGAAAGTGTTCGGCGAGTCTGAGGTGGCCGGTGCTCGATATGGGCAACCATTCGGCGATGCCCTGTATTATGCCGAGAATGATCGAGCCAATCAAGGTTGACAAAGTGTTTCGCCGCTTGTTTTGCTTTTTTTTCAGGATAGTTTTTCAGTGCTGATTTAAGGAGATGTCTTCCCTTTTTTCTTTTGCTATGGCTCTCTGGTGTTTCTGCTTGCTTGGTTCATGTCGTCCTGCATCTTTGTCTTTTTGATATCGTTATGGTTGTTTCTTGAG
>Ga0315268_10003055_pt1 | contig 18553 bp, 12 predicted proteins | sample C1_top_MG_FD_204535 | JGI IMG/M metagenome (GOLD analysis project Ga0315268, IMG submission 204535) | Sediment microbial communities from Yellowstone Lake, YNP, Wyoming, USA - C1_top | ecosystem: Environmental > Aquatic > Freshwater > Lake > Sediment | place: USA: Wyoming | collected 2017-08-01
GGTTCCCCAGGCCGCCTTTATTTCCCCGGAAGCCTGCCGGGCCTTCCAGGGCAAACCGTGCCAGGCCTGCCAGGAGGCGTGTGCCGCGGGGGCCATCAATCTCCAGCAGTTTCCGGAAGAAAGGTTATACGCCGCCGGGGCCATCATCCTGGCGCCGGGTTCCCGCCCCGCTCCGGCCCGGGGGTTTCCCGGTTACGGCCACCCCGATGTGATCACCAGCCTGGAATTTGAACGCCTGCTCAGCGCCACGGGGCCCTATGGCGGCAGGCTGCGGCGTCCTTCGGACCAGGCTGAGCCGGGGAGCCTCGCCTTTATCCAGTGCGTGGGCTCCCGGGACTTGCGTTCGGGCGCGGCCTACTGCTCCACCCTGTGCTGCCTCACCAGCCTCAAAGAGGCCATGGTGGCCAGGGAAATCGGGGCCGGGGGGGTGGAGTCCACCGTCTTTTACCTGGACCTGCGGGCCCAGGGCAAGGGGCAGGAAACCTATCTGGAGCAAGCCAGGGCCCAGGGGGTGCAGCTGGTGCGCTCCCGGGTGACGGCCGTGAGCCCCCGGCCCGGAGGCGGGGTCCTGGTGCGCTACACCGACGGCCGGGGCCGGCCCCAGGAGGCCCCCTTCGACCTGGCGGTGCTGGCGGTGGGCCTCAGGGCCCCGGAAAGTCTGCCGGACTGGGCCCGCCGCCTGAAACTGGGCCTGAATGAGCACGGCTTCATCCAGGCGGCGCCCTGGACGCCGGCCTGTACCGGGCGGGACGGGGTCTTCCTCTGCGGCGCGGCCCGGGAGCCCATGGACATCACCGAGAGCGTCACCACCGCGGGGGCCGCGGCCGGGGCCGCGGCCCGATTGTTGACCGTCAGCCTGCGGGCTCCGGCCCCGCCCCGCAAGCTGCCGGAGGGCGCCCCGGAGGCCGGACAGGCACCCAGAATCGGGGTATTTCTCTGCCACTGCGGCACCAACATCGCCACCACCGTGGACCTGGAAAAACTGGCCGCCACGGCCCGGCAGCTGCCCGGCGTGGTGCACGTGGAAGCCCCGCTGTTTGCCTGTGCGGTGGAATCCACCCGCCGGCTGGCGGCAACCATCCGGGATTTGGGGCTGAACCGGGTGGTGGTGGCCGCCTGCAGCCCCCGCACCCATGAAGCGGTATTTCGGGAGGTGGTGGCGGCCGCGGGCCTGAATCCCGGCTACTTCGTCCTGGCCAACGTTCGGGAGCAGTGCGCCTGGGTGCACCAGGGGGAGCCGGCCGCGGCTCTTGCCAAGGCCCGGTACCTGCTCACCATGGCGGTGCGCCGGGCCGCGGTCCTCAAATCCCTGCAGCCCCAAAGCTTTCCGGTGATTCCCCGGGCCCTGGTCCTGGGGGGCGGGGTGGCCGGCATGAGCGCGGCTCTCAGCCTGGCCCAACAGGGGTTTCACACCTACGTGCTGGAACGGGCCGAATACCTGGGGGGCCTGGCCCGGCAGCTCTATTTTACCCTGGAAGGAGCCGATCCCCAGGAATTCCTTCAGGAGCTGCAGTCCCAGGTTTTCAGCCATCCCAACGTCGAAGTCATGACCCAGACGGAGATGGTGAAGGCGGCCGGCCATGTGGGCCAGTTTCGCACCCTGGTGCGCCGGCAGAGGCTGGGCCAGGCCCGGGAACAGTGGCTGGAGCATGGCGTCACCCTGGTGGCCACCGGCGGCCAGGTGTTCCAACCCCGGGGGCGCCACCTCTACGGCGACGACCCCCGAGTGCTTACCCAACAGGAGCTGGAGGCCGGCATCCACTTCGGCGACCCTGAGCTGGAGAAGTTGCGGCGGGTGGTGATGATTCAATGCGTGGGGTCCCGGGAGCCGGAGCGCCCCCATTGCAGCCGCCTGTGCTGCTCCCAGGCCCTGAAGAACGCCCTGCTGCTGAAGGACCGCTACCCCCTGGCGGAGGTCACCGTTCTCTACCGGGACCTGCGGGCCTATGGCTTCCGGGAAAGTTACTATCAGCGGGCCAAGGAGAAGGGGGTGGAATTCATCCCCTTTGAGCCGGAGAGTCCGCCGCGGCTTACGGCTCCCCGGCGGCGGCCCCTGACGGTCTGGGTTCAGGATGAACTCCTGGGCCGGGAAGTGGGCCTGCAGGCGGACCGGGTCATCCTGAGCGCCGGGATTCTGCCGGCCCCGGGCAGCGAGCAGGTGGCCCGGCAACTGGGAATTCCTTTGAGCCTAGACGGATTTTTCCAGGAGGCCCACCAGAAGCTGCGCCCGGTGGACACGGTGGCCGAAGGCGTTTTCCTGTGCGGCGTGGCCCATTACCCCAAGAGCCTGGGAGAGACCGTGGCCCAGGCCCAGGCCGCGGCCCAGCGGGCGGCCGGCATTCTCTTCCAGACCGAACTGCTGGGGAGCGAACTCACCGCCCAGGTGGCCGCGGGGCAATGCCGGCGGTGCCTGGCCTGCCAGCAGGTCTGCCCCTTCGGCGCCGTGGCGGTGGACCACGGCGGCAGGCCCCGGATTCAAGGGGAGATCTGCCGGGGCTGCGGCATCTGCGCTGCGGAGTGCCCGGTGGGGGCCATCCAGATGAGCCGGGTCACCGAAGCGGAACTGACGGCCCAGATCGAAGCGGCGCTGTGGTAGTGGGGAGCGGTGGGGAGATGCCTCCAAAAGTGAGACAATTTTTATTACGGGCAGCAAGCGGGTAACTGCTAACTTATTTTCAACTTATTTTGCTGAAAGCTGAAGGCTGACAGCTGACAGCTTGGGAGAACACCATGAGACAGAGCTATTGCGGTCTGTGCGACGACTGCCAGTTGGGGAACCCCGACTTCCTGCAGACGGTCTCCCACCTGAGGGAATACGTGAAGCGCCTGCGGGCCAATATGTGGCTCCACTGCTTCCCCAACGGCGAGAGCTTTAGTTTCCCGGAATTTAACAAGGGGCTGGACTGGTTCCTCAGCCACACCGAGTGCCCGGGCTGCCAGGGGGGCCGGGGCCTGGAGGACTGCCCGGTGCGCACCTGCGCCCTGGCCCGGGGCCTGGAGCATTGCTACCTCTGCCCGGATCTGCAGCCCTGCGACAAGTTTGACTTCCTCCTGCCCCAGTTCCCCGACGTCAAGAACAACCTGCGGCGCCGCCAGTTGAAGGACAAGGCGAGCAAATACCATCAGAAGCTGGAAAAGGAAAAGAACTAGGGGAAAAGGAAGAAATATGGTAAACGTCTGGGCTCCATTTGAGGCTATTTTAGATAGCAGTTCTAGGCAGCTGCCAAAGGCACAAATTTAAAAACGGCATGAATACCCGACTGGTCAAACGCGAAACCGAAGATTTCCTGGAATTGACCCTGCGGATGTACGCCGACGAGGTGCGGCTGCGGCTGGACAAGCGGGCCTGCCTCAAGTGCGATATCTGCTCCCTGGTGTGCCCCCGGGAGGCGGTGGCCGTCACCCCCGGGGAAGAAGATCTGGACATCACCATTGACCCCCGGGTCTGTCTGCTGTGCGAGGTCTGCGCCCACTTCTGCCCGGTGGGGGCCGTGACCCTGAGCTATAACGGGGAGAACAAGACCATCCTGGCCGACCACCGGGGGCTGGCGCCGTTTTTTCCCAAGGTCGCCATGGACAAGAGCAGATGCGTCCAGCCCTGCCCGCCCCTGCCGGAGGGCGATTTGCACTGGTGCCGCCGCCAGCTGCAACTGGTGGCCAATGCCTTGGATGGCTGCCCCAAGCAGTGCCGCAAATGCCTGGAGGCTTGCCCCCGCCAGGCCATCGTCCTGGACGAGAGCGCCCAGACCATGCCGGAGCCGGACCTCTGCCTCAGGTGCGCCCAGTGCCTGCAGGTCTGCGAGTTTGAGGCCATCGCGGTGACCCCGCAGTTTCGCGGCACCCTCACCATAGACGACGGCAAGTGCCCGCCGGACTGCCACAAGTGCATCGAGTTGTGCCCCATCAAGGCCATTGTGCGGGAAGGCCCCCGGGTCTTCCTGAAAGTGGAGAGCTGCAGCTACTGCGGGGTGTGCCGCAATATCTGCGACTACGACGCCATAACCTTTAGCCGCCAGGAGGTGGTGGCGGAGGCCGGGGAGTTTTCCCAGGCCTGGGTCCAGGCGGTGGCGAAATTGCTGGAGGGGTAAAAGGGGTAAAGGCGAAAAGGCATGCCCCCTTTAAATATCAAGCATGGGTGGAAAGGGACTTACGGATTATTAGTTGTAGCCGCAGGCTTTAGCCTGAAAGTCCGGGTGTCGGGGCGGGTTTTAAACCCGCCCCGACAGCGGCTTTCATTGTTGGGGGTGGCCCAAATCGGGTCATGGTCGTTTAGCCTGCGCCGGCACAGGCGAGACGCCTGTGCCACTGAGCCTTTATGAATAATTTTACCCTTGACTTAGGCTGAGGTATCTTTCCTCAAAGCTGAAAGCTGACGGCTGAAAGCTGATAGCTATTATGACCGACAACCCACGCATCGGCCTCTATATCTGCCATTGCGGCCTCAACATCGCCGGGGTCTTCGACCCAGAAGCCCTGGCGGCGCAAGCCCGAGATTTGCCCGGGGTGGCGGCCTGCGGCCACCATCTCTATTCCTGCTCCGAGGCCGGGCAAAAGGAAATCCAGCAGGATATCAAGCGCTTTCGTCTGAACCGGATAGTGCTGGCGGCCTGCTCCCCCAAGCTGCACGAGCTCACCTTCCGGCGGCTGTTGTTGGATAGCGGCCTTAACCCTTACCTGCTGGAGATCGTCAATATCCGGGAGCACTGCTCCTGGGTGCACGCCACGGAGCCGGCCGCGGCCGCGGCCAAAGCCCTGGAACTCATCCGCATGGGGCTGGCCAAGGTTAGGTTCGCCCGGCCGCTGGCGGACCGCCGGGTGCCGCTGCACCGGGAGGCCCTGGTCATCGGCGGGGGGGCCGCGGGCCTGCGGGCCGCCCTGGATATCGCCCACGCCGGGTTTCCCGTGACCCTGGTGGAACGGCAGCCGGTGCTGGGGGGCATGACCAACCGGTGGTACCGCACCTTTCCCCTGGGGCAAAGCGCCCTCAGCCTCATTAACCCCATGATGGCGGCGGTGGTGCTCCACCCCGGCATCCGGCTGCTCACCGGCAGTGAGGTCACTGAGGTGCGCGGCCACTTCGGCAACTTCCAGGTGGCGGTGCGGCAGAGTCCGGCACTGGTGGGCGAGGCCTGCGATTGCTGCGGCCTCTGCGCCCAGGTGTGTCCGGTGGCGGTGCCCGAGGCAGGCCAGCAGGGGTTGAGCCGGCGCGCCGCCATCTACCTCCCCTCCCCCACCGCCTTCCCGGGGCGCTATGTGGTGGACCGGGAGCACTGCACCGGTTGCGGGGAGTGCGTCCCGGCCTGCCCCCGGGGGGCCATCAACCTGCAGGCCCGGGAGGAAACGGCGCACCACCTGAGGGTGGGGAGCATCGTGGTGGCCACCGGCTTTCTGCCCTTCGACCCCCGGGGCAGCCGCTATGAGTCCTGGGCCGCCCTCCCCGGGGTCATCACTTCGGTTACCCTGGAGCGCCTGCTGGCCCCCGACGGCCCCACCCAGGGGCAGGTGACTGGCGGTGGGGCCCTCGAACCCCAGGACATTGCCTTCATTCTGTGCGTGGGTTCCCGGGAAGAGAAAGGCAACCGCTACTGCTCCCGGGTCTGCTGCCCCACCGCCTTGAAACAGGCCCTGGAACTGAAGGCCCGCCTGCCCCAGGCTCGGATCCGCATCTATTACCGGGATATCCGGACCACCAAACCGGAATGGGAAGCCCTTTACACTCAAGCCCGGGAGGCCGGCATCCTGTTTGTCCGGGGGCAGGTGGAGCGGGTCAAGGCCCACCGCCGGGGCCGCCTGGTCATCCGGGCCGAGAACGAACTGCTGGGGGCCCCCACCGAGGACCGGGTGGACCTCGTGGTGCTGGCCGTGGGCCTGGCGCCGGGGGACGGCACGGCCCTCAAGGAGGTGCTGAAACTGCCGGTGGGCAGCGACGGCTTTTTCCTGGAGGCCCATCCCAAGCTGCGGCCCCTGGAAACGGTGCTGGACGGCATTTACCTGGCCGGCGCCTGCCAGGGCCCCAAGGACCTGGCGGACTCCCTCACCCAGGCCTCGGGCGCCGCGGCCAAGATCATGGCGCTGTTTGCCCACGAGACCATCACCCTGGACGGCCTGATTTGCGAAGTGGACGGGGAAAAATGCACCGGGTGCGGCAGTTGCCAGAAGGACTGCGCCTTTCAGGCGGTGGAGTTGCTGGGGGCAGGCAAGGAGCGCCGGGCCCGGATTATCGAAGCCGCCTGCAAGGGGTGCGGGGCGTGCGCCGGGGCCTGTCCCAGCGGGGCCGTCATTGCCCGGGGCTTCACCGACGAGATGATCGAGAATCAGATCGACGAGGCCCTGGCGGAAAGCCCGGAGAAAAAGATCCTGGCCTTTTGCTGCAACTGGTGCGGCTACGCCGGGGCCGATTTTGCCGGGGTCTCCCGGCTGCAGTACCCGCCCGCGGTGCGGATCATCCGCACCATGTGCTCCGGCCGGGTCCACCCCAAGTTCATCCTCCGGGCCTTTGCCAAGGGGGCGGGCCAGGTGCTGGTGGCGGGCTGCCATCCCCCGGGGGACTGCCATTACGTGGCCGGCAACCTCAAGGCCCAGGCCCGCATCCACAAGCTCAAACCCAGGCTGGCGAAAAAGGGCATCGACCCCGGGCGACTGCGCCTGGTGTGGATCTCGGCCACGGAGGGCCGGGCTTTTCAAAAAGTGGTCCAGGAGATGGCGGCGAAGCTTTAAACCAGGGGGAAAAGGCGAAAAGGAACGGGGTGGGGCGTTACTCGTGGTTGGAGTTTCCATGTCGATAAGTAAGATCCTCATCTGTAATTGCCCGGATCTGGCCTTCGATGGCCGGGAGCTGGCGGTCCGGCTGGGGCGGGAAGGGCTGGAAGCCCACCTGGCCTCGCCGCTGTGCACCCCGGCGGGCCTTAAGGCGTGGCGCCCGTTGCCGGAGTCCGGGGCCTGGCTCATTGCCGCCTGCGGTCCCCAGCGCCATCCCGCCTTTTCCCAGCGCCTGGCCGCCCAGGCGCCGGTGCTGGATCTGTTGGACTACGGCGAAGTGGAGGCCGCGGCGGGCGCCATTATCCTGGCCCGGTCGGCTCCACCCCCGGCGCCGCGGCGCCTCCCTCCCCTCTCCCGGGAAGTGCTGGTGGTGGGCGGCGGGGTGGGGGGCTGTCAGGCCGCCCTGGACCTGGCCAACGCCGGGTTCAAGGTTTACCTGGCGGAGACCTCGCTCTCCATCGGCGGCACCATGGCCCAGCTGGACAAGACCTTCCCCACCCTGGATTGCTCCATCTGCATCCTGGGCCCCAAGCTGGTGGAGGTGGCGGCCCACCCCGACATCGAACTGCTCACTTACTCCGGCCTGGAGCGGGTCCAGGGCGCCGCCGGGCATTTTGAGGTGGACCTGGTCATCCAACCCCGGTACGTGAACATGAGCAAATGCGTGGGCTGCGGCAGTTGCGCCGCGGTCTGCCCGGTGGTGGTGCCCAGCCGCTGGAACCTGGGCCTCAAGCCCCGGAAATGCATCCGCATCATCTTTGCTCAGGCGGTGCCGCTCCGGGCCACCATTGAGCGGGAGTATTGCATCGACTGCCAGATGTGCGTTCAGGCCTGCGAGCACCAGGCCATCAACCTGCTGTACAAGCCCACCTCACGGCGCCTGAGGGTGGGGGCCGTGGTCCTGGCCACCGGGGCCCGGCCCTTCGACCCCGGCATCAAAAGCGAATACGGCCACGGCCGCATCAACGGGGTGGTGACCAGCCTGGAATACGAGCGCCTGGTCTGCGCCACCGGCCCCACCCAGGGAAGCCTGGTGACGCCGGACGGCCGGGGGGTTAAGCGGCTCGCCTTCATCCAGTGCGTGGGCTCCCGGGACCGCCGGTTTTTGCCGTACTGTTCCGGTTTTTGCTGCACCGCCTCCATCAAGCAGGCCATGCTGGCCCTGGAGCATGAGCCCGAAGCGGCGGTGACCATCTTTTACAACGACATCCGCACCGCCGGCAAGGGCTTCGAGGAGCTGTACCAGCGGGCCCGGCAGGCGGGGGTGCGGTTTATCAAGGGCCTGCCCGGCCGGATAGAGGAGGATGAGGCGGGTCGGCCGGAAATCTTCTATGAAGACCAGGGGTCCGGCCGGAGAGCAAGGCTGGCGGTGGACCTGGCGGTTCTGGCGGTGGGGCTGGAGGCCCCCCGGCAGTCCCTGCCTTTCCAGGGTCCGGCGCCGGCCCGGGACGCCCTGGGGTTCTACCAGGGGTGCCACCCCGTGCTCCACCCGGTGGAATCCACCGTGCCGGGCGTCTTCCTGGCCGGCACCTGCCTGGGGCCCCGGGATATCTCCGAAACCGTCTGCCAGGGGAGCGCCGCCGCGGCTCGGGTCATGAGGATGTTCGCGTCGCTGGCGGAGGGTTGAAAAAATGCCTTTAGAGGAGGGCCGCGGGTTTAAAACCGGGCGAAAAGGCGAAACTGTTAATTTCCTTTTCTCTTCTTTTCTCCCTTTTTTCCTGGAACGGTTAACCTCTTAACAGCCTGCAAGCCGATAATTCCGTCTGGCAAGCTGCCAGGGGTCACATGGAAGAAAAAGTTGTCATCCAAGGGCCGGCAGTCACCCTGGAAGGCCGGTTTCTGCCGGGAACCGGCGGCGGCGGGGGCGCGGTTATCACTCATCCCCACCCCCTGTTTGGCGGCAGCATGGACAACAACGTGGTCTGGACCGCGAGGCGGGCCTGCCAGGCCCGGGGCTGGGCGGCGCTGCGCTTCAACTTTCGCGGCGTGGGCCAGAGCACCGGCGCCTACGGCCAGGGCCTGACTGAGGTGGAGGACGTGGCCGCGGCCTTAAAATTCCTCCAGGGCCGCACCCCGGGGCCCCACTGGCTGGTGGGCTACTCCTTCGGGGCCTCGGTGGCGGCCCGGGCCCTGCTCCAGGGCCTGGGGGCCCAGGGGGCCATCCTGATTTCCCCGCCGGTGGCCTTCATGGAGATGACCTGGCTGCCGGAGGTGCCGCGGTTAAAGCTAATCATTGCGGGAGACCAGGATGAAATCGGCCCCCTCATCGACTTGCAAGCCATGATGGCCAGGGGCCAGCCGCCGGTGCAGATTGTGGTTATCCAGGGGGCCGATCATTTCTATGGCGGCCGGGAGGAGCAGCTCTTCCGGGTGCTGCGGGATTTTCTGCCGTAAGGGGGTCCCTCAAGCTACAGGCAACAAAGCTATTTGGGTGAGGCCCCGGGGCCGGGTCAACCTGGACCGGCCGGGACCTATTGAAAAACCAAGTTTCGTTATTAGGTTTAAGTACAGGGACTTCCGGGGTATCGATTTCCGATCCCAGGTTCCAGCCCCAGTCGATATAGCCGCGGGCCTTGGCCGGCGCCGGCCCAGGCGGGGCGCCGGGGCCACCGAACCCCTGAGAATATTGTTGCCCTGATCGCACCTGGATGGATGGGGAGCACTGCGCCGCTCTGCCCCGCCCCAGATAACGCGGCATTGTGCCGGGAGGAATCTTGCCATGCCTGATGCGGAAAAGATCAAAGAGCTAAAGAAAATAGCCACTTTGATCCGCTATTTTACCCTGATGGCCACCACCCAGGCCGGCTCCGGTCACCCCACCTCGGCCATGTCGGCCACCGACCTGATGACGGGCCTCTTTTTCGGCGGCGCCTTCAGATATGACCTGGACCACCCCCGGCATCCCAACAATGACCGCATCATCTTTTCCAAGGGCCACGCCTCGCCGCTCTACTATTCCCTGTGGGCCGCGGCGGGAAAATTGACCGAGGCGGACCTGCTGACCTACCGCCAATTCGGCTCCCCCCTGGAAGGTCACCCCACCGTGGTCTTTCCGTACACGGAAGCGGCCACCGGCTCCCTGGGGCAGGGCCTGGCCATCGGGGTGGGCCTGGCCCTGAACGCCAAGTACCTGGATAAGCTGCCGTACCGCAGCTACGTCCTGTTGGGGGACAGCGAAATGGCCGAGGGTTCCCAGTATGAAGCCGTGCAGCTGGCGGTCCATTACCAACTGGACAACCTGGTGGGGGTCCTGGACGTGAACCGCCTGGGCCAGCGGGGCGAGACCATGTACGGCCACGACCTGATGGCCTACGAGCGGCGCCTGGCGGCCTTCGGCTGGGAGACCATCCTCATCGACGGCCACGATTTCGCCGAAATCCTGGCGGCCTTCGAGAAAGCCCTGACCGCGGCGGGCCAGCCCGTGATGATCATCGCCCGGACCATTAAGGGCAAAGGGGTCTCTTTCCTGGAGGACCGCAACGGCTGGCACGGCAAGGCCCTGAGCCGGGAGCAGCTGGCCCAGGCGCTGCCGGAGCTGGGGCCGGTGGATGAAGCGGTGCGGGGAAAAATCACCCGGCCCCAAGACCTGCGGCCCCAGGAAATCCAGCCCCAAAAGGCCGCCCCGGTCTCCTATGAGCCGGGAGAAGTCCTGGCCACCCGGAAGGCTTACGGCAATGCCTTGAAAAGGCTCTATCCCCAGTATCCCGGGATGGTGTGCCTGGACGGGGAAGTGAGCAATTCGACTTACGCCGAAATTTTCAAGGAAGCATATCCCCAGCGGTTTTTCGAGATGTACATCGCGGAGCAGAACATGGTGGGCGCGGCCCTGGGCCTGGCCTGCCGGGGCCAGCTCCCCTTTGTCTCCACCTTCGCGGCGTTTTTGAGCCGGGCCTTCGACCAGATCCGCATGAGCCAGTACTCGGACGCCAACCTCAAGTTTTGCGGCTCCCACGCCGGGGTGTCCATCGGCGAGGACGGGCCCTCGCAAATGGGGCTGGAAGATCTGGCCATGATGCGGGCGGTGTTGAACAGCGTGGTTCTCTATCCCTGCGACGCGGTGTCCACCGAAAAGCTGGTGGAGGCCATGGCGGAGTATCAGGGCATCGCCTACCTCCGCACTACCCGCATGGGAACCCCGGTCATTTACCGGGGCGACGAAGAATTCGTCATCGGCGGCAGCAAGGTGCTGCGCCAGAGCCCGGGCGACCTGGCCACGGTGGTCGCGGCGGGGGTGACGGTTTTCGAGGCCCTGAAGGCTTACGACGAACTGAAAAAAGCCGGCATTGCCATCCGGGTCATCGACCTTTACAGCGTCAAGCCGGTGGATGAAAAGACCCTTAGGGAAGCGGCCCGGGCCACCAAATTCCTGGTGACGGTGGAAGACCACTTCCCGGAAGGGGGCCTGGCGGAGGCGGTGCGGAGCGCCCTGGCCGCTCACCCGGCGCCGGTCTATTCCCTGGCGGTGCGCCGCAAGCCCAAAAGCGGCAAGCCGGCAGAGCTTATGGATTACGAGGAAATCTCGCAAAAGGGCATTGTCAGCCTGATCAAGCGGGTGCAGGAACGGGGGTGAACGCCAAGAAACGGCCAAGGGCGTCACCGTCGCGCCTCTCTCAAACCGCAACTTCGAGCCTGAGAAGGAGAAGCGCATGCGCCTGGGCATCGCCGCGGATCACGGCGGATTTGAACTGAAAGAGAGGTTGACCGAGGAAATGAAGGGCCTGGGGTATGAGATGGTGGACTTTGGGGCGCATGAATATGCGCCGCAAGACGATTACCCCGACTTCGTGGTGCCTCTGGCCCGGGCCGTGGCCCGGGGGGAGGTGGAGCGGGGCCTGGCCGTCTGCGGCAGCGGGGTGGGGGCCTGCGTCGCGGCCAACAAGGTGCCGGGAGTGCGGGCCGCCCTGATCACCGACCCCTACTCGGCCCACCAGGGGGTGGAGGACGACGATATGAACATTATGTGTCTGGGCGGACGGGTGACCTGCTATGCCCTGGCCTGGGAACTGGTCCAGACCTTCCTTAAGGCCCGCTTCAAGGGAAAGGAGCGCTACCGGCGCCGCCTGGCGAAGATCGCGGCCCTGGAAAAGCAGGAGAAACCGTGATGGGTCAGAGCCCCCTGGTTATCTGGGCCAGTTCCTGGCGGGGAGAGGCGGGGTCGCCCCGCCGGGGCGGCGCCGGGAGACCGGGAGACGCCCGATGAGCCAACCGGGATGTGACCTAGGGGTCATCGGCCTGGGGGTGATGGGCCGCAACTTCGTACTGAACCTGGCGGACCACGGCTTTGCGGTGGCGGTGTACAACCGGACGGCGCAGAAAACCAGGAAGTTTCTGGACCAAGAAGTGGGCCCCCGGGACATCCGGGCGGGCTATAGCCTGCAAGAGTTCGCCGGCTTACTCAAGAAGCCCCGGGCCATCATCATGCTGGTCGCGGCCGGGCAGCCGGTGGATGCGGTGATCAGGGAAGTTATGCCTTTCCTGGAAGCCGGCGACCTGCTCATCGACAGCGGCAACTCGCATTTCACCGACACCAACCGGAGAGCCAAGCAGGTTGGCGGCAAGGGTCTGCTCTACATGGGCATGGGCATCTCCGGGGGCCAGGCCGGGGCCCGCCATGGCCCCAGCTTGATGCCCGGGGGGTCTAAAGCAGGCTACGAGCGCATCCGGCCCATGCTGGAAGCCGTCGCGGCCAAGGTGGACGGCGCCCCCTGCGTCGCCTACCTGGGGCCCGGCTCCGCCGGGGACTACGTCAAGATGGTCCACAACGGCATCGAGTATGGCTTCATGGAACTCATCGCCGAGACCTACGATCTGCTGAAACGGGGCCTGGGGTTAACCCCCGGAGAGATTAAGGATATTTACCAGGGGTGGAACCGCTCGGAGCTGAACTCCTTCCTGGTGGGAATCACCGCCGCAATTCTTGGCCGCCAGGATGAGGGCCGCGGCCAGCCCCTGGTGGAGGTGATTCTCGACCAGGCCAAGCAAAAGGGCACCGGCAGGTGGACTTCCTGGGACGCCATGGACCTGCAGGTGGGGACGCCCACCATAGACGTGGCGGTGATGATGCGGGACCTGTCGGGCTGTAAGGCGGAGCGGCTGGCGGCCTCCCAGGTCCTCCAGGGCCCCCGCCTGGTTTTCGGCGGGGACCGGGAGCGGTTCCTGGCCAAGCTCAAAAACGCCCTGTACGCCGGGATGATCGTCACTTATGCCCAGGGTCTGGCTCTGCTGCGGAAAGCCTCCGAAGCGTACGGTTATGGGCTGGACCTGGAGACAGTGGCGCGCCTCTGGCGGGGAGGCTGCATCATCCGGGCGGCCCTGCTGGAGGACATCCGGGCGGCCTTCAGGAACCGGCCGGACCTTGCCAACCTGCTCCTGGACCCGCACCTGGGGCAGGAATTCATGGCCCGGCAAACCGACCTGCGGGACGTGGTGGGAGCGGCCGCGGAGTTAGGGCTGCCGGCCCCGGCCTTGATGGTTTCCCTGGCCTATTTTGACGCCTATCGCAGCGCCCGGCTGCCGGCCAACCTGATCCAGGCCCAGCGGGATTTTTTTGGGGCGCACACCTACGAACGGGTGGATGCCCCAGGCGCCTTCCATACCACTTGGACCGAGGATTGAGGAGGTCGGGGATGGGAAACAACCCCCAGGCGGAGCCCACCGTTTTCGTCATCTTCGGCGCGGCCGGGGATCTGTCCTGGCGCAAGCTGGTGCCGGCCCTTTACAGCCTGTTCCGGGACCACTGGCTGCCGCAGCAGTTTCTGATCATCGGCACGGGGCACCGCCGGCTGAGCGGCAAGGAGTTCCGCCAGCATCTGCGCCAGGGGGTGGATCAATTTTCCCGCCAGGGCAAAACCGCGGACCAGGACTGGAACGACTTCGCTCCCCACCTGGCGTTCATGACCGCGGACCTGGACCAGCCCGAGGTCTTTCAGGAGCTGGCCCAAAAGCTGGCGGACCAGGACCAAAAATGGGGGACGCGGGCCAACCGCATCTTTTACCTGGGGCTGCCGCCGGGCCTGATCGGGCCGGTGGCCCGGGGGCTGGCCCGGGCCAAACTGCACCTGGACCGGAAGCGGTGCCGTATCGTGGTGGAGAAGCCCTTTGGCCACGACCTGGCTTCGGCCCGGGAGTTGAACCGCACCCTCACCGAGATCTTCCACGAATCCCAGATCTATCGCATCGACCATTACCTGGGCAAAGAGACGGTGCAAAACATCATGGCCTTCCGCTTCGCCAACACCCTCTTTGAGCCCGTCTGGAACCGCCGCTACATCGACCATGTGCAGATCACCGTGGCCGAGGGCGCCGGGGTGGGGCACCGGGGGTCCTACTACGACCGGGCCGGGGCCCTGCGGGACATGATTCAGAACCATCTGCTGCAGGTCCTGTGCCTCATCGCCATGGAGCCGCCCCTGTCTTTCAATGACAACGAGGTGCGCAACAAGAAGGTGGACGTCCTCCACGCCATCCGGCCCATTGCCCCGGACCAGGTGCACCATTTCGCGGTGCGGGGCCAGTACGGCGCCGGCTGGATCGCAGGCGAGCATGTTCCCGGCTACCGCGCCGAGGAGCGGGTGGCGGCCGATTCCGCCACCGAGACCTTTGCCGCGGTGAAGCTCTACGTGGACAACTGGCGCTGGCAGGGGGTGCCCTTTTATCTGCGCACCGGCAAACGGCTGCCCACCAAGATCTCGGAAGTCTCCATCCAGTTTCAGCCGGTGCCCCACCAGACCTTTCCGGCCAGCGCGGTGCTGGACTGGCGCCCCAACCGGCTGATCATCGCCATTCAGCCGGAGGAAGGTATCCTGCTGCGCTTCGAGGCCAAGCACCCGGGGCCCACCATGCGCCTGTCGCCGGTGATCATGCAGTTCTACTACCGGGAGGCCTTTAAGACCGCGGCGCCCGAGGCTTACGAAACCTTGCTGCTGGACGTCATGCGGGGGGACGCCTCCCTGTTCATGCGGGCCGATCAGACGGAGGCGGCTTGGTCCATCCTCACCCCGGTTCTGGAGGCCTGGGACCGCATCAAACCCACGGATTTCCCCAATTACCAGGCCGGCACCTGGGGGCCGGAAACCGCGGAAACCTTGATCGCCCAGGACGGTCGCAGCTGGGCGATGCCCACTTTCCTGCAATGCCAGGAGGACGCCGCCATTTGCCGGGTAACCCTGGAGCAGGCATGATCCAGGTCTACCCCGACCTGGAGTCCCTGAGCCGGGCGGCGGCGGTTCCAACCTTAAGGTATTAGAGGAGAATGCGATGCGCTTCCTGGACATGTCTCCCTACCGCCCCTTCCGGCAGATGGGGCGGAGCTGCCGCACCCGCCCCCTTAGGGAAAAGGAGGTGCGCTGGGTCAAGCCGGAGCCCCGCGAGCACCTGGAGGGGCGGTTTATAGGGCGGCCCCTGGCCCGGGCGGACCTGACGGCCGCGGCGGCTCTCTGGCGCCAGGCCTACCCGGAGCTTTACGGCTCTGCCCACGACTTCATGCTCTATGCGGAAGAGTACGAAAGCCGCATGGCCCTGGGGGAAACCTGGGAGGCGGACGCCCTAAGAAAGCCGTGCTGCATGCTGGTGGCCCAAGAAGTGGCCACCTCCCGGCTGGTGGCCGCATCCCTGATGACTAAATATGATCAGAATTTGCAGATCGAATACACCTTTGCCGGCACCCACCCGGAGTACCGGCAGATGGGCCTCATGGGGCTGCTGGGAGGCATGATGGCCTGGATCTGCCGGGCTTCAGGGGCGGAATACCTCACCACCTTCCTGGAAACCTGGCACACCATTACCCAAGCAGAAACCTTGAAGTTGGGAAAAGGCTGGAAAATTGCGGGGATCTTCCCCGGCAACTTCACCCGCTGGGCCGGGGAGCAGCAGGAGTACCGGGCCTGCGAAATTTATATGTACCGGTTTATTAATGAAGGCGAGCAATACGCCACCAAGCCGGAGGAGTGGCAGTTGCACCCCGAGCTGCGCCGCCTCTGGGAGGAGCTGGAGGCCTTGAATAGCCGCCTGGTTGGCAGGGAATGACCGGTCCCCCCACGGCGCGCTTGATTTTTCCCTGGGAAACGGAGTAAGTTGGCCAGGGGAATTATTCCCTCCTAACTAGCCAAGAAAGCGGGACAACCCATGCGCAAGCTTTCTGCCTCCATCTTATCTGCCGACTTCGGGCGCCTGGCGGAGCAGGTCAGGGCCGCGGAGCAGGCCGGGGTGGACTGGATCCACGTGGACGTCATGGACGGGCATTTCGTCCCCAACCTCACCATCGGGCCGGCGGTCACCAAGGCCATTCGCCGGGCCACCAAGCTGCCCCTGGACGTCCACCTGATGATCAGCAATCCGGAACGTTATCTGGAGCAGTTCGTGGCGGCGGGGGCCGATTGGCTGGGGATCCACGTCGAAGCCACAGTGCACCTGGAGCGCCTCATCCAGAACATCAAGGAACTGGGGGTGAAAGCGTCGGTGTCCCTGAATCCGCACACCCCCCTCGACTGCCTGGAATATGTCCTGAAGGACGTGGACCTGGTCCTGTTGATGACGGTGAACCCGGGCTTTTCCGGGCAAAAATTCATCCGGGGGGTCCTGCCCAAGATCCGCCGCCTGCGGCAGATGATCGACGAACAGAAGTTGGACGTGCTCATCCAGGTGGACGGCGGGGTGAGCCTGGATACCATCGATGAGATAGTGGCGGCCGGGGCCGACGTCCTGGTGTCGGGCTCCGGCATCTTCAACGACCGGCCCCTTAAGGAAAACGTGCGGCAGTTGAAAGAGCGGATGACATAATCGACCAGGGCTTTTTCCGGTTCCCAAGCTGAGCTTGGGGACGAGAAGAAAGATGCAGGGGCGACCCGCCGGGTCGCCGTTGCAGTGCCCCCTTGATTAAAGGCAGTGGGAAGGAGAGCCGAGATGACCGGCCAGCACCGTGGTCAGACTCAAAATCAAGAGATGATGGACGAACTCCTGGGCAGCGAGACCGCCTTCCGGGCGGAGCGGCGGTCCGATCAGCCCCGCTTGTGCCCAACCCTGGCGGCGGGAACCGGCATCACCCGGCCCCTGCCGGGTTTCGACCTGGAAGTGCTGCGGGTGGCCCAGGAACAGTTGCCTGTGGTGAGCCGGAACCAACTGGTGGAGATCGTCCCCGAAGCGGCGCGGCGCCGGGAGCCGCCCCGCCAAATTGGCATCGTCCTGTCCGGCGGCCCGGCTCCCGGCGGCCACAACGTCATCGCCGGGGTCTTCGAGGCTGCCCAAAGGGCCAATCCGGAGAGCCGGCTCCTGGGCTTCCTGGCCGGCCCCAAGGGCATCATCGCCAACCAGCACCGGGAAATCACCCGGGAGATGGTGGACCTGCACCGCAATTCCGGCGGCTTTCATATGCTGGGCACCGGCCGGGACAAGATCGACAACCCCGACAAGATGAGCCGTTGCCGGCAGACTTGCGCCGAACTTAAGCTGTCGGGGCTGGTGGTGGTGGGGGGCGACGACTCCAACACCAACGCCGCCTTTCTGGCGGAAAACCTCAAAGAGATCGGCACCCAGGTCATCGGCATCCCCAAGACCATCGACGGCGACCTGCAGGTGCCGGGCCTTTTGCAAATCCCCTTCGGCCACCACTCGGCCTGCATGTCCTTCGCCACCGAGATCGGCAACCTCGCCTCCGATTGCAAGTCCGACTTGAAGTACTGGCATTTCAGCCGCCTCATGGGCCGCAGCGCCTCCCACATCGCCCTGGAGGTGGCCTTCCAGACCCATCCCAACGTCATCCTCATCGGCGAGGAGATCGAGGAGCGGGAGCTCACCATCCACCAGGTGGTGCGCCTCATCGCCGACGTGGTGGTGGAGCGGGCCCGGCAGGGGAAAAATTACGGCACCATCCTGATTCCCGAGGGCATCCTGGAGTTCATCCACGAAGTCAACATGCTGATCATCAAGATCAGCTATATCATCGGGGCTTACAACCGGGAGGCCACCGCGGGGGAATCCTTCCATCAGCTCTCCTTTGAGGACCAGGTACAGCTCATCGACAACAGCGATATCTGGCGGGACTACGACAGCCGCGTCTTCCTGGGGTTCCCGTCGCTCCTCCAGCGGGGCCTGCTGCTGCCCCGGGACAGCCACGGCAACTTTCAATACGCCCTGGTCAACACCGAGCGCATCCTGCTGGAAATGGTGGCCACCTATCTCCGGAAGCAGCGGGCCAAGGGGATTTATAAGGGGAGTTTCCGCACCCAGAACCACTACTACGGTTATGACGGCCGGGGCACCTTCCCCACCAAGTTCGACTGCGACTACACCTACAACCTGGGGTTTGCGGCGTACAGCCTGTTGGCCAACGGGGCCACGGGGTACATGGCGGCCATCAAGGACCTGCACCGGCCGACGGCGGACTGGCAGCCCATCGGCATCCCCCTGGCGCCCCTGATGCACCTGGAAGAGCGCACCGGCAGGCTGGAGCTGGTGATCGCCAAGCAGAAGGTGGACCTGGATTCCCCGGCCTTCAAGATTCTGGAACGGGAAAGGATTAGGTGGGCCATGGAAGACCACTACCGCTTCCCCGGGCCCATTCAATTCACCGGCCCCTGTGCGGACCTGAAGCCCATCAGCTTGCTGCTGAACAGTCTGGGGTAGGGGGGGCCCGGCGGGTGCGCCCGGCCGGTCTGGCCGCGGCTCCATGAACTACCTGAAATTGGTATAAAAATTTCAGTAGTGTCCGGCACGCTATTTGCGTAGCAAGGTCACGGCCGGAAACCGTAAACTAGGTTGCCGTAGGGTGCGTTCTACGCACCAATAATGGCGCGTGAAA
>Ga0315268_10003056_pt1 | contig 18552 bp, 15 predicted proteins | sample C1_top_MG_FD_204535 | JGI IMG/M metagenome (GOLD analysis project Ga0315268, IMG submission 204535) | Sediment microbial communities from Yellowstone Lake, YNP, Wyoming, USA - C1_top | ecosystem: Environmental > Aquatic > Freshwater > Lake > Sediment | place: USA: Wyoming | collected 2017-08-01
CATAGGCCGCCAGGTTATTGTAATCGTCATATATTTCAATATCCACATAGGCGTTGGGGATGCCCTCATAGGTGTCGTTGTCCTGCACGTGCCCCACGAACCACACAGCTTTGCCCCGTTTAAAGATGGCGGCGGGTGCGGGGAGCTTAACGCCCTTCTTGGTGTACTTGAGGCCTTTCTTGGCCGTATACAGGAAGTCCACCCCGATTTCCAGGCCGGAGGGGGGCGGGGCGCCGCCGAAATTCACCCCCCAGAGATTGCCCACGGTGGTGGAGTTGTCCGTGGAGGCGCCGGTGTTGACGCTCTGGGAGGTGTAGCCGGTTACCGCCACGGTGTAGGACGAGCTCCCGGGGATCTTGGCCAGGGCGTAAATGCCCTTGGCATTGGTGGTGGCGTTGTAGGTGCCGCCGCCCGTGCGGGTGGCCGTCACCGCCGCCCCGTTGACGGGGTTGCCGCTGCCGTCCGTGACCCGGCCGCTGATGATCTCCCCGCTGCCGCTGGTGTAAACGTTGTAAATGCATTTATAGACGCTGGTGAAGCTGGGATTTGAGTCGATATTGGGCAGGTTGTACCAGAGGGTGTTCGCCCCCGACCATCCCATGTTCAGGTGGTGATACATGGTGGAGGCATTGTAGCCGTACCCGTCCCCCACGATGGCATGGCCGCCGGAGCTGCCGGTGATGCCAAAGAGGACCGGAAACCCGGCGTCCAGGTTGGGGTTGACCATGTTGTACAGGTTGGTGCTGGGAAGGTTGCTGCCTCCGTTAAAGCCTTTGACCGCGTTGCTGTAATGGAAGACGTTCTTAAAGGCGGTCGCGGCCAATAAGGTGTCCGTGCCTGAGCCACCGGGGGCGTAACTCATTCCGACGGACACCCCGGCGTCATGGGTCAGGCGGCCGATGGCCTGGCGCTGGGCGGTGGTGGTGCCGGCGCCGGGATTCAGGGGCATATTGGCCCAAACATACGGCCCTCCGGCGCCGTCGCCGCCCATCAGGTTTTCGGTTTGCGGCACGTTGTCCACCGTGATGGTGAAGCCCGCGGTGCCCACCCCGGTGGTGGGATACTGCCAGAACCGCATCAGTTGGGACATGGCCGTGGCCACGCAGCCGCAGGGATAATTACTGGCGTTGCCCGCGCCAAATTTGGGGGTGTAGTAATTGTAGCAGGCGCTGCCCCCGGCGGTGGTCTGGTCCCAGGTGGTTTGCGTCAGGGGGGAAACCCGGACGTCGGAAATGGAGCTGAGACCCAGGTCCAGGAGTTGGGAGGAGGCGCCCTGCTCCAGCCATTGCCATTTCCCCTGGGCCTTTTGCATCCGGCCCCGGGGGACGAATTCCTGGCCCACGGCCCGGGCTTCGTCCTCCAGTTGCCTGACCCAGGTGACCCGGCCGGGGAGGTCCCGGGTCACCAGCGCGCCCAGGGGGTTGTCGTCGGAGGGGATGAATTCCCCTTCGGGGGCGAAGCCCGCGATGGGCTCCACCAGGTCGTCGCCGGGGACAAAGACCATCCCCGCGGGGTCCAGGTAAACCACGTAGTAGAGGGGCCGGCCCGCGGCGTCCGCGAAGGTCTTGACTTCCATGACCTCCCGGCCCAACCGCGTATCCAGGGGCTGGTCCTCCAGGGACAGCCAGTTTTTCACCACCCGCTGCGCCTGTTCCGGGGTGGTGGGCTTGGCCAGGGCCCCGGCGGGTAGCAGCAGACAGGAGATGACCAGCAAAGCTAACATACTGACCAAAATGGGGATTTTTCTTTTCATGGGGGGCCTCCGCTGCTGAGGGTCTGGTTGCTGCCGTTGATCAACGTTGCAGTCCCGGCATTATGCATGTATATATGCCTTTCTGTCAAAGTAATTTTTTAAAAAATCAGTTACCCGGAGGCGCTGCCGGAGGCCCGCAATAATCCCGTAGTTGCGGTCTCAACCTTGAACCTTTCAAACCCCCTGGTCAATGGCCTCCCGGGTGAGGCGGGTCAGGGTCTTTAGTTCCTCCAGGGTGATGCACAAGGGCGGCATGAGCACGACGGTGTCCCCCAGGGGGCGCAGGATGGCCCCCAGCTTCCGGGCCGCCAGGATCACCCTGTGCCCGGTGCGCCGCGCCACCGGGAAGGGCTCCCGGGTCTCTTTATCCTGCACCAGCTCAATCCCCGCCATCAGGCCCCGCTGGCGCACGTCCCCCACGTGGGGATGCGCCGCCAGGGCCGCCAGCTCCCGGGCGAGCAAGCCGATTTTCTCCCCCAGGCCCTCTATCACCCTGTCCTTCTTGAAAATCTCCAGGCTGGCCAGGCCCGCGGCCGCGGCCAGGGGGTTGCCGGTGAAGGTGTGGCCGTGGAAAAAGGTCTTGAACTCGTGGAACTCCCCCAGGAAGGCTTCGTAAATCTCCTCCGTGGCCAGGGTGGCGGCCAGGGGGAGGTAGCCGCCGGTGAGCCCCTTGGCCAGGCACATGAGGTCGGGGCTCACGCCTTCGTGCTGGCAGGCGAACATCCGGCCCGTGCGCCCGAAGCCCGTGGCCACCTCGTCGGCGATGAGGAGCACGCCGTGCGCCCGGGTCGCGTCCCGGACCCGGGCCAGGTACCCCGGGGGCTGGGGGATCATGCCCGCGGCGCCCTGCATCACCGGCTCCAGGATGACCGCGGCCAGCTCCCGGTGGTGCGCCGCCACCAGCTCTTCCAGGCGGGTTACGCACTGCTCCCGGCAGTCCTCCCGGTCGCGGCAGCGGTAGCAATACGGCGCCGGGGCCTCCAGGGTGGGAAAGAGCAGGGGCCGGTAGGTCTCGTGGAACAAGGGGATGCCCCCCACCGCCACCGCGCCCAGGGTGTCGCCGTGGTAGCCGCCGCTCAGCTTCAAAAAACGCCGCTTCTCCGGCCGCCCCCGGTTCACCCAGTACTGGAAGGCCATCTTCAGGGCCGCCTCCACCGCGGTGGAGCCGTCGTCGGAGTAAAACACCCGGGCCAGGCCCGGAGGCGCCATCTCCGCCAGGCGTCGGGCCAGCTCAATGGCCGGGGGGTGGGCCAGCCCCAGCAGGGTGGAGTGGGCGATGTTCTCCAACTGGGCGGCCACGGCCCGGTCCAATTCCGGGCGGCGGTGGCCGTGGACGTTGCACCACAGGGAGGCCACCCCATCCAGGTAGCGCCGCCCCTGATGGTCGTACAGGTAAACGCCTTCACCCCGGGTGATGATGAGGAGCTCTTCCCGGGCAAACCCCTGCATCTGGGTGAAGGGGTGCCACAGGTGCTCCCGGTCCCAGCGGGCCAGGGTGTCGTAGTCGTAGGGCATAAAACCTCCGGGGAAGGGCAGGGGGCGGGGCCGAAGGGGAGGCCGGCGCCGCCGGTTCAAGCCTCCGGCGCGCCGGGTTCCCGGCAGGGCCCGGCCAGGCCGAAGCGTCGCATCTTGTTGAACAGGGTGGTGCGGCTCACCCCCAGGACCTTGGCGCTGAGCTGGCGGCTCCAGTTGCAGCGCTCCAGGGTGCTCAACAGGATCTGCCTCTCCGCCCGGTCCAGGGCCTCCTCCAGGGTCAGATCCCCGGAGGGCGCGGGCAGCGCCGGGGCCCCCGCCTCCATGAGGGGCGGCGGCAGGGATTCGGGGATGATGAACTCGCCGGGGGTCAGGATTACCGCCCGTTCAATGACGTTCTCCAGCTCCCGCACATTCCCCGGCCAGGGGTGCTGGAGGCAGAGCTGCAGCGCGTCCGCCGAGATACCCTTAACCCGGCGGTGGTGCTCCCGGTTGAACTGGCCGATGAAGTGCTGAATCAAGGGTTCGATGTCCCGGAGCCGCTCCCTTAAAGGGGGGACGGTGAGGGAGACCACGTTGATACGGTAATACAGGTCCTCCCGGAACTCCTGGTGGGCCACGGCTTCCTGCAAGGAGGCGTTGGTGGCGGTGATGATGCGCACGTCCACCTGGATGGGGGCGTTGCCCCCCACCCGCTCGATGACCTTTTCCTGCAGGACCCGGAGCAGCTTCACCTGCAGGGTGGGGGAGGCGCTGTTGACGTCGTCCAGGAAGATGGTGCCGCCGTGGGCCTCCTCGAACTTGCCCTTTTTGTCCCGGATGGCCCCGGTGAAGGCCCCCCGGACGTGCCCGAAGAGCTCGCTTTCCAGCAGGGTCTCGGCCAGGGAGCCGCAGCTGATCTTGACAAAGGGCCCGTCCCGCCGGGGGGAGTGGTCGTGGAGGTAATGGGCCAGCAGGGACTTGCCGGTGCCGCTCTCCCCGGTGATGAGGACGGTGGCCAGGGTGTCGGCGATGGCGTGCACCAGGGCCAGCAGTTCCTGCATCTTCGGGTCTGCGAACACCAGCCCCCCTTCCAGGGCCCAGGGCCGGACCTGCTGCTTCAGGGAGCGGTAGGACTCCTGGAGTTGCTTCTGCTCCAGGGCCCGGCGGATGGTGAGCTTGAGGCGCAGGTCGTCGATGGGCTTGGTGATGTAGTCGTAGGCCCCCAGCTTGATGGCCTCCACCGCGCCCTCGATGTGGCCGTGGCCGGTGATGAAGATGACCATGGTGTCCGGGTCGCGGCCCTTGAGTTCCTTGAGCAGGTCCAGGCCGTTAAGTCCCGGCATCCTGATGTCGGACAGCACCAGGTGGTATTGCTCCCCCTTCAGCCGGGCCAGCGCGGTGCGGCCGTCTTGCGCCGCGTCCACCGCGTAGCCCTCCAGGGCCAGCATCTCCCTGAGGGATTCGCACACCAGGGGGTCGTCGTCCACGATGAGGAGGTCCTTCATGTCTCCTTCCTTCCTGGGGGCAGGATTACCGTCACCCTGGTCCCCCGGCCCGGGGCGCTTTCCACCTCCAGGCGGCCCCCCTGGCGGGCCAGGATCTTCTGGCAGATGGGGAGCCCCAGTCCCAGCCCCTGGATCCCTTCCTTGGTGGAATAGAAAGGCTGGAAAATCTTTTCCTGCTCCTCGGGACTCAGGCCCGGGCCGGAGTCCCGGAAGGTGATCCTCACCCCGTCCCGCTGCGCCTGGCCGCAGATGCGCAGGCTTCCCCCCTGAGGCATGGCCTGGAGGGCGTTCTTGATGACGTTGACGAACACGTAATACAGGTCTGCCTCCACCATCAGGTCCTGGCCTTCGAAGGGCAGCTCCAGGAGGACCTCCACCCCCTGGTCGCTGGCCTGGAACATCATGATCTTTACCGCGTCCTGGAGCAGGTGCACCAGGTGGTCCGCGGCCTTGGCCGGCCCCTTGAAGGGGTTGACGGAAAACATCAGGGATTTCAGACTCAGGGACATGCGCTTAAGCCCCTTTTGGGCCTCTCCCAGGAAGCGCTCCACCTCTCCGGGGTCGTCCTTCTTCAGCAGGGCCAGGGAGAGGTAGCGCCGGATGCCGTCCAGGGGGTTGTTCAGCTCGTGGGCCACGCACAGGGTGAGCTTCCCCATGACGGCCAGGTGCTCGAAAAGCTGGAGGCGCTGCTTGAGCTGCTCCCGCTCGGTGACGTCCTCCACCACCAGCATGGCTTGGCGGGCGCCCCGCCGGCGGGGGACCGCCACCATGGTCAGGCCCAGGAAGCGGGGCCCCCCCTCGCCGGACATGGTCTTCAGGCCGGTGAATTCCCGGGGCTCCTGTCCCTTAAGGGCCTGGCCCAGGGCCTCCTCCAGTTTCACGCAGTCCCGGGAAGAGAGGCCCAGGCGGCGGAACAGTTCCGGTCCGGTCAGGCCCGTGGCCTTACCTCCCGTCAGGCGCTCCAGCGCCGGGTTGCCGTGCCGCACCTTGAAGTCCGGGCCCAGGAGGGCCACCCCCAGGGGCAGGCCCTGCTCCAGCCCCGGGGGAGGCGGGGCCAGGGCGTCCCCGGGGCCGTGCCGGGCTTCCAGGACCTCCACCAGGACCCGTCCCAGGAGCCAGGCCAGGAAAAGGTCCCGGGGCCCGAAGGGCTGGCCCCCGGCTTTATCCGCCAGGCTGAGGAGACCCCAGAAACGGCTCCCGCACAGGGGCACGATGAGGAAGCTGGGGGTGTGATAGCGGCCGCGCCGGTTCAGCAGGGGGAAGCGGCTGTCCTGGCGCAGGTCCGGCACCAGCAGCGGCCGCCGGGAGGTGGCCACGTGGCCGAAAATGCCCTCAAAGGCCGGGACCACCGCGGCGGCCCGGGCCTGGGCCCGGGGGCCCCGCGCCGCCAGCCCGGAAAACTGGCCCAGGACCGGGTCGAAAAGGAAGATGGAGCTGTGCGTGGCGCCGGTGAGGTCCCGGGCTGCATCCAGAAACCGCTGCCCCGCGTCCCGGAGTTCCTGCTCCTGCCAGTCCGCCTCCTTGAGGCCGGCCAGGACTTCCGCCTCCAGGGAGCCTTTCACCAGGTCCAGGGCCTGGACCCCTAGGGCCTCCGCGCCCTGAAAAACCGCCTCCAGGTCCCGGGTGGAGCGGGTCAGGCGCTGATACGCCAGGGCTCGGGCCACCGCATGCTGCAAAATTTCCGGCTGCAGGGGCTTGGGCAAATAGTCAAAGGCCCCCAGCTTCACCGCGGCCACCGCCTCCTGGTAGGAGGCGTAGCCGGTGAAGATGATGACCAGGGTGTCGGGATGGTGCAGCCTGAGGTGCTGGACCAGCTCCAGCCCCCCCAGCCCCGGCATCACCATGTCGGTGAGCACCAACTCATAGGGGTGGGCCCGAAGACGAGCCAGGGCCTCCTTGCCGCCGGCCGCGAGGTCCACCCTGCAGCCGCCCCCCTCCAACACTTCCTTCACCAGGCCCAGGATGGCGGGGTCGTCGTCCACCACCAGAATTAAAGGTTGCTCTGTCATGGCCGCGCCGGGGTTACCGGCCTCCCCGCCCATTATATAGTGGAATCGGTCTTTTCTTTAATTTTTTAAATAGCAGGAGCCGGTAACCGGGAGAAGCTTGGAAGAGGCCGGCCAGGGGGGAATTCTCCCTGCGGGCCGGCTATCCCGAAATAAACTTGAAGAATGCGACGATGATGGGGTTGAGGTAGGGGCTGAAAATCCCCTGGTGCGTGATCCTCTCCAGGAGCACCAGGGCCAGGATGACAAAGGGCCCGGCCTGGAGAAAGAGCCATTTGAGCTTGGCAAACTGGTCGGGAATCAGCGCGTACAGCAGCCACCCCGCGGCCAGGGGCGGCAGGGGCACCAGGTTGTAAACCGCGGTGGCGACGTTCACCCCCACCACCATGTTGAAGACCCGGGGGTCGAAACTCAGCCCCTTCATGAGGGCGACAATGCTGGCCGCAATATTGGCCAAAAGGATGTTGGCCACCGGACCGGCCAGGCGCACCAGGAAGGTGTAAAGTTGCGGGCGCTGGAACTTTTCCGGGTCCACGGCCATGGTCCGGGGCCAGCCGAAGCCCCCCGCCAAATAGGTGGCCGCGCCCAGGAAATCCAGGTGCAGGAAAGCGTTGAAGTGGAAGCGGTCCTTGGCCCCGGGCCGGTGGTCTCCCAGGAAGGTCGCCACAAAGGCCTGGGCCTCGGCGTTGATGGTGAGGGCCAGCAGCGCCGACACCACAAAGGAGGCCACCGCGTCCACCGCCAGGTTCTGGGGGGCCAGGATGAAGGGTACGGGCCAGGAGGCATCCAAAGGCATGGCGTGATTCCTTGACTTCCGTCAATAGAGAAGGCAGAGGCTGAGCGCCCCTGCCTTCCTTCGAAGATTTATTGTCTTGGGCGCCCGCCGGCTGTACTACTCCGGCGGGGAAAACCGACTTACTCCGTGACGTGCATCGGCCTCTTGTTGATCCAGGAGATGACGACGCCGACGATGAGCACCAGCGCGGACAGGTAGAAGGCGTAGTCATAAGTGCCGTACATGTCCTTGATGGTGCCCGCTACTCGGGCCATGAAGAACCCCAGTCCCCACCCGATGAACACCAGGCCGTAGTTCATGCCCAGGTTCTTGGGTCCGAAGAAGTCCGCGGTGAAGGAGGGCATCAGGGCCAGCCCGCCGCCATACTGCCAGTAGGCGATGCCCACGGCCACGAACAGCAGGAAGATGTTACCGCCCTTGATGATGAAGGGCATCAGGAACAGGCAGAGGGCGGAAACGATACAGTTCAGGGCGTAGGCATTGCCCCGGCCGATCTTGTCCGAATACAGACCCGTGCCCACCCGGCCCAGGGCGTTGATGGCCCCGCCGTAAGAGGCCAGCAGCCAGGCGTTGGCCACCAGGAAGGGAATCCCCTTGGCTGCGCCAGCCAGCACCGGTGCGGCAATGGAGATGATCATCAGCCCCGACTGGGTGGTGGCGATGAACATCAGCACCAGGCCGAAGAACTGCGGGGTCTTGATGATTTCCGAGGGGGCCCAGTCGATGAGGGTTCCCGCGGCTTTGGCCGGCGCCGCGCCGGCCTTCACCGGGGCTGCGGGCGGCACATAACCGGGTTCCGGCCAGGCCAGCAGGCTGCCGGCAATGATGACCACCACCGCGAAGAAGATGCCCAGCCAGATGAAGCTGTAGGTAATGCCGTTACCCAGGAGGTAGGCGGCCAGAGGTGAGATGTACAGGGCCGCGCCGCCGTAACCGCCCACCACCAGGCCGGCGATCAACCCCCGCTTGTGGGGCCCGAACCATTTCAGGGCCGCGGGCGTGGGCGCCGCGTAGCCGATGCCCATGCCAATGCCGCCGCCGATGCCGAAGCCGATGATCAGGCCGGCGTAGCTCTTAGACAGTCCGGCAATGATACAGCCCACGGCCAGGAAGAGGCCGCCCGTGATGGCGCCCACTTTGGGTCCGAACTTGTCCTGGATGCGTCCACCTGGAATCATTAATAACGCAAAGACGAGCACGCAGAGTGAAAATGGGGTGGCGGCCTGGGCGTTGGTCAGATAGGTCCAGCCTTCATTGATCCCGGTCATGGTCTGACCGGCCATCTTCTCGTTGATCAGGGCCTTGGCCCAAACGCTCCAGGCGTACAGGATACCCAGACAAAGGTTCACTGCGGTCCCGGAAAATACCACTACCCATGCTTTTCCTGGAACTTTATCCGCCATAGGTTCCCTCCTTATAAGGCCATGTTGAGGTAACTAGCCACATGCTGGTTAAAATTTCGTACGGGTGAGGCAACTAAAGGATGAAATAAGGCCTGGTCGGTTATGCACCTCCTTCCTTGGGAAATTTCAAAAATTAAGCTAGTGCAAGAGCATTGCCAACTGAGCATAGGCATGAAAAATTTTTCCAGTCAATGAAAATAGCTGAGTTTATTGATTAATGAAATTTTTCTCAAGACCTCGCCCGTTTCCTTCTAGTATAATTTCCGACCCCATCAAGGCGCATATCTGTCCCTGATCGGGGCGGTCCTCCCCATGGCCTGGGCCTGGCCGCCGGGCGCCGTTCCGGGGGAGGGCGGGCGCGGCCCCCTGGCCGCACCCGTTATTCCCCGGCCAGGACCCGCCGGGCCGCCACGGCGACGGATTCCAGGTCCTGGAGACGGTGCGCCCGGGACACAAACCAGGCTTCGAACTGGGAGCAGGGCAGGTACACCCCCTGGGCCAGCATGCCCCGGAAGAACCGCCGGAAACGTTTGAGGTCGCACTTCCGGGCGTCTTCCAGACTCCGCACCGGGGAGCCGTCGTTAAAAAACGGGGTGAGCATGGACCCCACCCGGTTCACAGTGAGGGGGATGCTGTGCCGGGCCGCGGCCTGGCTCAGCTCCGCGGCCAGCCAGGCCCCTTTCTCCTCCAGGGCCTGATAGAAGCCGGGCCGGCTCAGGGCCTTCAGGGTGGCCAGGCCCGCGGCCACGGCCAGCGGGTTGCCGGAGAGGGTCCCCGCCTGGTACACGGGTCCGGTGGGGGCCATTTGGGCCATCAGGTCCCGCCGCCCGCCGTAAGCGCCCACCGGCAGGCCGCCCCCCATGACCTTGCCCAGGCAGGTGAGGTCAGGCTTGACCCCGTAGAGGGCCTGGGCTCCACCCCAGGACACCCGGAAGCCGGTGATCACCTCGTCGAAGACCAGGATGATGCCTTCCTGGTCGCAAATTTCCCGGAGCCCCGGCAAAAATTCGGGCTCCGGCGGCACCACCCCCATGTTGCCGGCCACCGGCTCCACGAAGATGGCGGCGACCTCCCCCGGGTGGGCGGCCACCGCCCGGCGCACCGCGGCCAGGTCGTTGTAGGGCAGGGACAGGGTCAGCCCGGCGATTGCCGCCGGCACCCCGGGGCTGCCGGGGATGCCCTGGGTCAAAACGCCGCTGCCCGCGGCCACCAGGAAGGAGTCGGCGTGGCCGTGGTAGCAGCCGTCAAACTTGATGAGCCGGGGCCGCCCCGTCACCCCCCGGGCCAGGCGGGCCGCGCTCATGCAGGCCTCGGTGCCGGAGCTCACCAGGCGCACCATCTCCAGCCCCGGCACCGCGTCCACCAGCGCCCTCGCCAGTTCCACCTCCTGGGGGGTGGGGGCCCCGAAGCTGGTGCCCCGGGCCGCGGCTTCGGCCACCGCGGCCACCACCGTCGGCTCGGCGTGCCCCAGGATCAGGGGCCCCCAGGAGCCCACCAGGTCGAGGTAGCTGTGGCCGTCCGCGTCCCAAACCCGGGGCCCTTCCCCCCGCACCAGGAAAGGGGGGCTCAGCCCCACCGCCTGCCAGGCCCTGACCGGGCTGTTCACCCCCCCGGGCATCAGCCCCTGGGCCTCCTTAAAGAGTTGCTGTGATTTGGCCCGGCCCTCCATAAATAACTCCCGTCATATTGATAGTCAGAAGTAAGCAGGGGGGAGATAACTTCCCTCCAGATTCATTGCTGTCCGGCACGTTAATTGAATAGCACAGGTTGTCGGTTGTCTGGTGGTGAAAGACCGAGCAAGGCCCTTAAATTCATGCGTTCAAGAAGCATGGTTTGGGCCAGGCGGGTGAGTTCCAGAAGTCCCCAGCCGGCCTTGGTCTTGAACTTGACCCACACCGGCAGCAGGTAAGCGATCAAGGCGGTCCAGATTTGGATCAACACCGCATTCTTGGAGGTGCCGTAAAAGGCTTTGATCCTCAGGTTTTGCTTGATCCCTTTGAAAAAGAGTTCGACCTGCCAGCGGCGGCGATAGAGTTCGGCTATCTGGAGCGCGGACAGGTCCAAGCGGTTGGTTAAAAAGACATATTCCTTGCCGGTCTCCGGGTCCCGGTAGTGGACCCGGCGCAGCAACTCGGGATAGCAAGCCTGACCCTGGGGGCAACTCAGCCGGATAACCTGGTCGGCCAGGACCGGGCCACCAGCCCATGCTTCCGAGAGCTATCTCCTCCAATTAAATGTAGTTTAAATTCCGGTATCTTATCTCCCCACTCCAGTAAACATGTGCCCTGATCCTCCATCACCCATTTGCCGTTAATCTTCTTTAAAATGATATCAGAGCCTTCAAACTGGTTCTGATACTATGGTTTTGGATAGTTTTTCACCAGGGCATAATTATTCACTCGGGAGGGACGTCCCTCCTTGGCATACATGGCCTCAAAGTCGTGCCACAGCTCGCTGAGAGCTTGATTCACCATCTTCTTGATAGGACGCAACGGATGACCTTGGGGTACCCGAGCCGCAGGAGAAAGACAGCTAAACATTCCGTCTTGGTTCTGGTCGGCACCGCGCATGGACATCACCCTCCTGAGGTTGATGCCCAGCATTATAGCAGCATTGATAAACAAACGCGATCACCGAGTTTTTCAACAGCCTGTTAGTCCCCTTCGACCCACTGCTTGCCGTCCCACTTCAGCCAGGAATCATCCGGACGGGCATAGATATAACAGCCGGCTTCATCGCTGTAGTAGAGATTGCCTCCCTCGCACTTCCACCCCGGCGGTAGCTTAGACAGCAGTAATTCCCTTTGCTGCTGCTGTTCGGCAGATGCCTGGAGAGCCTTTCCAAATTCGGCTGCTGTCTCAGTATCCCCGGTAACCCCGCCGACAACAATTTCGCCGATGGCTCCTATTATCTCGGGGCCGGTGCAGCCTATATTGGCAGTGGTAAGGAGAACTAGAATTGCCAATAAACATCCCCATGAACTCATATTGGCTCTCATTTCTACATGCCTCCGTCAGGCTACTTTCCAGAATTGGTTTTTACCCTAGTGCCTTGGTTTGCCATAAAGGGCGCTTCCTCTGGTACATCGATCATATAATGGACACCCTCAGCTCGGTTTTGCCGATGCGAATGATGTCGTCGTGCTTCAGACGATACTGGCCGGTGATGGGAACCCCGTTCACCAGGGTGCCATTCTTGGAACCCAGGTCCAGGATCTTTATAGCCCCATCATCCAGCGACAGTTGACAATGCTTCCGGGAAACCTCCTTATCCTGCGGGATGACCAGGTCGCTGGGCGGTTTATTGCGGCCAATGACCATTGTATGGGTGAGGGTGAATTCCAGCGGCGGCACGCTGGCCTGGCTGCGAATAAAAGTGAGCCTCACTTTAACCCCCTTGGAGGCCCCAGCCCCTACAGGGGCCCCGGCTATGGGAACAGTGGGGCCGGCGGTCGCCGGGCCTTCGGGAAAATTCACTTTATTGGCCATGATGGGTCCTCCGGTTGGCCCAGCATCTTGCCACGGCGGCGAGGCGTAAGCCCCGGGTTCCTCAAAGGACTGGCGCCGTTGGTGCAGGAGAATAATCAAAGCTACGGTTAGAGCCAACAAGGCCAGAATGGTACTTCCGTAAGCCCAGCCGGGAATCGCCAAGCCCCGGATTTCCAAGGCCGGCAGGAAGTCCCACCAGGGTTTTTTGACTGTTTCCTTATCCGGGATAGTCTCTCCTGTAATAATTTCCTCTTCTTTCGGTTTCCAACTGGGTAGGCGTAGATCCAGGCCAGCCCGCAGGGCCTTGGGGCCCGCAGCCAGGTCCATCTGCAGGTGGCTTACCGCTCCATTCCAGGGACCCTGCTTGCTGTCCAGAGTGGCCACATACACTTCGTGGATGCGCCGCCAGATCTGGTTATAGACCTTTCCAAAATCGCCGGTTTGCGCCCGGAAGTAACTGCCCCCGGAGGTGCGGGCGAATTCCCCCAGTATTTTGAGGGATTCCTCTTTGGCCGATTTCCTTGGGGGAGAGTAGAAACCAATGGCATAGATGGGGATCGGATCCACCTGGAAATGGGCCAGTACTTCGGCTTTGGTGGCTCCGCCGGCAAAATCATCCTGACCATCGGAGAGGGTAACAATGGCCCGCCGGCGCGGCAGGTTGGGGTCGGTGCGGCGCCCCATCTCCAGGGCCCTGATCAGTCCCAGGTGCAACTGGGTGTGCATGTCGACGGGCCCCAACTGACTCACCTCATCTTTCAAGACCTCCTTGTCGTTGGTGAAGTCCAACACCATGCGCACATCCTGCCCGAAAGTCATGATGGCGGCCCGATCATCAAGGGACATCATGTCAATCCAGCCGGCCAGCACCTTGCGCATCTGGGCGAATTCTTTTTCTTTTAGGGACTTGGAGATGTCTACCAGAAGGATGTAAGCCACCCCTTCCCCTTGGTCTTGGAAGCGCGCCAGCCCCTTTATGGTGGCGCCAGAGGAGCCCAAAGCAGCGCTGAGTTGGTCCTGGCCCACCGGTACCAGATTATTTTGCCGATCCAGGATCTCCAGATAGGCGATAACTTCGGGCGGAGCCGCTACCGCCTGGCTGAGGCGAAAGCTGGCCACCTCCGAGGCTGCAGCAATGCCACCTGCAGCCGGAATCCATGCCGCGGTGAGTATGAGTGCCAAGATGGAAACGACGCGGATTACTCGAGACTCTGCTGCTCCCATTGGAATTTCTCCCCACAGAAAGGAATGAAAACGAGCCTGGTTTCCCCCAGTTCGACAACATCGAAGGGGTTTAAGGGCTTGGGCATATCTAAGCCCTCGCCGTTAAGGTAGGCGAGGCCGCGGCCATCGCCGGGTTGGAGCTTAAAGGTGTTGGTGCGGGGATCAAAAGTCACGATGGCGTGGTTTTCCCGGGAAATGGCGTCGTCCCCGCGGATGCAGACATCCATTTTTTCCGAGCGGCCGATGAAATTCCGCTCGCTGTGCAGGCGGTAGTCCCGCCCCCGGTCCGGCCCAGCGGTGCACACCAGCCAACCCACCACCGGATCGAGGCCCATCTTTTTTTGAAAGTAGCCGACGGTTAACCCTTTTTCCCGTTCCAGGCCCTCCACCTGCCCCTTGGGGGTCATCCCCTGGGCGAAGGTGGCATCCTCCCCGGGCCGCTCTTTCACGGGGTGCGTGGGAGCCACTCCCAGGTCGGGAATGCCGCAAAAAGGACAACTGCTGTGCTGAGTGGGGTCATAATGGTGCCCGGCATTACAACGCTGCAACTTTACGGTCATGGCTTATTCCTCCATTCCTTCAGCGATGTTCGTTAGCTGAAATCCCTTGAAAAAGTTAGATTCGGTTTGATCCAGATACCCCTTGCCATTGTGCCGCCATCTTCTTTGAGCCCAGGGAATATGGGAGCTTCCGGACCATGACGGTCAAGTCGATACGAATTGGTCATGACCTGGTCTCACCGATTTCCGAAATGACCCATTTACCCCCTTCCTGACGCCAGGTTATGTAAAACCGCCCAAGGGTACGGTCACCCGGGGTAAAGGTTGTTCCCTTCCTGATAATACCTTTCTTCATATATATAATGTTGTCGCACAACATTTGCGGTCCTTCAAAGCCAAAAAAATCTTCATATAAGCCTGTCTTGTTACGAAAGTCCGCTTGCATCCGTGTATAAGACACCGGAGTTCGTGATGCAGGTACCCGTTGGTTATTGACATCATAAATAACCAAGATCCAGGGATTAGTACGAGAGAAGGCGGCCAATATCCCTGCGGCGTTCTTGCTCTTTACTGCGTTGACAAAGGCCTGCATGGCGCGATCGAGATTACCGTCAGCTTCGGCTCCCAGGACCAGCCGTGGCAGGCACAGCGCCAGTGCCAGTAACAAAACTATCATACAGATGAATTTCTTTCCGTTACAACGCATCACTTTTCCCCCATTTTTAGCAATATGCCGATAGCGGTGTAATTATCCGGCCTGTTGTTTTGCCTCATCCTGGCCCTTTGCCTCAGGCATTCTTCCATGAGCCTCAGCCAGTCCCTGGGAGTAGCCGCCCCCGCCAGTGATGCTTGCATTTCCTCTTCCAGCACGTATTCCCAGAAACCATCGGTGCAAAGGAGGAAAGCGTCGCCCGGCTGAATCTCCTGGGGGGCACTGATGGAGGGCCTGAGCTCCACATCCTCCCCCAGAGCCTTCAGAAGGCGGTTGCGGTCCTCATGGAAGCGCAGGGCTTCAGGCGCCAGTTCCCCGGAATTCACCAGGCTTTGGGAAACGCTGTGGTCCCGGCTCTGAAAAATGATTTGTCCCTGGCGAAAGTGATAACATCGGGAATCGCCCAGATGGGTGCACATCGCGGTATGCTGATCCGCCACCATAAGCACCACCGTGGTGCGCATGGAAGCCAGCTCAGGCTGGGCGGCCTGCCGGGCCAGGATGGCGTTTTGGGCCCTCTGCAGATAACCTGCTAAAGCTTCGGGAGAAAGGCCCGGTTGGGCTTCGCAGGCCGCGAGGACCTGCTCCACCGCCAGGCGGGAGGCGGTCTCGCCGCCGTTGTGGCCTCCCAGGCCGTCGGCCACCACCCAGCAGCCCAGCCGGTCCAAGAGGATATAACCGGCGTAGTCCTGGTTGGTCTGGCGCCCGTGCTGAGATGTTAGGGAATCAGTAACAAATTCCATGGCATGGCCTTACTGCATCGAAAGCTGAGACGCCATCTTTGCCAAGGGCTCACCTGGCCCGCAGTTCAAAGGCGACCTCGGGATTAGCCAGATAAAACCGGTCCCCCGGCCTCAAAGGGTGGGGCACCCCGGGAGACAATTTCTGCCCGGAAGCCAGAAATGTGCCGTTGGTAGAGCCGCAATCCTCCAGGTAAAAGCCGCGAGTCACGGAATCAAAGCGCAGCTGGCAGTGCTTCTTGCTGATTTGCCCTGAGTCGCCGGAGATCACCAGGTTGCACATGCGGGCATCCCGGCCGATGATCAACCCTCCTTGCTCCAAGGCGACGGCTTTGCCGGCTAAGGGACCAGCCACCCCGTAGAGCTGCCATTGCCCCAAGGCTTCCGCCGCCCGGGCCGGGATTCCCACGGTTTTGCCAAAGGCATCGAGCATATTGGCCCGCCGGGTAAGACGGGGATGGGTGGAAACTACGTCATTCAGGAAGCCGAAAAAGGTGATGAATTCTCTTTCTTGGTGGAGGAAGGAGTTAATGTTGGTTTGGGAAGACAAAGACTCGCAGCCGCCTGCGAGACTGGTAAGGGCTCGGGAGGCGGCCTCCAGGTCGCCGGTCAGGATCATGCCGATGCGGTCCGCAGTCAGTTCGCAGGCCCGGAAATAAGCCCGGTGCATCAGGAAGCCCAGAAAAGGAACCCACAGGACCGGGAAGATCAAATAATTTTTCAGAATGCTGACGTGCCCCGCGGCATGGTGGGCCAGTTCGTGGCCCAGAATCATGCGCAGCTCCCGGGTGGCGTTGCGCTTCAGCATCAAATCCACCAGCGCCGCATACATCACCACATAAGCATGGCCGATAAACCGCAGAGCATAAGCGTTAATTTGTCCCTTCTCCGGCACAATAAAAACATAAGGGATGTCCACCATACCCATTTCCTTGGCCAGATCCGTGACGGTCTTGTAAATTTCCGGGTATTGCGTCTCACTAACCCGGATGCAGTTGCCGAAGATTTGGGCTTTGAAATATTCCCGGCCAATCCACCAGCTTAATAAGATTACAAGTATCAATGACCAAAAAGCGGTCACCAGCCAGTGGGGGAAAAGCAGGAATGTCAAAATGTGGAGCCCCGCCACACTCACCACGCCCGCAAGTATGACCAGAGCCCAGAGCATCCCTCCTAAAATGGCGCACATCAGGAAATAGATAGGTTCCCTTTCATACCGATACATGTCAATGTCAATCATGGCAAGCCTCCAAAAGTTAAAGATGAATTAAGTAATTTATGCTCCTGTCTGTTTCTTATTTTTAAGTTTTTTCTTATGATTGGTGTTGGTTTTTGTCGTTGCCTTTTGCTTATTAGTCTTTGCGTAATGGTCTTGTGGCTGGGTCGATGGCGCAATTTCTTTTTCTCCCGTCTTTGTCACAGAGGAAGCCGGCGCTGGCACAGCCTCGGTGGCGTCGGCTTTGGATGGCGTGGTGGTAGGGGAAGTAGCAAGGGTAGATGCCGCCGAAGAGGGGTCAACTACAGAAAGTTTCTCTTGCTCTCTGACTGCGGCAGGCGCGGCTTGCAAGGCCGGCACAGACTGCATCTGGACTCCCGCTGGCAACATGGGGGGTGGGGTTCCCGGGGGCCAGTATCTGGTCGCCACCCAGACTACGCTGCCGGAACACAGGGCCCCTAGCAAAGCCGCGCAGGTTATCTGTCGCCAATTACCCCGCCAACGCTGGAGACCAAAACGAGGTGCAATAAAGTGCTGGAAAAGCCTTTCCGACTCACAGGCCAGGATCACCACGGTAAGGTTGTCTTGGTCGGCCTGATTCTTGGCTAGGGCCGACTCAATCAACAGTTCGGCCGCCTCCTGGGGTTTTGCTTCCAAAATGAGGGCCACCTCCTCTGTCGTCAGACTGCCATACAGGCCGTCGCTGCACAGCATGATGCGGTCACCAGCCTCCAAAGGCTCCGGTTGCAGGCTCCGGCCCACTTCGGGTAATTGCGGCAGCCCCAGATAACTGGTGAGGCCCTGTCGGTTGGGGTCGGTTAAGGCCTCTTCCCAGGTCACCTTGCCGGCCTCCGCCAGGCGAGCCAGTTCCCGGCCATAGTCGTGGTCGGTGGTGAGTTGGCATAATTCTCCCCTGCGGCAAAGGTAGATGCGGCTATCGCCCACTGATACCCAATAGAGCTCTTGTTCCTTCACGACCACGGGCGCCAGGGTGGTGCCCACCTCTCCTTCCTGGCCCTGCTGGCAGGAGAGGTCATAAACCGCGGCATTGGCGGCCTCCAGGGCTAGGAACAAAGCCTCCTCCACACTCCTGCCAGGAGCCATGGCCTGGTAAGTTTGCAGCATGGTTTGCTTGGCTATCCGGCTGGCATCCCGCCCCAAGGCTAGCCCCCCCATGCCATCGGTAACGATGGCCAAGACTCCGCCCTGCGTGACAAATTCACGGTCAGTGAGATCCGAGAACCCGAAATCATCCTGCTGCTCCCGGCGGGAACCGATGTGCTGGGCATTTCCTGGGATAATTTGCATTAATCTTCCTTAACCGGCTTAACCAAATTACTTCATAGTTAAAATATGATTGACATTATTTAAAGGGATCGGGGCCAACTAACTTATTGCCCACCAATTTATACTTCACCACCTTCTGTTGCCCTGGATAGAAACGGGGATTATCCAAATTAATAACTATGTAGCCGTTTATTATAGCGAGACTTTTAATTTCGGTCCGGTCTCCCAGATTGCGGGAGGCAATATGCTGCGGCCGGCCATTCGAGTCCAGGACCGCAGCCACTTGGCAAACACTTCCTGAACCTCCCGTATTATGCCACAAGATCACGGCCGCATCTTTCCGGCCATCACCGTTTAAGTCCCCCAAAGCTACTTTATCCATTTCAACAAGCTCATAATCCGTTAGTCGTAGATCTTGCCATTCATATTTGCCGTTTATTAATCTTACCTTATTTGTAAATTTATCC
>Ga0315268_10003057_pt1 | contig 18552 bp, 19 predicted proteins | sample C1_top_MG_FD_204535 | JGI IMG/M metagenome (GOLD analysis project Ga0315268, IMG submission 204535) | Sediment microbial communities from Yellowstone Lake, YNP, Wyoming, USA - C1_top | ecosystem: Environmental > Aquatic > Freshwater > Lake > Sediment | place: USA: Wyoming | collected 2017-08-01
GACCCAAGATTTCTACTGTAGCGCAGCTGTCAGTAGTAAGCAGGAGGAATTTTTGTCGTTTCAGCTTCAATTGTGCCACTGGTTTAGTGGCGCAAGGATGACGGCTGAGTGTCTAAAGTTGAGTCACTATAAGGAATTGAATTATGTCCAAAGCTCATCACACCAGTAAAGACCTCAAAAAGAAACCGCTGTTAACGCCGAAGGAAAAGAAGACGGCCAAACAGGAGAAGAAGCACGATCACGATGTTCATCCTTTTATTACGCCGGTGGCCACACATCATTGAGTGCCAGGGTTTGCATAATCCTAGAAACCGCAGTTGACCGCTCCCTTTAGGCCGCAACAAAATGAATATCAATGAAATACAAGCAACATCCACGCTCACCATTTGGGTGAGTGTCGCTACAGGACAATTGGCACATTTTTTTGCCTGCCCAGCTACGTTGCTCCTCATTGAATAGAATGACTATTCCGCGCCCCCGTAAAGGGGAGACCGGGGCTGTAAAGCCGCTAAAGCGTCTACAGCTCCGCACTCGTCGCGCCTTGCTGAACAGGCAAAAAAGCGCACCACTTGCCCTGTCCAACTACGGTTTCCAGGATAATATCAAACGATCATGCAGGTGAAATAAACAAGCGAGGACGGATTAGCGTTTTCGCCGCAGTGGAACGCTAGACATCAACCCGGCGGGCTTGCCAGAAGTCGTTCCCCGAGACAGTCGCTGTCACCTACCTGATAGTCACCGCAGATCATGGGTCGGCGCTCGTATATCGTGCACAGCATGCTGTGCCTGTCCAGGGCTGCGCACCAGCCATCGGCCAGGCGCGCCATGACCCATCCGCCCCAGCGATCCTGTTCCGTCAATTCAGGCGGAATGTCGTCGTCACCCATCAACATCACCTCCAGCCGGCAGCAGCATGCCTTGCACGAGCTGCACGATATGACGGGGCTGGCGCCCGCAGCGCTGGTATTGTTTTTTGTAGTCATCTGCTGACATTGTCTCACGGTGCGCTTAAAGACAAAGCCCGGCAATGCCGGACTTTGTCTTTGCTGCAACTTCCGGGGTAACTCGAAAAACCGTCGCGAGTGGCGCAGGGTGGGCAAGCTTCACCTCGCAGAGGTTCTTGCACCCTTTGGGTGTCTGCCCACGCGGATTGGTGGGCACAGCCTACGGCCTTTGCCCACCCTACACTTTTTTTGGTTCCGGCTTGAGCGGTTCAGGCTTTTTCAAACCGCATCACGCCGCCGACACAGTCCACCGTCAATAAAAAAGCCCGCATCGCCGGGCTTTCTCTTTGCAGTAACTTCAAAACAATCATAGACAAACCACTAATTCATGCAGCCTTGAGTATAAAATCCACATGGATGGCATCGTATGGAAAAACAATTAATCCATCATCAGTTTTTGAAAGAATTCCGGCATTGAGCAACGCCGTCACATCCCCGTGCACTGCTTTAACATCGCGCTCAACGCGGCGAGCCGCTTCGCGGATAGACACGGGGCCTGCGCCTGTCAACGCGTTCAGTAATTCCCAGCGCTTGCCGGACAATACTTTGAACAGCAGTTCGGGCGAATCAAAGCTGATGCGGTGTGCAGAGGCTTTGCCGGTTTTCCAGGTTTGAGCAAAATCACCCAGCGTATCTGCCAATGGTCTAACGTCAATCGTCACTGTTTTCATCGCGCCACCTCTTCACATCCTCAAAAAAATCCGCCACCAATTGGTCAACCGAAACAAAGCGGTATTTCAACTCTTTGCCCTTCACATGCCTGTGGTCACCCTTGCCTGTTTCATTGTCATAGCGCAACACGCATACACCAGCCACCACGAAAGCAAGGCGGTATTTATAGGAGTGTGTACTGCCGGGAATAGACTCCGGCACTTCCCACATTACCAGTTCAGCAAACGATTGTTTCGTAACGGGTACACGGCGGTTGAATAATTCACGCGCTTTCATGTTGGAGATAGTAACAACACCCCCGTGTGTTGTCAAATAATCCAACATGGATATATGGGCAGAAAAAAACCCGGCATCGCCGGGCTTTCTCTTTACAACACAACTTATTATTCACGAGCAAATTATTGCTCAACAACCCCTCACCCTCTCCCCGCAAGCGGGGCAAGGGAACAAATTTCAGCGACGATTAGAAAATATGTTTCATCGCCGATTCAATCAGGAAAGAGCTCAATAAGTCGATTTTCCATAATAGTTTATTAATTAAACATAATCAATCACTTAACAATATCCTGATAAACCAAACTAACCTTTGTCAAACCGCATTACGCCGCTGACACAGTCCACTTTCACCGTATCCTTCGGAGCATACTTACCTTCCAGTATCAACTTGGACAACGGATTTTCCAGTTGTGCCTGAATTGCCCGCTTCAATGGCCGTGCGCCGTACACAGGATCAAAACCGGCATTGGCGATCTCTGCCAAGGCGGCATCGGTGATGTCGAATTGCATCTCTATCGCGGCCAGACGTTTTTCCAGATAGCCCAGCTGGATGCGCGCAATGGCTTTGATGTTTTTCTCGTCCAGCGAATGGAACACCACCACCTCGTCGATGCGGTTGATAAACTCGGGACGGAAGTAGGTTTTCACTTCACCCATCACCGCGAGTTTGATCACCTGATAATCATCGCCGCTCATCTGCTGGATCATCTGGCTGCCGAGGTTGGAGGTCATCACGATCACGGTGTTTTTGAAGTCCACGGTGCGGCCCTGGCCGTCGGTCATGCGGCCGTCGTCCAGCACCTGCAGCAGCACGTTGAACACGTCCGGGTGAGCCTTCTCCACTTCGTCCAGCAAGATTACGCTGTAGGGTTTGCGGCGCACTGCTTCGGTCAGGCCGCCGCCTTCTTCATAGCCGACATAGCCGGGCGGCGCGCCGATCAGCTTGGATACGGAATGCTTCTCCATGTACTCGCTCATGTCGATGCGGATCAGATGATCTTCTGAATCAAACAGGAAAGTGGCCAGCGCCTTGCACAGTTCGGTTTTACCCACACCGGTGGGGCCGAGGAACAGGAAGGAACCATAAGGGCGGTTGGGGTCGCCCAAGCCCGAGCGCGAGCGGCGAATTGCATCGGACACCAGGCGCACGGCCTCGTCCTGACCCACCACGCGCTCGTGAATTTTATCTTCCATCTGCAATAGTTTGTCGCGCTCGCCCTGCATCATCTTCGACACGGGGATGCCGGTGGCACGGCTCACTACCTCGGCAATTTCTTCCGCACCTACCTGTGTGCGCAGCAAGCGGTTTTTCGGTTTTTCTGTCTCGGCCTGCGCGGCTTCCTTCAGCTTCGCTTCCAACTGCGGCAGCTTGCCGTATTGCAGTTCGGCCACCTTGTCGAGCTTACCCTCGCGCTGAAGTTTGACGATCTCGGCACGTATATGGTCGATCTCTTCCTTTACATGGGCAGTGCCTTGTGCAGCGCCCTTTTCAGCCTTCCAGATTTCTTCCAGGTCGGTGTATTCGCGTTCCAGCTTCTTGATCTCGTCCTCGATCAATTGCATGCGCTTCTTGGAAGCTTCGTCCTTCTCTTTCTTCACCGCTTCGCGCTCGATCTTAAGCTGAATCAGACGGCGCTCAAGCTTGTCCATCACCTCGGGCTTGGAGTCGATTTCCATCTTGATGCGCGATGCGGCTTCGTCGATCAGGTCGATCGCCTTGTCGGGCAGGAAACGATCGGTTACGTAACGATCGGACAGCTCGGCTGCAGCGATAATGGCCGGATCGGTAATTTCCACGCCGTGATGGAGCTCGTATTTTTCCTTCAACCCTCGCAAAATGGCAATGGTGGACTCCACGCTGGGCTCGCCCACCAGCACCTTCTGGAAGCGGCGCTCCAGTGCGGCATCCTTCTCCACATATTTGCGATACTCGTCCAGCGTGGTGGCGCCTATGCAATGCAGCTCGCCGCGCGCCAGGGCAGGCTTCAGCATATTGCCCGCATCCATAGCACCTTCGGCCTTGCCCGCACCCACCATGGTGTGCAACTCGTCGATAAACACGATGTTCTTGCCTTCGTCCTGCGACAATTCTTTCAGCACCGCTTTCAGGCGTTCCTCGAATTCGCCGCGATACTTGGCACCGGCGATCAGCATCGCCATGTCCAGCGACAGCACGCGCTTGCCTTTCAGGGTTTCCGGCACCTCGCCATTCACGATGCGCTGTGCCAGGCCTTCGACAATCGCGGTCTTGCCCACGCCGGGCTCGCCGATCAGTACCGGATTATTCTTGGTGCGACGCTGCAGCACCTGTATCGCGCGGCGGATCTCATCATCGCGCCCGATCACCGGGTCGAGCTTGCCCATGCGCGCACGCTCGGTCAGGTCGATGGTGTATTTTTTCAGCGCCTCGCGCTGGCCTTCGGACTCGGCGCTCTCCACCGACGCCCCGCCGCGCACCGCATTGATCGCCTGCTCCAGCGGCGCATGCGATACGCCATGGGTTTTCAGCAAGCGCCCTGCCTCGCCCTTGTCGCCGGTCAGCGCCAGCAAAAACATTTCCGACGCGATAAACTGGTCACCGCGCTTCTGCGCTTCCTTGTCGGTCAAGTTGAGGATATTGGTCAGGTCGCGGCCTATCTGCACCTCGCCGCCATGCCCTTCCACTTTGGGCAAGCGCGACACCGCATCCGCAAGCGCCGCCTTCAGCGCCGCCACATTGCCGCCAGCGCGCGAAAGGAGTGACCCCGCACCGCTGTCGGCATCATTTAACAAGGCCAGCAGCAAGTGGACCGGCTCGATGAACTGGTTGTCCCCGCCGACTGTAAGGCTCTGCGCATCGGACAGCGCCTGCTGTAATTTGGTGGTAAATTTGTCGAAACGCATAAGAACCCCTCAATGAAATTATAGATTTGAATACAAAATGGGGGAAAATTGGATAATTTCAAGAGACAAACTGGCACAATTGAATATTACATTGCTCATTGGAACAGCCCAGGCTTAAACTGGTAAAATTGGCAAAACATAAAATCATATCGTATGAAATCTTCCCTGCTCGACCCTGATTCCGACCTCGCGCGCGAGTGCTACGCGGTGATTGAAGCGCCCAGCATGAAGCGCAAACGCTTCCCGGAAAATTGCGTGACGGTAATGGCCAGCGCAGAGGAAGCACTGGCTGCCGCAGACCACGCCAGAAATATTGTCGCCGCAGTGCTTTTCGGCCCGTCGCGTTCATCCGAGGGGTTTCGGCTTTTTTATCTGGTGCGATGGCTGGAGTAATCCGGCCCCGGGCCGGCGATGAATAACGGGCTGCTTGCCCCTCTGTACTTGAATATATATGACATATCAACACGATCTCACCGCACACATCCAGGCTAACGTCAGCGCAACTCTCCTGGAGGACCTGCGCCCCCTGTCACGCAAACGGCATGGCGAAAAAGCCGTGGAGTTCCAGTCGCTGGATATTTCCGCACAACTTGTTCCGCGCGAGCAACCGGGCAACGCAACCATCATTACGCGGCAAAATGCGGTTCTCTGTGGCAGGCAATGGTTCGACGCCTGCTTCAAGACTCTTGATCCGGACTGCGTGATTTTCTGGTTTGCAGAAGATGGTGACACTGTTTCCGCAAATCAAGTGCTATGCGAGATACACGGCAAGGCGCGTGCGATGCTCAGCGCGGAGCGACCAGCGCTGAATTTCTTGCAGACGCTGTCTGCCACTGCCACGGTGACGCGCAAGTATGTTGAAATGGTATCCGGCACTCGTGCCAAGATACTCGACACGCGCAAAACCCTGCCCGGTTTGCGCATCGCGCAAAAATACGCAGTCGCGACCGGTGGCGGGCACAACCAGAGGATGGGCCTGTTCGACGGCATCCTGATCAAGGAAAACCACATCATGGCAGCCGGAGGGGTTCGTCCGGTGCTCGCCGAGGCCAGACGCCTCGCCACCCAGGGCATGAGCATACAAATTGAAGTGGAAACGCTGGCACAATTGGGTGAAGCGCTGGAGGCAGGCGCAAAGCTGATCCTGCTCGACAACTTCGATCTCGACGCAATGCATGCAGCGGTAAAGCTCACCGCTGGCCGCGCCGAGCTGGAAGCTTCCGGCGGCATCAATCCCGACACGGTGCGCGCCATCGCAGAAACCGGCGTCGATCGTATTTCCATCGGCGCGCTGACCAAGGACATACAGGCGATCGATCTGTCCATGCGCTTCAGGGTATCCCCCGCTTAGCAAACCTTCCATAGCCTCCCACTTTGTAAGCAGGGGCTATGCTGATTTACCTTGAAATCTATTTCAGCACCCCCATTTGAAAGCCTGGATAAAAATTCAAAAGGAATTCCAATGACCGACTCCCTGCATATCGTATGCCCGCATTGTGATGCGGTAAACCGCATACCCGCCGACAAAATGAATGCCCAGCCCAACTGCGGAAAATGCAAAAAATCACTGTTCAGCGCACACCCGACCGAGCTGAACAGCGGCAACTTCGAGAAGCACATTACACGCAACGACATCCCGGTGCTGGTGGATTTCTGGGCGCCCTGGTGCGGGCCTTGCCGCATGATGGCCCCCGCGTTTGTGCAGGCCGCCGCCAAACTCGAACCCGGCATGCGTCTGGCCAAGCTGAATACGGAAGAAGCGCAGGAACTGGGAGCCCGCTACAATATCCGCAGCATACCCACCCTCGCGTTATTCAAAAGCGGGCGTGAAGTAGCCCGGCAAGCCGGGGCAATGGATGTATCCGGAATCGTAACCTGGGCAAAATCGAAAGGGTAAAAAGCAGGAATCCCCAAATATTCTGCTAATACAATCCTGTTGTCAGGCTTAGCCCTTGGCGTTCCCGCTCCTGTCAAGCTGCTCCAGCCATGTAAGCAGATGTTTTATGAAGGCATTAGAACAGGCTGACAGCAGCAGTACGTCCAATAAGCGCGCAATGAACCCCGCCCCGAGCCAGGATACTTGTCAAAGAGAGAAAAACTCAAAGCAGAGCGATCCTGCTTCTAAAAGAAAAGGGTGAGCCTGAATTTAATGCAAAAAAATGGCCACAGGACTCTCTTTATGGATGATTCACTTTCACATGAACCTTCTTGCTTGACAACAGCCTAATGCAATTTATTCAGATCCAGATTTCGCAGCCTGGGAGCGAAACGTGCAGTTGTCGCCACGACGCCCAGGGTCATCATACCGCCAAATATAACCGATGGAATTAACCCCATCAGGCGGGCAGCCAGGCCGGATTCAAAAGCACCCAACTCATTGGATGAGCCAATAAAGATTCCGTTAATGGCAGAAACACGCCCGCGCATCACATCGGGGGTTGCCAGCTGCATGATGGTCGTACGCATTACGACAGACACTCCGTCAAAAATGCCGGAAAACATCAATAACAATGCGGCAACCCAAAAACAGGTACTCAACGCAAACGAAATAATGCAAATCCCAAACCCGGCCACAGCCACCAGCAACAAGCGCCCAGCATACTTGTTTAGCGGAAATCGGGTGAGAGCAAGGCCGACGATAATAGCCCCGACAGCAGGTGAAGCGCGCAAGATGCCAAGCCCTTCCGGCCCATAATGAAAGACATCCTTTATAAAGGCAGGCAACATGGCAACTGCGCCGCCGAACAGCACCGCAAACATATCCAGGGATTGCGCACCGAGAATAATCTGGTTGCCAAATACAAAGCGCAAGCCTTCTCCTATGCTTGAAAAAACTGCAGATGACTTGGCAGGCGGCGGCTCCTCAACGCGCAGTGACAGCAGTGTAAGGGCTGCACTTATCGCGAGGGTAGCGGATACGGCATATGCGGTTGCCATGTTCGTCCAGGCCACCAGTATCCCTCCCAATGCGGGACCTATGACCATCCCCAGCTGAAAGATCGAACTGCCGATTCCTGCGGCCCGGGCATAATCGGTACGCGGTAACACCAGGGCGAAAAGCGCGCCGTAAGAAGGACTGATAAATGCCCGCGCCAACCCTCCGCAAGCAATTGATCCGTAAATCCATAACGAGGGATGTCCTTGTTCCATAATGGTGGCGGAGGCAACCAGCACCAGCGCATTCAAACCAGTCAGCAGCGCAGCAAATACACCAAACATACGGCGCGAATGATGATCGACCAAATATCCCGCGAAGAGTGCACTGGAAAAGTATGGAACAACCTCGGCCAAGCCGATTAATCCTAGCGCAAGCGCATCGTGCGTCAACTCATAGATATGCCAACCGACTACCACTACGATAATTTGATATGCAAGAACGATCTGCACGCGATAAATTATCAGCGTCAAAAAATTGCGGTTGCGCAAAGGAAAAACTGCTGGAGCGGCAGGAAGTGGCTGCATAAAATCAGTCAGAATAATAATTTAACAATTAACTCAAACAAACCGGCGCAGGATACCTTGAAAAATAACTGGATAGAAACATATGCTCGTTTGTATCAAGAAAATTACAATTGAACTTCATTGAATACAGAATGGGCATATCTTTGACGGGCCGTGTCATTTAATATGCTTCTGACAGATCTTTGATTTAACCAGACAGGAAGATTTTCATATGGCGGCTCAATCAGCGGCAGGAAAGATAAGTGCTTACCTGAAAGGCAGGTATATCCCTTTTTTTCAGACTGGCCTGTTGATTACAGCCACTTTGATGCTGACTGCATGCGGCAGCGGTGGCGCCGGTAGCACACAGACTGCACCACCCAACCCCGATGGGGTATCAGGCACACTGACATCCCCGCCGGCGACTGCTGGCAATACCTTACCCATCGTAATAGATGCGGGTCCCGGGAGGAATGAAATCAATGTCGGGTACGTATCGGTCACGCTCTGCACACCCGGCGCTTCGGGGGCAGCGCCTGCCTGCCAGACGATAGACCACGTACAACTGGATACCGGCTCTTACGGGCTGCGCTTGCTGAAATCAGCCCTGTATTCCAACCTGAACCTGCCATCTGTCACAAGCGCAGGCGGTCAGGCAATTGGCGAATGCGCCACTTTTGCGATTGGTGTAAATTGGGGCTCAGTGCGGCTGGCAGATATATATCTTGGCGGAGAAGTCGCAAAGTCTGTACCGTTTCAAGAAATTGGCGACCAGCCCGGCGGAGCAAGCGGAGTTCCTGCCGATTGCTCCGCTACCGGAGCTATCCAGGACTCGCAACTATCACTTGGCTCAAATGGAATACTGGGTGTCGGACTTCTTGTGAATGACTGCGATACCTGCCTTACCCAGGCCGTGCCGGCCAGCTATTACACCTGCTCTGCGGCTGGCTGCACAAACTCTACAGTCACTGCCGCGCAAGTCGTGCAGAACCCGGTGGCACGCTTCTCTCAGGATAACAATGGTGTGCTGCTCAAGCTGCCCGCAGTCTCAACCGCCGGCACTGCCATTCCCGTTACCGGCTCACTTATTTTTGGAATCGGCACACAAACCAACAATGCGATGAATGGCGCCACCGTCTATACCACCGATGCGTACGGCAATTTCATCACGACCTTTAACAATGCAAAACTGTCCTTCAGTTATATCGACAGCGGCTCGAATGCAATATTTTTTACTGACACAAGCATTCCACTATGCACAGTAAATACCTGGGTTTACTGTCCGCCTACCTCACCGCTATTGCTGAGCGCAAGCAATTCTTCGGCGAGCGGAACGCCGAGCGCTACGGTTGACTTCAATATAATCAATCTCGATCAGCTTTCTTCAAACACCGTTGCGGCTGATATTGGCGGCACATCCGTCTATGGGCAGTTTGCATGGGGACTGCCGTTCTTCTATGGCCGCTCGGTATTTACGGCTATTTCCGGGAAAAAAACACCTGCTGGTTTCGGACCATATTATGCCTACTGACGAACAGAAATTTCCGGCATTTGAAATATTCAGCGTAACCAGATGGGGGCCATCAGGATGAGAAAACGATATGGGATGAACAAAGCAAACAGCACGTTAATTACATTATTTGTATTGTTTCATGCTGTTGCGGCACAGGCGTCGCTTGGTGGCGACACGGCCAGCGTCGAGGCCGACCGGGTGCAAATGCATGCGGAACACTCGGCCAAACTCACCACACCAACAAACGGCAGTTACACCGTGCACGAAACACTCTTGCCTGCCGGAACGCTAGTAAAACAGTATGTACCCCAGGCCGGTGTAGTGTTTGCCGTTAGCTGGTACGGGCCGTTTATCCCCAACCTGCGACAGCTGCTGGGAACCCACTTTGAAGCCCTGCTCGCTCACCAGAAACAGCAGGCGCATGCAGGCCATCGCTTCGTCAGCCAGCATGAGCCGGGCTGGTAATAGAATCAGGCGGGCATCAGCGCAGCTTCGCCGGCCGAGCCTATCTGCCTGACGCGGTTCCTGCCGGTGTGACTGTGGATGAGATCAAATAAGCGATCAACCCGGATTGTTCATTAGAACTGCACGATCAAGCATCATTCCGCAGGAGCCAGGCTTGTCCGGCGATTCTATGAACAAGCTATCGCGCAAGACCCGAAGGGCACAAGAACCTCTTCGGGGTAAATTGTGCTCCTACGAGGCGCTTTAACTCTAAGAGACAATTTGAGATCAATTTCGCCGGTCCGCGCCGTCGTACTGCACTCTCATTCCGGATTCATAAACCGCTTGCGGTTGGCATTTCAGCAGGCACCGTCCGCCTGTTTAATATTTCACCATATTCAGGTTCACATGGGTTTCATCGAGATCCCACGCACCCGGCGTAAAAATGCCAATCACGGGGAAAATCAACACAAAAGAGCCTACCAGATCAGCAACGCCCGTCCAGCTCAAAGATGAAGCAGAAACTGTTTTTTGTGCAGGATAGTAGCCGGGTTTGTAGCAAACAAATGACGCGCCCTTGTTTCTTCTGACGGCTACCTGACCTTGCCCTTCAAATGTTTGCCCCCCGTTTACCTGGAGTGTCGCATCAGATTCCGAGCATGAAGCATCAACCATTTGTGTTTTCGGCACAAAAACAGAACAACCGGAGATCAAAAGGCTGATGGCAACTGCAACACAGGTTATTTTTTTCATGCTTTCGTTCCTCGTTATAAATTATCCATCGACACGTCTTCATGCATTCGAGGTATTGAGCGAATTGTAGTTCCGGATTTAGACAAATTTACCATGTATCGCCAAGTTTCCAGCAAAAAAACATACTGCGCACCATTGCATTTTAAACATTACAAAGCGGAAACAATATTGTTACTTGCGCAAATCATAATCATCAAAATTAATTTAGTTCCAGAAACGGCGGGTTTAATGGAATTTAACATACACATTACAAATAGTTGTTTAAAAACAACTACATATCAACACGCGGCATTCATATGGTTATTTGGTCTACGCAAATTCAGTGCTTCGAATTAATTATTCGTAATCTTTTAGACAGCATCAATTGGGAGTTAAAAATGCATCAACAGGAAACTTATATCAAACAACACGCATTTCAATTTGCACTGATCGCCGGATCCTTGCTTCTGGCTGCGCTTGCCGGTTGCGGCGGAAGCGGCGGAGGCGGCGGAACACCTGCACCAGTGGCTTCCACGCTACCCTTTCCATTGCTGAGCGCCTACCAATCATTAATTGCCAGCGGAGTGACCAATACTTTTACCGTTTCCGGTACTTGCAGCGGGTCGGGAAGCACGGTAACAACAGCACTGCCTTCAACTTCAACTCCAGGTTCTGCTACCACAACGCAGATCATGGCGCTGTCCGGCGGCAATTGCATACCCTCCAGCGTACAGACTTCATCTGCCAGCTACGACAACAATTATTCTTTACTCGGCACGGGCGGCGTCAACAACAGCGTTGGCACGTTCAATCCAGTCTCGGCACTGCCTTCTACGCCGGTTCATGTCGGCGACATCGGGATACTTGGAACTGAAACTTTTTCCACAGGCAGCACTTCTCCAACTGCAAGCGGCACGCTATACCAAAGCTACATTATTGAAGCAGACACCGCCACTACTGCAATTGTAAATATTATCTCGACAACCTATAACGCTGCCAACAAATTGACTTTGACCGAACAGGATCGCTACAGAATCGCGGCCACTGGAGCCTTGACGCCGGTCTCCACCGACCTCCAGTACGCCTACACTTCCGCCAATCATTTGTTGCTGACCTACACGCCAACGGCAGTAACTTCAAGCCCGACCTTTGATTTGCAGGGCGCCTATCAAGCGCTTGTTCAAAACGGCATGAGCTTTAACTATTTCACGGTTTCCGGAAGCTGTAACGCAACGGCGGAGATCACAACAACTCCGGCCACTACAACACCGGTTGCCTTTGCGTCAGTATCGGCCGTTTCTGCTGTTACAACGCTGGCAATGACATCGATTAGCGGCGCGGGCTGTACAACATTTCCACCGACCCAGACTTCAACAAGCTACTACGGCAGCAGCAGTTATGCTCCGGCAGGCATGAGCAGCGCCAACAGCTATGGAGAATATAATCCACCCTTGCCGGCGATACCGACGCCGGTTACCGTCGGTAGCACGGGGATACTCGGAACTGAAAATCTGTACACGGACAGCGGAAAAGCAACGGCCAGCGGCACCCTGGTTCTAAGCTATGCGGTAGAGCCGGAAACCTCGACGACAGCACTTGTGGACTTTATATCAAAGACATATAGCACAAGCGGCACACTGACCTTGACCGAGCAGGATCTGTATAGAATCTCAAACACGGGGACTGTGCCCGCATCAGTATTGACCCCGCTATCGATGGACCTGCAATATACATCTCCGTATATCCTGCATCTATTGTTGACCTATTAGTGCATCGGTATACCGTTCAAGCTTGCGAATCCGCTGGCTCCGCTGTAACAGCCTCGGGTTGCTGTTGCCAAACAAGCGTCAGGCTGCAGCCCGACCTGCGCCGCAGCGGCGCGGCAACTCTGGCCATCATCGGGCGACTTTAAAGGTAAAATCCGGTTTCTTGCAGCCTGATCTTTACTTGAAAGGAGTCGCCATGAAACTGGAAATCCTGTTTTTATCGTTGCTTGCGCTGTTTGTAACAGCTTGCTTGCGCAACCTGCCGCGCAAACCGGCTGGCGGCGTATGCGGCAGCCATGCTTCATCCCTCGCCGGAGGTGTTGAGTGAATATCCTGTTATGCGGCGCATCGGGTTTTGTGGGCAGGCACCTTGAGGCTGCTTTGCTCAAAGCAGGACACACGGTCAGGCGCGGGGTCAGGCATCCGCGAAGCGACACTGACGTAGCTGTGGATTACACAACAGATATTAATGCCGCCGCCTGGTTGCCGCGGCTGGCCGGCATCGATGCAGTCGTCAATGCGGTGGGGGTGCTGCGCGACAGCAAGGCACAGCCCATGTCCCGCCTGCATGATGCGACGCCGCGTGCGCTGTTTGCGGCTGCAGCGCAAAGCGGTGTCAAGCGTATCGTGCAAATCTCGGCACTGGGTGTAGCTGCGGGCATCGATGCGCCTTATATGCAGACCAAACAGGCTGCGGATGATTTGTTGCAGACGCTTGATCTGGACTGGGCAATCCTGCGGCCCTCGCTGATTTACGGCAGGGATGGCGCGAGCACGCGCATGTTTATGCTGCTGTCGCAGATGCCTGTGGTGATGTTGCCAGGTGCAGGCAAACAGATGGTGCAACCGGTGCATGTCAATGATCTGGCCCAGGCTGTCGCCAATCTGCTCGCACCCAACACCGGACGCCCGCCACTGCGCAGCATCATCGAATGCGTGGGCGCAGAGGAGGTATCAATAGACGGGCTCATCGCCAGCTTCCGCACGCAGCGCGGCGGCAAAGCACCGCGGATATTCGCGATGCCCGGCCCGCTGCTGAAAACGGTGGCATGGTTTGGCGATCGTATCCCTGCAATGCCGGTCGGTTCGGATACGCTCGCGATGCTGGCATTTGGCAGCACCGGCAATGGCGACAAGTTTGCCGCATTGTTGGGCCGCCAGCCGCTCGGCTACAGCGTGTTTCTCAATGAGCCATAGATTCAAATTACCGCTTGCCATCCTTGTGTTTTTTCTGGCAGCCGGTACGGCGCAAGCTGCAGATACACCGAATGTGGCCGGCATTCCGCTGGAATTAATCCTGTTCGCCTTAACCCTGCTGGGCGTTGCATTGTTCCACAAGCACACCTTCTATGTCGCACTCGCCGGCCTTGCCGGCATTATCCTGTACAAGCTCGCTTTTACAGGGTTCAAGACGGGTAGCGGAATGGCCGGACTGACCGCTCATTTCGCGCGCGAGTGGGTGTTACTGGTCAACCTGTTTGCACTGTTGATGGGCTTTGCCATTCTGGCCAGACATTTCGAAAAAAGCCGTATGCCGGTGATATTGCCCCGATATTTGCCGGACGACTGGCGTGGCGGGTTTGTGCTGCTGGTGATGGTGTTTTTCATTTCCAGCTTCCTCGACAATATCGCGGCCGCGCTGATTGGCGGCGCAATGGCGCACCAGCTATTCAAGGCCAAAGTGCACATTGGCTATCTTGCTGCCATTGTGGCCGCTTCCAATGCGGGCGGCTCCTTCTCGGTGGTAGGCGACACCACCACTACCATGATGTGGATTGCCGGCGTCAAACCGGGACAGGTATTCACGGCAATTTCTGCGGCAGCAGTTGCGCTGATCATCAGCGGTTTTTTTGCCTCCAGGCAGCAGCATGCCTATTCACCCATTCTGAAAAATGCCCACCAACATACGCATGTGGACTGGGGACGCATTTTTGTGGTGGCCCTGATCCTGACCTTTGCCATCACGATTAATTAATCGTCAACACGCATTTTGCCTCCATCAGCGATAGCTTCCCCTTTGTCGGTGCGGCGGTATGGGCTGCCATCATAATCAGCATCCCGGTACGCCGCCACGACTGGGAAGTGCTGGGCGAATCGCTCAAAAGCACAATTTTCCTGCTGTCGCTGGTTTCCTGCGCATCGATGATGCCGGTGGAAACCCTGCCCTCGCCTTCGTGGCATACGGCTTTCGGACTGGGCTTTGTATCATCGGTATTCGATAACATTCCCTTAACCGCGCTGGCGATCAAACAGGACGGCTATGACTGGGGATTTTTAGCCTACGCCGTGGGATATGGCGGCTCCATGCTGTGGTTCGGCTCCTCGGCGGGCGTTGCGCTTTCCAACATGTTTCCGGAAGCCAGGTCAGCCTACCTTTGGCTGCGCCACGGCTGGCATGTGATACTGGCGTATGTGGCTGGCTTTATTGTGCTGGTGGCGTTGATAGGCTGGCATCCCGAACTCCTCAACAAGACTCAGGCGTCAGCGAAATCATTACCTTCAACATCCAATTCACGGCTGGTGGCGCAAGGCCAACACTAAATATCGGTGCGTCACGCTAGCCGTGCTACATGCCAAACAATCTGCCAGCTTGAGTTAACACAAATAGGGCTTAACCCAAGTTTAACATCCAGCAAAAAACATCATTAAAAATCATTAGATTAGCGTGTACTGGTATTTTTACAAGCGTATATGCTCGTTATTTTACGTCAGCCGATCAGTTTTTTGGTTCCTCCGGGTGCTGGGTTAAATAGCCTTCGCCAGTGATCGTGTTATTGGTTCGGGTTTGGCGGATAAACATGAACCCGATATTACAGGAAAAGCAAGGCGGAGGCATATTTTTGAGAAAATTATGGCACAACAAATTGAAAAAAGGGGGGCAAAGACACGATTCGTTAATAATCAATGTATTGTGCGTGCTTGCAAGGGTGAATTTCAGGGATTTCGGTTGCTCTTTGTTAAAGATGGGTTAACAACCATCAGCCCAAGCATGCGTGTTTGACTTGGTGAAAGTCTGGATACGCGTCGCCCAGACGATGCATCTTGATATCCAACACCTGTGCACCATCTTTCCGTTCCGCCGTTGGCCGGGAAAGGCCCAGGGATTTGAGTGAAAAGCCGGTGGCTCAACGACAATCAATGCCAAACTGAGCGACTGGCCGATAAAGATCAGACAGATTAAAACTCCTTGAAACAATAGCGGGTATTCGCTGAAAGCATCTGTTTTTATTTAAAATTTTCATTTCTCGCGCACTCACAACTATCGCGTGAGTTAGTCTCTTACCAAGCAAATAATCTCAAAAGATAACAAGAGTTTCGTGTCTGTCGAACAGTATGGTTATGACTGAGGTAGAGAGGGGAAACTTCATCTGCCCACGCGAATTGGTGGGGACACCGCCTTCAGCCTTTGTCCAGCCTTGAATGTATTTTTGGTTCCGACTTGTGGCGTACGAAAGCCCATCTGTTAATTAGCGGATGGGCTTCAGCCAAACATATTTCCGGTTTATTTATCCGCAGACATAATGAGCGCTGGCCGTACTTCACGCTTACCGACTGTCAACAAGTCCCAAACCAACAGAACGTAACCAAGCAGGAACATGACACCGAAAACTTCACGCCAGACCATACCCTGTATGAACCACGGGTGCGCCTGTGCCGCAAAATAACCCATCCAGGTTGAACCTCCAATTGCGCGTTCAATTTGCGATTGCACATATCCTGAAACCAGCATGCCCATGGTCATACCCAGCATGCCCATGTTCAGCAGCCCCAACGACCATTTCCATTTCCAGTTGCCGGAAAAACCACCACTCATCCACACATTTCCGCGCAATTTCTGCATGACGATATAGAAGAATGCAATATTAATCGTGACATAGGCGCCAAAGAAAGCCAGATGCCCGTGTGAGGCGGACCACTGCGTGCCATGCGTATACAGATTGATTTGCGGAAGAGTGTGCATAAAACCCCACACCCCCGCACCGAAGAAATTGCCAAACGCCTGTGCAATCAGCCAACCCATCGCGGGGTGATTGGTGTTGCGCATCTTGTGTGTCCCTGAATCAAACACCGCATGCACCACCATTGCGACCAGCGGGACCGGTTCCAGAGCCGAGAAGAAACCACCGATGGTAAACCAGTATTCGGGTGTGCCGATCCAGAAGTAATGATGTCCAATACCCAGAATACCCGAGCCGAACATCATCGCCACTTCGATATACAGCCAGGTTTCCACTATCTTGCGCGGCGTACCCAGCACTGTCATCAAACCGTAAGCCATGATGCAGCCCACAATAACTTCCCAGGTTGCTTCCACCCACAGGTGTATCACCCACCACCACCAGTACTGGTCTACCGAGATATTAGCGGTATAAAACATGCCCGCCATATAGATACCAAACAGGGCAATCATGTCAAGCGTCAGGACTCCTCCGATCCCCGTCCACTTGCCCCTGGAAAACGTCGCTGCGACGTTGAAAAAAACCGTCATCACACACACAACAATGCCTATATCTGCCCAACGCGGCGCTTCTATATATTCACGACCCTCATTTATTAGCCAGATCGAACTCTGCTCCCCGGGTCCTATTTGCACGAGCAGAAAAACAGCCACCACCACAACTACCGCCAGCGTGAAAATCCAGAAGATGAGGTTACCCAGTTTAAGCCCGATTATCGGAATGCCGGCCTCTTCCTCCAGCAACCAATAAACCGAGCCGATGAAACCGAACAACATCCACACTATCATGGCGTTGACGTGCACCATACGATTAACCGAGAAATCCACCACGCCATAAAGAAAATCCGGCAGCAGATATTGCAGGCCAGCCAGCAGGCCGAATAAAATTTGTGCGCCAAACAGTACCAGCGCAACGGCGAAATACTTCAGCCCCAGTTTTTGTCCACCATTCAGGCTGGCCGTGCTTAACGTTCCAAGAGCAGTCATTTTAGTTCTCCTGATTGATTGGTTTAAAGTTATAGGGAAAGCCATTGGTATCGATACTGGACATCCATTTCAAAAATGCCACCACCGCGCGAGCTTCTTCATCGGTAATCTTCAGTTTTGGCATGCGCCTGCCTATACCGTTATGCAACTTGTCTGAAGGATCCTTGATGAACTCCACCATCAGTTCCTCGCGTGATCCTCGCGAACCCCAGTATGGATCGAGCCATGACTTTGTCAGATCGGGTGCATAATAAGAACCGTTCCCCAGCAAGGTATGACAGCTCATGCAGTTCTTCGATTGTGTAGTCAGCTTGCCGTGGCTCACCAGTGCTTCAGCTTCCTGCTCAGTGAGCTTCTTGCCAAACAACGGCTCTTCGATACCGATGACAGGCACTTGCGCATGGCGTTTTTCATCCATCTTGTATTCGATGCGATTATTGATCACCGAATATGCAGGCACCCGCTTGGTGCCTGCGGTGATTTGCGACATGCTGTCAAAAGTCAAAACAACTAGTAATACAAATGAGCCAGCCGTTACCCAAATAGCGGTTTTACGCCAAAAGTTCTCAGATGCCCACCAAGTGCTGGTAGTCATAATGCTTTCTCCTTAGATGGTTGATGAAAGGTATTAACAACACTGTTACCCAAAAATTGGGACGGCTGAACGTCGATTTCTGTAGCGGGTTCATCATGTAAAACCACCTCATGGGTACCTACACACAGATTCCAGATAAAACGAGGTGCAAGCAGATAGCCCACCAACATCAGCATCACGACCAGCACCCAAAAAAAACTGTGCAAAAGATTCGCCACATTTGCCAGCTCGACAACTGCGGCAAACAATACGACGTAGGCCGCATAGGCCAATGTCATCAA
>Ga0315268_10003058_pt1 | contig 18551 bp, 16 predicted proteins | sample C1_top_MG_FD_204535 | JGI IMG/M metagenome (GOLD analysis project Ga0315268, IMG submission 204535) | Sediment microbial communities from Yellowstone Lake, YNP, Wyoming, USA - C1_top | ecosystem: Environmental > Aquatic > Freshwater > Lake > Sediment | place: USA: Wyoming | collected 2017-08-01
CGGCCATCCGACCTACGCGAAGGCCGCGGTCCAGCTGAAGGATCCGTCCCAGCACCTGAAGATCCTGCGCGACGGGCTGGTCCTGGCCGACCCGGGGCAGCGCCGCGAGTATCTGCTCAAGCAGCTGGAGATCGCCGGCAAGAGCGCCGGCGGCAAGGCCGACCTGGACGAGGAGCTGGTGGACGAGACGGTGAACATGGCCGAGCACCCGACGCCCGTCGTGGGACGCCTGCGGCCCGAGCACATGCCCCTGCCCGCCGCTTTGCTCAAGATGGTGATGAAGAAGCAGCTGAAGTTCTTCCCCGTGGTGGACGCCTCCGGCGGTCTCCTGCCCGCCTTCATCGGCGTGCGCGACGGCCTGTCGACGGGCAACAACCTGGTGCGCGAGGGCTACCAGCGCGTTTTGGAAGCGCGCTTCAACGACGCCAAGTTCTTCTTCGGCCGCGATTGCGCGGCGCGCCTCGAAAGCCGTCTGCCGCTCCTCGAGCGCGTGACCTACCAGAAGGCGCTGGGCTCGACGGCGCAGAAGGCGTCGCGCGTGGAGGCTTTGGCCGCGTGGATGGCGGCGCACCTGCGCCAGACCGCCCCGCTCGACGAGGCCGCCGTCTCCGCGGCCGCCCGCCTCGTCTACGCGGACCTGGTCACCGACGTCGTCAAGGAATTCCCCGAACTGCAGGGGCACATGGGCGGAGTCTACGCGCGCCGCGACGGCCTGGGCGAGAAGGTCGCGCTGTGCCTGGAGCAGTTCTACTATCCCGTGGCCGCGAAGACGCCCGTGCCCGCCACGGCGGAGGCCTGCGTGGTGTCCTTGGCCGGCAAGCTCGACAGCATCGCGGGCTGCTTCGCCGCGGGACTGATCCCGACCGGCTCCGCCGACCCGTACGCGCTGCGCCGGCAGGCGCTGGGCGCGGTGCGCATCCTGCTCGAGAAGCAGCTGCCCATCGACCTGGAGGAGGCCGTCGCCCAGGCCGTCGTCCTCCAGCCGGTCTCCCTGCCGGAGCCGATCAAGCTCGAGACCCAGCTGCTCGACTTCGTCTGGGGCCGCGCCGCCGCGATGTTCGAGGAGCTGGGCTACCGCACCGACGAGGTCCGCTCCGTGCGCTTCGGCGCCTTGAAGGACCTGGCCGGCGCGTTCCGCCGCCTCGCGGCCCTGCGCGCGGTGCGCCGCGATCCCGCCTTCGAGCCGCTGGCCGCGGCCTTCAAGCGCGCGTCGAACATCCTCAAGCAGTCGAAAGGCCTGGAGGACGGAGTCGTCCCCGACCGCGCCCTGCTGCGCGACGAGGCGGAGCTGGCGCTGTACGACGCCCTCGTGGACGTCGAAGGCTCCGCCAACGACCGCCTGGTCCGCGGCGACTACGAGGGCGCGCTCAAAAGCCTGGTCGCCATCAAGCCCCACCTGGACCTGTTCTTCGACAAGGTCATGGTGATGGTCGACGACGAGACGCTCAAGCGCCAGCGGCTGTCCGTGCTGGCCAAGCTCGTGCGCGCCTTCAAGCGCGTGGCCGACCTGTCGGAAATCCAGTCCTCGGCGGCGTGAGGCCCGGACTTTTGACGATTCCTTGACCTTGGCCGTTTATACTGCCTTCGACGCCTCGGAGGTGGTCGCCATCAGAATCGGCAATTGGTCGCAGCTCTGCTCCCCCTACACGGCGGACGCGGTGATCCGGCAGGTGCCCGCGCGCGCCGGGGTGTACGTCTTGTGGGCGAATCCGCACGGCGCGGGCTGGGAGTGCCTCGTCATCGGGCGGGCGGAAAACTTGAAGAAGCGCCTGCTGGAGCACCTGGCCGGCGAGGATCCGCGCGTCGTGAAGACGGGCGGGCCGCGGTGCGGATTCTGCTGGATCGAAATCGCGGACGAGATCGAGCGCGCGGGCGTGGAGAAATACCTCGGCCACGTGCTGGCGCGCGATCCTAAAGCCGCGGGCGGGGATCCCGGCGCGGAGCCGCTGCGCGTGCCCCTGCCTCCGCGGCCTCCGTCCGCGACGCCGTACCCTTACGTTTAGAGGCCGGCGCGCACGCGCCAGCCGGCCTTGGCGATGGGCATGCGCCGGCCGATGCCGAAGGCCTTCGAGGAGATCTTGAGGCCCGGAGGGGCCTGGCGGCGCTTGAACTCGCTCCAGTCCATGCGGTCGAGCAGGGTCTCGGCGACCTTCTTGTCGCCGACGGCGCGGGCGACGCGCGCGGGCGACAGGCGCGCCTGGACCCAGGCCTCGAGGGCGTCGTCCACCTGCTCGTAGGGCGGCAGGTCGTCCTGATCCTTCTGGCCGGGCTTGAGCTCCGCGGAGGGAGCCTTCTCGATGGACGCCCGCGGGACGATCTCCCGGTCGGCGTTGAGCCACGCGGCCAATTGATAGACCAGGCGCTTGGGCGCGTCGGCCAGGGGCGCCAGCGCGCCGCACATGTCGCCGTACAGGGTGCAGTAGCCGACGGCGAGCTCGGACTTGTTGCCGGTCGTCAGCACGAAGCCGCGGTGCGTCTTGTTGGCCAGCGACATCAGGACGGTCCCGCGCGCGCGCGCCTGCAGGTTCTGCTCGGCCAGATCCGGCGCGCCTTTCCCCCAGTCGCCGCCGAGGGAGCGCAGGGCGGCCGCGTAGATGTCGGCGATCGGCACGGTCTTCATCTCGATGCCCAGGTTCCGGGCCAGAGCCTTCGCGTCGTCCACGCTCCCGGGAGACGAGTACGCCGAGGGCATGGACACGCCGATCACGCGCTTGGGGCCCAGCGCGCGGGCGGCCAGCGCGGCGACCACGGCGGAGTCGATGCCGCCGGAGAGACCCACGAAGGCGGTCTGCAGGCCGCACTTGCCGGCGAAATCCTTGATGCCCAAGGTCAGCACCTCGCCCACTTGGCCGATCTCGTCGGGCTCCGGGGCGATCGCCGCGCCTTCCCAGGTGTCCGCGTCGACGACCAGCAGGTCCGGCCCGGCGAAGGCGGCGCGCGCGCGCAGGCGGCCTTTCGCGTCGTAGGCCAGGCTGCCGCCGTCGAAGACGATCTCGTCGTTGCCGCCGACGGCGTTGCAATAGAACAGGGGTTTTTTGAGGCGCCGGGCGTGCGCGTGCAGGAGCGCGCGGCGCACCGCGGTCTTGCCGCGCAGGAACGGCGACGCCGAGAGGTTGATGAGGATGTCGGCGCCGGCCTTCGCCTGCGCGGCGACGGGATCAACCGCGTACAGGCGGCGCGACGACGACGGGTCCGTCGACCACGCGTCCTCGCAGATCGTCACGCCGAGCCTGCGCCCCATCCATTTGATCGGCGCGTTGCCGCGCGCGGGCTCGAAGTAGCGCGCCTCGTCGAACACGTCGTAGGTGGGCAGCAAAGTCTTGTGCCGGACGGCGACGACCTTGCCGCCGTGCAGCAGCGCCACCGAGTTGCGCGCGGGCTTGCCCACCCGGTCCTTGTTCTTGGAGACGAAGCCGACGAGCGCGGCGGTGCCGCGGACTTTCTTGGCCAGCGCGGCGAGGGCCCTTTCGTTGGCCTCGTCGAAGCCGCGCTCCTCCCACAGGTCCAGCGCCGGATAGCCGCCGAGGGACTGCTCGGGGAACACCGCCAGCGCGGCGCCGCGCCGCGAGGCCTCGTCCAGCGACGCCAGTATCTTTTCGGAGTTCCCGCGCAGGTCGCCGACGGCGGCGTCCACCTGCGCGAGGGCGATCTTCATCAGGCGCCGGCCGTCAGCACCAGCTGCTCGAAGACTTGGCCGGCCCCCATGAAGTGCTCGTCGATGGCGTACTTCACGGCGTCGGCTCCGCCGTTGGGGGCGATCTTGGCGACCGGCGCGAGTCCCTCCATGGCCCAGGTCATGCACTCGGCCGGGTCCAGGTTCGTCTCCTGGGCGACGACGGCCATCTGCGACAGCAGGGCGACGGCCGTCTTCGGCAGATCCTTGCCGAGGAGGACCATTCCGGAGGCGACTCCCCGGCAGACGGCGGAGATGGTCAAACGCGGATCCTGCTGAGCGCGCGTACTCGTGACCGCGGCGACGGCGATCTTGTGGGCGGCCTCGCCGGCGAGGGCGTAAGGGTCGTCGAGATCCTTGAAGCGGCTGACCACGATCTCCTTGCCCAGCTTCTCGAAGCCGTACTCCATGCCGGGATTATAGAAAATCATATACTCAAGACGATGCGTTACTTCGCCGCCGCCGCCGTTCTGGGACTGTCCGGCTGCGCGACGGTCCGGACTCCCGAGCCGACCGCGGTGAGCCACGGAGCGCTCGTCGTTCAGGCGAAGGTCCGCGGCGCCCTGATCCCCTTCCTCTCGGACCTCCCGGACCGGGCCGTCGTCGAGCAGCTCGACGCCGACGGCGTTCCGGTTCCCGGGAAGATCGCCGTCTCCAGCCTCGGCCGGGGCGGGCGGATGTACGTCCTGGACATGCCCCCCGGCCGGTACGCCCTGTCGTCGTTCTCGTTTCCCGCGCGCGGCTCGCGCTACGAGGTGGTTCTTTCCTCCGCGGTGATGCGCAAGGCCGTCGTCGAGCTCCGTCCCGGGACGATCGCGTTCCTGGGGTCGCTCCTCCTCGACGGGCGCTATCCGGACTTCGACGTCGCGGTGGAGCGCGCGCTGACCGTCGCCGGCCACTGGCTGACGCCTTTCCTGAGCCGCCCCGTGATCCCGCGCGACGCCGATCTTCGGGGTCACGACCTCGGCCCGATGGCCGAGCAGACGGTCCTGTTCGACTCGCGCCGCGACCTCGCCGGCACGCAGTGGCAGTTGGCGGTCGAGAACCGCCTGCGCGAGCTGGGCGCGCCGGAGCCGGCGGCCACCGCCGGCGGCCTGCGCAACCGCGAAATACCCCTGAAGGAGGAGCGCTACTTCTCCTGGCGCGACACGCTGAAGTGGGGCGAGCCCGCGCGCTCCCCGACCGGCCTGGCCTGGAAGCAGCCCGACGGCGAGGCGCGCGCGGCGGTGTTCTTCACCAGCGCCGGCGCGTCCGGCTTCGCCGGATACGACGAGGCCGTGCGCCAGATGCGCGAGGCGGCCGACGACCTGGAGGACCCGGCCGCGGTGTACGCGGTCCGCGTCGGCACGCGCACCGGCCTGGGGGCGCGCATGACGTCGCGCCGCTACAAGGAAGGAACGCTCGTGGGCAGCGAGGAAGCCGTGAGCCTGACCGAGACCGTCCTGGTCGCTTATCCGACCGGCATGTTCACCGCGCGCCTGCGCGCTCCGCGCGAGGCCTTCCCCAAGGTTCTCCCCGCCTTTCGCGAGTTCCTGCTCCAATTGGTTCTGGGCCCCCCGGTGAAGGCCCCGCCGCCGCAGGAGGCGGTCCTCCCCTTTTGAGCGTCCCGGAAAACCGCCGCGAGGCGCCGCGCATCCTGAGCCAGTTCTCCTTGGTGCTGACCGACGAGAAGGGCGCGACGCTCGACGACCGCGCCATCGCCCACGACGTCTCGGACAAGGGCTTCAAAGCCGAGACGCAGGCCGAGCTCAAGCCGGAGCAGGTCGTCCGGTTCCGCCTGGACCTCGGCGTCGAGGAGGTCCGCGGGCGGGCGCGCATCGTCTGGTGCCAGCGCACGGACATGTCGTTTTGGGCCGGCGCGCAGTTCGTCGGGATGTCGTGGTCCGACCGAAGGCGCGTGCGGCGCATCACCAGCCCGTCGGACATCGAGTGGGGCGTGATCGCGGACAAGGCCGCCACCGCGCTGCTGATCCTGCTCGGCACGACGCTGGCGTGGATGGCGGCGAACAATCCGGTCTGGCGCGAGGTCCTGCCCGGGCTGTTTCCCAAGGCCGTCGCGGCCGTCGTGGCGGGCCTGGCGCTGCGCGAGTTCCTGCGCCCGCGGCGCTAGAAGCCCTCGCGGCAGCGAGGGTCCATCGCGTCGTGCATCAAGCTGCGCGCGCCCGCCCCGCGCAGCGCGAACCCCCAGCGCTCGTGGCCCCACAGCGGCGCGTCCTTGGTGTAGGCCAGCAGGAGCGGATTGCCCTTGCCGCCGGGGTCGTAGGAGACGAAGCGCAGCAGCGCCGTCTCCGCCATCAGGTCGTGGGGCATCTCCACGCAGCCGCCGATCAGCTTGTCGCCGTCGGCCAGGCGCAGGCAGCGGCGGAAGGAGTTCGAAATCTGCGCGCCCGTCACCAGCACGCGCGCGTCGGCCAGGCCGGCGACCTCCACCTTGGCCGCGTAGTCGATCTTGACCAGGACCTTCTCCGGCTTCGGGTCCGCGGCGAACGCCGCCGCGCCCTCGTCGTCGGCCTTGAAGCGGAACGCGCCCGACTTGGCCTCCTCGACGATCGCCGCGTTGAGCGCCGCGCCCAGGGACTGGTACAGCGGCTCGTCCACCGCGTTGGGCAGGGCGCGGTAGACCGCGCGCGAGCCCTTCAGGGTGAAGCTCTGGGGAACCTTGATGGCGACGATCGGGTCGCCGACGGCCTTGCGCGGCCCGCTGAGGATGGCGGCGCGCAGGCGCGCGGGCTTGCGGCCGCGGCACGCCCCCCCGTACGCCGCGGACGCGTGCGCCACGGAGAACAGCTCGGCGCCCTCGCTGCCCACCAGCAGGAACCGTCCCCCCAGCTTCAGCGCCTTGGACCCGCCTTTGGCGGAGGTCTTGTCGTAGATCAGCCAATGCCCGCCCGCGTCGTAGGCCGGGAACAGCCCCTTGGCGCCGTACTCCTCCTGCGCCGCGGCGGGGCGCGCGGCGGCGGCGAGGAGCGTCAGCAAGGCGAGAGTCGCGGCGCGCATCGCGGCAGAATAGCAAAAAGTCCGGCCTCGAATTTTCAGTTGGCGAAGACGTCGGACGGGAGGTCGAGGGAGCTCGGCAATTTCGGCCGGCGGCGCGGGGGCATCTCCGACTCGGGGATGCGGTCGAGCACGGCCCCGCTGCGCGCGTCGAACACCTCGGCGCCCTCGCCCGGGGCGACGACGGCCACGCGCTTGAGATCCTTGCTGTAGACCATCTCGGTCCCGCTGCCGGGCTGGAACAGGCCCTGCGCGTCCCAGTCGTGGAACGAGCGCCACGCCCAGGGCTCGCCGTCGTGCAGCAGGAACCAGACGCCGCGCTCCTTCGTCCACCACGCGCCGTCGTGGCGCAGGACGGCGGTGGGTCCGCGGCCGGCGAGCGCCCACCAGCGCGCGCCGTCGCGGTACAGCCAGGTCCAGCCCTTGCCGCGGACCAATCCGCGGGCGGCGCCCGCGTGCCATTGATCGGCGTCCCAATGCGCGCCGGCGCGGCGATCCCGGCCCAGAGCGGCCGGGTCGACGTCTTCCACCGCGGACAGCTCCGCCGGCTCGACCGGCACGGCCGCGCCGCGGGCGTCGCGGGCCGGCCGCAGGGCGTCCAGGGCCGCCAGCGCCGGCGGCGGAGCCAGGGAGGCGGGCGGCGGCTTCAGCGGCCTCGGCCCGAGCAGCTTGGACAGCAGGATCGGATGGAAGCGCCGTCCTCGGAGAGGGCCGCGCTCCCTTTGCCGCGCCGCCGACGGTGAGCGGCCGGCCGGCGCGTCGAAAAGAGACGCGCGCCGTCCGGAACTCGCCCGGAAGCCGCCGCCGCCGCGCGCCGCGAGGACGGCGCTCCGCCGCGCCGGCGGCGTCTGTGTCCGAAGCTCCGGCGCGCGGGGGCTTCCGGCGTCGCGACGCGCCCGCGGGGCCGCCGCGGCTCTTGCTTCCGGGCGCGGCGCGTCTAAGGCCTGCGCCGCTCCGCGGGCGGGAGCCGCGCGCCGAGCCGCGGCCGGAGCGGCGCGGTCCGGGCGCGAGTCCTCGTCTCGGCCCCGGGAGCGGCGACTTCCGGCGGCCGATCGTTCGGCGTGCGCGCCCGTGACGGCAAGGCGTGAAGAGCCGGCGGCCGGCGGTTGGCCTCGTCCCAGTCCCGTCGAGCGCGGAGGCGGCGCGCGGCGGGCGGTCGAGCCCGGGACGCGCGGCGCGTCAGCGAGGGCGTCGTGATAATCCTCGCCGGCGGCTTGCGCCGGGGTCTCGCCGCCGTTTTCCGGCGCGCCGGCGGCTCCCGCGGCCGACGCGCGCGCGCCGTATTCCCCGGGCCGCGCCAAATCCGATTCCGGGGCCGCGGCCGGCTGGGACAGACGCGTGACGAGGCATCCCGCCGCGAAGGCCGCCGCGGCCAGCGCCGCCGTTCGCCCGTCGATCGCGCGCCTCATTCCGCGAGGATGGCCCGCGCCGCGCGCCGTCGGCAGGGCCGAAGGTCCCAGGCCCGACTAGGACCCCGGTCCCATCCGCGCGGCCGCGCGGAGGGAAGACGCAAATGACTTGCGCTTGTAACATCGCTCCTTTATACTGGGCGAAGAGACCATGGATCCGTTCCAGACTTGGAAGGACGACTACCGCCGCGAGGTCGAGGAAGTTCTCGCCTCGCGGCGACGCACGCGCGAGCGCGGCGAAGCTCCCGACCCCGCGCCCGGGGAGGAATTCGCCGGGCGCTTGGCGGACCTGGTCATCCCCCCCGCCGGAATCTACGCGCAGGCCCGCGACCTCGAGCGCCGTCTGTCTCAGGCGCTGGCCGAGGCCGCGGATTTGCGGGCGAGGACCGAGGAGGCGGAGCGCGCGGTCGTCGCGGAGCGCGAACGCCGCGAACGGATCAAGGACGCGGCCGCGCGGCTGGCGCTGGTCGTGCGCGGCCTGCAGGCCGACGCGGCGGCGGCCGAGGAGCGCGCGCGGACGGCCGCCGAACGCGCCGTTCAGGCCGAGGAGCACGCCGCGCGCCGAGTGTCCGAGATCGAGACGCTCTCCGTCGAGCGCGCCGAGGACGACGCGGAGCGCCTGCGCGAGGCCCGCCTCGAGGCCGACCACGCGGCGGGCCGGGCCGAGGACGCCCTGCGCGCGTCGACGGCGCGGCTGCAGGCCGCGTGCGACCTTCAGGCCCGGCTGGACGGGCTCCAGATCGAATTGGACGCGAAAAACGAGGAACTGGCCGCCCAGCGCGTGAGGCAGGACGCGGCGATGAAGCGCGCCGCGGACATCGAGGGCCGCGCCGCCGAGGCCGAGCGCCGGCTCCAGGCCGAGCTGGCGAGGACGCGGGCGGAGCTGAACGCCGCCCGCCTCGGCGCCGAGGCGCGCGCCGGCGAACGCGCGGAGTACGAGCGGCGCGTCGAGGAGAGCCGCGCGGCGGCGCGCGCGGCGTCCGCGCGCCTCGAGGAGCAGCGCGCGGCCGCGGAAACGGAGGCGGCTCGCCGCGCGGCCGTCGAGGACTCTCTGCGCCGGGAAGTCGAGCGCTCCGCGGCCGCGGACGCCGCGGCGGCGCAGGCCCGCGCGGAGTCCGTCTCCGCCCGGGAGCGCGCGGACGCGCTCTCCGCCGCCGCGCGCGCCGAGATCTCGCGCGCGCACGCGGAGGCGGCCGCCGTCCGCTCCGAGGCCGAGCGCGCGAAGGCGGAGGCCGCGCAGGCTCTGGCCGACGCGCGCCGGCTCGAAGGCGAGGTCCCGGCGCGCGTGGCGGCGGCGACGGCCGAGGAGCGCTCGCTGACCGAACTGCGGCTGGCCGCCGCGACGCAGGCTCTCGAGGACGCGCGCGCGCTGGACCGCGACTCCCGGCGCAAGACGGAGGAGTCCGAGCGGCGCCTGGCCGAGGAAAGCGCCCGCCTGTCGCGCGAGGCCGAGGCGCGCGCGGAGAGCGCGTTCGCGCAGGGCCTGGCGGCCGAGCGCACGCGCGCGGAGCACGCGGAGCTCGAGCTGGCGCGGGCGCGGCGCGCGGAGGCCGAGGCGATGGATTTGGCCCGCGCGGCGGACGCCGCCCTGGCCGAGGAACGCGCGCGCATGAAGGACTTGGCGGCGCGCCTGAAGGAACGCTTCGTTCAGGATCGGAGCACGGCCGAGGCCGCGGTGGCCGAGGCGCGGCGGCGCGAGACCGAGGCGCTGGAGCGCGTCGAGGCGGAGACCGGGCGCCGCTCGGCGATGCTCGAAGAGGAGGTCGCGCGCTTGAAGTCGGAATTCGAGGAAAAGCGCGCGGAATTGGAGGCCAAGATGGACTCCGATCGCGCGCAGCTGCAGGACCGCTGGCGGGAACAGGCGGAATTGATCGACAAGTTGAGTCAAGAGCGTGGACGAAAACCAGAGGCCTGAGCCGGCCGCCGCCGCCGCCCCCCCTCCGTCTCCGGCCGCCGCGTCGGCCGAGAAGGCTCCGCCCACCTCCGCCGACGTGGTGCGTTTCGAGCTCCGCGTGGAGGAGCTCGAGCGGCGCCTGCGGGCGCGCACGCTCGAGCTGGACACGGAGATTCGCGCCAAGGAGCGCCTGCGCGCGCGCGTCGACGATCTGACCCGCCGCGCCGACGAGATCCAGAACACGGCGGCGGCCCTGCACCGCGAGGCGGTGTCGGCGACCGCGCTCTCGCGGGAGCTGGACGAGACCCTGCACGTCGCCTCGGAGGCGCGCCGCCAGCTCGGCGACGCGCTGGTCGCCGAGCGCTCGCGGCGCGAGGCGGCCGAAAAAGACCTGGCCGAGAGCGCCGGGGAGTCCGAGCGGCTGACGGCGCGCGCGTCCGCGGCCGAGGCGGCCCTGACCGCGGCTCGCGCGTCGGCCGAGGAGGTTCGCGCGCGCCTGGAAGCGGATCTGGCCGCGGCGAAATCGGCGGACGCGGAGGCTCGCCGCCGTCTCGACTCGGCGCTGGAAGCCGAGCGGTCCAGCCGCGAGAATTCCGAGAGGGAGTCGGCCAAGCGCGTCGAGGAGTCCGAGCGGCTGTCGGCGCGCGCGTCCGCGGCCGAGACGGCGCTGGCCGCGGCGCGGACGTCGGCCGAGGAGGTCCGCGCGCGGCTGGAGGCGGAGGCGTCCGCGGCGAAGTCCGCGGACGCGCAGACGCGCGGCCGGATCGGCGCGGCGTTGGACGCGGAGCGCGCTCGCCGCGAGACGGCCGAGAAGGACCTGGCGCGCCTCACCGGCGAGGCGGATCAGCTGTCGTCCCGCGCCGCCGCCGCCGAGCGCGAACTCGCCGCGCTGCGGGCGTCGACCGAGGCGGCGCGCTCGTCGCTCGAGTCGGAGCTGTCCGCCGCGAAATCCGCGGCGGAAAAAGAGCGGGAGCGGGCGGCTCAGGCCCAGAGCGCGGCGGCGGCGGGCGAGGCGGAGATCAAGCGCCGCGAAGCCGAGCTCAAGGAGGCGCGGCTGCATCTTCAGGCCCTGCGCCAGAAGACGGACGGCCACGAAGCCCACATCGAGTCCCTGCGCGCGGAATTGAGCCAGACCCACGAGCAGACGGCCGCGCGGGCCGGGGAGCGCGGCGCGCTGGAAGCCGAACTGGAGGCGATGAAGGAGAAGTCCCGCGAGATCTTGGAGAACGCCGAGCAGATCCGCCGGGAGGGCGTCGAGGCCTTCGAGAACGCGCGCGAAACCAAGCTCCGCCTCGAGTTGGAGGCCGAGCGCGCGCGGCGCGAGCGCGAGGAAGAAAAGAAGGCCATGGCCGCGCGGGAGCGAGCCGCCCACGAGGAGGTGGCGGCGCTCAAGGACGAGCTGCGCGATCGCGTGGAGCGCGAGGCGCGCGAGCTGCGCGACGCGATGGAGGCCGAGCGCGCGCGCCTGTACGCGGACATGGAAGCCGAGCGGCGCGCGCAGCAAGCCGCGCCGCCGCCGCGCGCCAGCGTCGACGAGGACGTTCAGCGCCTGCGCGCCCAATCCGAGGAGCGCCGTCGCGGCATCGAGTCCGAGGTCGAGGGCTATCTGACGCCCCCGCCCAAGCCCGCGGCGAGCGTTCCCCTCCCCGAGGCTCCCGTCCCGGCCGCGCCCGAACCGGCGGCGATCCCCGTTCCGGAGCGGGCGGAACCGGCGCTCTCCGCGCCGTGGCAGACCAGCGACGAAACGCGCTTTCTGCTGTGGGTCGCGATCGGCGTTTTCCTCGTCGCGGCGATCGTCGGTTCGGTCCTGCTGTACCAGGGCTAGCGCGCCGCCGCCGCGACGGACGTCTTAGGCGGAGAAATCGCGCGGCCGCGGGCCGCGGCCGGCCCAATGCTTCAGCGCCGCGGCGACGCGCGCGGCCGACTTCCCGTCGCCGAACGGATTGGCCCCGCGCGGGCGGCGCGGCGCGGACGCCGCGCGCACCAGGGCGCGCTCGACGGCGGCGGGCTCGACGCCGACCAAGGTTCCCCACCGGCCCAGGCCCTCGGGCCTCTCCGTCGTGCGGCGCAGGACCAGATACGGCAATCCCAAGCTGGGAGCCTCTTCCTGAATGCCGCCGGAATCCGTGGCCGCGAACGCGCACCGCGACAGCAGGCGCAGGAAGTCGGGGTAGGCGAGCGGCGGGACGACCCGGAAATGCCCGCGCGGCAGGCCGGTCAGCGGCGCGCGCGCGGCCGGGTTCGGATGGGTCGGGATGATCCACAGGACGCCGGGCCGCCGGGCCGCGGCGCGCTTGAGCGCCCCGACGAGCCCGCGCAGCACCGCGCCGTGGCTCTCCCGGCGGTGCAAAGTCACGACGGCCAAGGGCCGGCCCGCCGGGAGCCCGTCCAGCGACGGCGGCGGCGCGCCGCCGGGCCGAGCGGCGATCTCCCGGAGCGCGTCGACGACGGTGTTGCCGGTGACGTAAATCGCGCGCGGGTCGGCGCCCTCGGCGAGGAGCCGGCGCTTGGCCGGCGGCGTCGGCGCGAGCAGAAGCGACGCGAGGCGGTCGACGGCGACGCGGTTGAACTCCTCGGGGAACGGCGCGGTCAGGTCTCCCGAGCGCAGGCCCGCTTCCAGGTGCGCGACCGGGACGCCGCGGTGGAAGGCGGCCAGCGCCGCGCCGAGAGCGCTCGTCGTGTCCCCCTGGACGAGCACGAGGCCGGGCGTCCGCCGCCGCAGCTCCGCGTCGACGCCCGCGACGACGGCGGCGAGCAGGGCGTTCAGGCTTTGCCCGGGCCTCATCAGCCTCAGGTCCCGGTCCGGGCGCAGGCCGAAAGAGGCCAGCGCGCCGCTCAGGAGCTCGCGGTGCTGTCCGGTGGCGAGCAGGCGGACGCGGAAGGCCGGGTCGGCGCGCAGGGCGCGGACGACGGGCGCGGTCTTGATCGCCTCGGGCCTCGTTCCGACCACCGCCAGGACCTCGAGCGGGCGGCTCACGGCGTCAGTCGGCGGCGTGCGGCGGGCGCGAGTAGCCGGCGCTCTTGGCCAGAGCCTCGCTCTCGGCCACGCGCAGGTCCGCTTGCGCCATCTCGCGCACCAGCTGCGCGAAGGTGATCCGCGGCTTCCAGCCCAGCTCGCGGCAGGCCTTCGCGGCGTCGCCGAGCAAGGTCTCGACCTCGGTCGGGCGCAGGTAGCGCGGGTCGAGCGCGACGATCGTCTTGCCGGTCCGGGGATCGACGCCGCGCTCGGCGGCGCCCTTGCCCTTCCAGACCAGGGGCATGTCCAGCTCGCGCGCGGCCGCCTCGACGAACTGGCGCACCGAGTTCTGCCGCCCGGTTCCGATCACGTAGTCGGCGGGCTTCTTCTGCTGGAGCATCAGCCACATCATCTCGACGTAGTCGCGGGCGTGGCCCCAGTCGCGCTTGGCCTCCAGGTTCCCCAGCCAGATCTTCTCCTCGAGCCCCAGCTTGATGCGCGACAGGCCGCGCGTGATCTTGCGGGTCACGAAGGTCTCGCCGCGCCGCGGCGACTCGTGGTTGAACAGGATGCCGTTGCACGCGTACAGGCCGTAGGCCTCGCGGTAGTTGACGGTGATCCAGTACGCGTACAGCTTGGCCACGCCGTACGGCGAGCGCGGATAGAACGGGGTGGTCTCCCGCTGCGGCGTCTGCCGGACCTTGCCGAACAGCTCGGAGGTCGAGGCCTGGTAGAAGCGCGTCTTCTGGGACAGGCCGAGGGTGCGGATGGTCTCGAGCAGGCGCAAGGTGCCCAGGCCGGCGGAGTTCGCGGTGTACTCCGGCTCCTGGAAGCTGACGGCCACGTGGCTCTGCGCCGCCAGGTTGTAGATCTCGTCGGGGCGGACCTTCTCGACGACGCGCTGCAGGCTCGACGAGTCGGTCATGTCGCCGTGGTGCAGGAGGAACCGGAGCTTCTTTTCGTGCGGATCCTGGAACAGGTGGTCGATGCGGTCGGTGTTGAACAGCGACGTGCGGCGCTTCAGGCCGTGGACCTCGTAGCCCTTCGCGAGCAGGAATTCGGCGAGGTACGAGCCGTCCTGTCCCGTGACCCCGGTGATCAGCGCCTTTTTCATCGCTCCGATTCAAGCATAACCGGAGGCGGAGGCGCGACCTCGTCTACCGGGCGAGGGGCAGGAAGTACGGGACGCCGGGCGGGACCGTCGCGGGCGCGGCGGCCGAGGAGAACGCGACCGTCACGGTCCCGGAGGAGACGAGAAGCGACGACGCGTGGGTCGAGGCCGTGGAGACCTCGAAGCGGAACGAGGCTCCGGCGGCGGCGCGCACGACCGTCTTGCCGTTGACGAACGCCGCCGAGCCGTCGGTCACCTCGACTTCGGAGTCGGACACGATGGGGACGGCGGGCGCGCCGGGGCCGACGGCCACGGTGCGGTTCCAGCCCGTGACCCGGTAGGTTCCGTCGGCGCTCAAGGGGCACAGCGCCTGGGTGCACGGCCGCGGCGCGAAGCAGGCCGCGCTGGACAGGACGACGGCGGCGAGGAGCAGTCGGCGCATCAGTAGAGCGTGCCGCCGGGGGCCACGGCTCCGGCGAACGAGGGAAGTTCGCGGGTCTCGCCCACGGGCCGGCGCAGATCGGTGACCTGGGAGTGGTAGAACAAGACGACCTTGCGCACGTAGGCGCGCGTCGAGGCGAACCAGCGCGTCCGGGTCAGGAACTTGGGACCGGCGTGGTAGGCGGCGATCACGCGCTGCATGACCCAGTGCGGGACGTCGGTGTAGCGCACGCCCTGCAGGTGGAACAGCCGCCAGGCGGCCTTGAACAAATCCTGGATGTAGGCGGCCCCGGCCTTGATGCCGGACTCGGGGTCGTAGAGCTTGCCGGCGGGCACGCCCACGCCCTCGGCGGTCACCGGCATGACCTGCATCAGGCCGCGGGCGCCGGCCGGGGAGTGGGCCTTGGCGTCGAACTCGGACTCGGCGGCCATGATGGACTTAAGGAAACGGGCGTCCAGGTGATACAGGCGGGCATATTTGAAGATCAGGTCGTCGTAGCGGTCGGTTTTCTCCGGCTGGGAGAGCATGATCTTGAAGGTGCGGCGGTAGGCCGGGGTCTCCACCGGGACCGGCACGACCAAATCCTGGTGCAGGCGAGCGGCGGCCGGACGCAGGTCCGTGGCGGCGGGCGTCGAAGAGGGGGCCTTTTCGGACATCCGGGGGGCCGCCACGACCGGGCCGGCGGACAGGGCCTGGCGGGTGGGGGCCGCGTCGAACATCATGTTGAGGCGGCCGGCCTCCGCCGCTCCGGCGGCCGGGAAGGCGAACGCCGGCGCAAGACCCCTGTTTAAAGCTCTGAGTTGGGGTTCTTGTGCGGCCGCGGGACCCGCGGCGAGGGCCAGACCGAGCCCCAGGACGAGACGTCGACTGTTGAAGTTGACGATAAGCCAATGATAGCACGAAACCCCCCTTCCCCGCCTGGGCCGTTTGGCCCCCCCGCGGGCGGCCGGTGGCCCCCCTCCATTTGATAGGATGTCCTCCCATGAGCGGCAAAGTCCTGGTCATCGGCGGCACGGGCCTGGTAGGCAACGCCTTGCTCCGCGCTTGGACCGCCCGCGGCGCCCAGGTGGCGGCCGCGACCTATCATAGCCATGCCTCCGGGGGCTTCCACCAGCTCGACATGCGGGACGAAGCCGGGGTTCGGGCCTTTTTAGGGGAGTTCCGGCCGGCCGTGGTGGCGGTCCCCGCCGCCAATCCTTTCGTCGATTACTGCGAGCTTCACCCGGCCGAGACCCGCGCGGTCAACGTGGACGGGACCTTGACCGTGGCGCGGGCCTGCCGGGAGATCGGGGCGCGGATGATCTTCTACTCGTCCGACTACGTGTACGACGGGGTCAAGGGGGCCTATACAGAGGAAGACGCTCCGTGCCCGATCAACGAGTACGGCCGCCAGAAGGCCGAGACGGAGGCCGGGGTGTTGGCCGCCGACCCCCAAAATCTGATCGTGCGGACCTCCGGCGCCTATGGCTGGCAGTGGGAGCCGAAGAATTTCGTCCTGCAGATACGGGCGCGGCTGTCCAAGGGCGAGACGATGCGCGTGGCCGACGACGTCCGCTACAATCCCACGTACGTCGAAAATCTGGCCGAGATCACGGCCGAGCTGGTGGACGCCGGAGCGTCGGGGATATTCCACGTCGTGGGCGACGAGGCGATCGTCCGTCACGAGTTCGCCGTGCGCGCCGCCAAGGCGTTCGGCCTGGATTCGCGCCTGCTGATCCCGACGCCCGTCGCGCGGCTCGGCTCCCCCACCCCGCGGCCGAAGGACAGCCGCCTGAGCACGGACAAGGTCCGCGCCGCCGTCGCCGTCCGGCCCATCGGCGCGGACGAGGGCCTGCGCCGGATGCTGGCGATGGAGCCGCAGTGGCGCGCGTACGCGAAGACCTTGCCCGACCCGGCCGCGAAGACCGCGCCGTCTCGACGCTAGCTAATCCGCCGGAGATTTGATACGCTATTCGCCGGTTCCGTCAATCTTGGAGGATAGAAATCCGCTCATGATCAACGTCTCGATGAAAGCCATGCTTGAGGCCGGAGTGCACTTCGGCCACCAGACGCGCCGCTGGAATCCCAAGATGTCCCGCTTTATTTTCGGCGAACGCAACGGCATCCACATCATCGATCTCCAGAAGACGGTCAAGGAGCTCAAGAAGGTCGGCCAGTGGGTCCGCGACCAGGCCGCGACCGGGAAGAAGTTCCTGTTCGTCGGCACGAAGAAGCAGGCGCAGGACCTGCTCCGCGCCGAGGCCGATCGCTGCGGCGCCGCCTACGTCTGCGAGAAGTGGCTCGGCGGCACGTTGACCAACTTCGCGACTTTGCGCAAGTCGGTCAAGCGCCTCGAGGAGCTCGAGAAGTGGCAGAACGACGGCATCTTCGCGGTCCTTCCCAAGAAAGAAGTGTCCCGCCTGAACAAGGAGATGGCGAAGCTCAAGAAGAACCTCTCCGGCCTGCGCGGCCTGGACAAGCTCCCGGACATCATGTTCATCGTCGACCCGGTCGAAGAGGACCTGGCGGTGCAGGAAGCCCGCAAGCTGGGCATTCCGATCGTCGCCGTCTGCGACACCGACTGCGATCCGGACCTGATCGACCACCCGATTCCGGGCAACGACGACGCGGCGCGCTCGATCAAGCTGTTCTGCGGCCTGGCCGCGGACGCCGTGCTCGAGGGCAAGCTGGCGTACGAGGCCGCGCTGAACGCGCAGTCCGTGGCCGGCGCCGAAGCCGCGATGCTCGCCGAGGGCGCCGCCGCCGAGGGCGAGCTCCAGCAGTCCGCGGACGTCGTGTACGCGGCCGCCGAAGAGCCGGCCCCGGGAGTGTAAGGAGCATGCCGACCATGGATGCCACCCAGGCGATCAAGGAGCTCCGCGAGAAGACCGGCGCGGGCATGATGGACTGCAAGCGCGCGCTGGACGAAGCCAAGGGCGATTTCAACGAGGCGATGACGATCCTTCGCAAGAAGGGCCTCTCCGACGCCGCCAAGAAGTCCGCCCGCGCCACCAAGGAAGGCGCGGTGGCGTTCACGATCGCCGGAAAGTCCGGCGCGATCGTCGAGATCAACTCCGAGACCGACTTCGTCGCCAAGGGCTCCGACTTCCAGGCGATGGTGAAGACCGTCGTCGCGAAGGCCGCCGCGGGCGCGCTGAAGGACGTCGCCTCCGCCGACGCGGAGTACGTGAAGCCCCTGATCGGCAAGCTCGGCGAGAACATGGGCCTGCGCCGCTACGACCGCTTCGAACTCAAGGGGCCCGGCCTGATCGCGGGCTACGCGCACCAGACCGACCCGTCCGTGCCGGCGAAGGCCGGCGCGCTGATCGAGATCTCCGTCCCGAACGACGCGGCCGCCTCCTCCCCGGAGGTCGCGCAGCTCGCCAAGGACCTCCTGTTCCAGATCGTCGGCAACGTCCCCTCCGCGAAGTATCTGCGCCGCGAGGAAGTTCCCTCCGCCGACGTCGAGAAGGAGAAGGAAATCCAGATCGAGATGCTCAAGAAGGAAGGCAAGCCCGAGGCGCAGATCCCCAAGATCCTCGAGGGCAAGATCAACAAGCTCTTCTTCCAGGCGCTGTGCCTGCTCGAGCAGCCTTTCCTGCGCGAGCCGAAGACCACCGTGAACGACCTGATCAAGGCCGCGAGCGCGAAGGTCGGCGGCGAGATCAAGATCGTCCGCTTCGTGCGCTACACGCTCGGCGGGTAGTCGAGAGAGGATGCCCGCGGTCAAGAAGTACTCAAGGGTCCTCCTCAAGCTCTCCGGCGAATCGCTGTGCGGCGAGAGCTCGCACGGCATTAAGCCCGACGCGCTGTCGTCCATCGGCTCGGAGATCAAGCTCGCCTGCGACTCCGGCGTGCAGATGGGCATCGTCGTCGGCGGCGGCAACATCTGGCGCGGCGAGCAGGACCGCGGCGAGGCCATCGGCCGCGTGACGGCCGACTACATGGGCATGCTGGCGACCTTGATCAACGCGCTGGCCCTGCAGGACGCCCTCGAGCAGCTGGGCGTCCCCACCCGCGTGCAGACCGCCGTGGAGATCAACAAGCTGGCCGAGTCCTACATCCGGCGCCGCGCGATCCGCCACCTGGAAAA
>Ga0315268_10003059_pt1 | contig 18550 bp, 14 predicted proteins | sample C1_top_MG_FD_204535 | JGI IMG/M metagenome (GOLD analysis project Ga0315268, IMG submission 204535) | Sediment microbial communities from Yellowstone Lake, YNP, Wyoming, USA - C1_top | ecosystem: Environmental > Aquatic > Freshwater > Lake > Sediment | place: USA: Wyoming | collected 2017-08-01
CTTTTTAATGATCATTATCCCGGTACTGCTGGCAACGGTTCTACGCCGGTTTTATCGGGTGCCCTGGATATTGTTTTCCGTCGGAGCAGCGACATTTATCGCCTCGCAATTAGTGCACTTCCCATTAAACGGTTTGCTTACCAGGTTGGGAACCATACCACGCAACACGCTGTCAGATTCAGTCCCATTCTGGCAGACAGCTTTGGTTTTAGGGTTAACCGCCGGAGTTTGTGAAGAATTGGCTCGGGTGGTGGGTTATGGAATACTGAGACGCTACCGCAAGTTCAACTACGGTATCATGATGGGGTTGGGTCACGGGGGAATAGAATCTATGGTATTTGGCGGTGTAATGACCGCAGCTAATCTGGGTTATCTCTGGCAACTCAGAAACACTGATCTACAATCGTTGAACCTGACAGCTGATCAATTACAAGCTCTCACCCGGCAATTGTTAATTTTTCAGGGTTCCGCGTGGCTGGCGTTTATTCCCCTGGTTGAACGGATGATGGCTTTATCTATTCATGTTGTTTTATCGATCCTTGTTTGGCGTGCGTTTGAACAAAAAAATGCCGGCTACGTGGTCCTTGCTATTGTATATCACATGCTGGTTGATGCCGGGGTAGTTGCGGCAGGTCATCTTAGCTCCAATCCCTGGGTATTAGAATTGATTTTATTGGCTCTTATACTGCCAGGAGTAATTTGGTTGGTTTTGAGTTGGCCTAAATGGGCCCAAAGATCGACCAACGTTCCGGTGAAGGTGTCTTCTGAAATCCGAATCTGGTTAGCGGCAGTCAATAAGGAATTCCTGCAACAATGGCGTTCAAAGAAATTGATCGTGGTGTTGGCAGTGTTTGCTATATTTGGGATGCTTTCGCCACTGATTGCGTATGCCATGCCCGATCTGTTCAGATCTATCTCAGGTTTTGAACAGTTTGCCCAATTGATACCAAAACCGACGATCAATGATGCAATGACCCAGTATATTAAGAATCTTACCCAGTTTGGTTTCATCCTGGTCATATTACTGGGAATGGGAGCAGTCGCCGGGGAAAAGGAGCGCGGAACTGCGGCGATGGTGCTGAGCAAACCGATGACCCGTTGGGCTTTTATCACCAGTAAATTTGCTGTCCAGGTGCTGGTTTATCTGGCAGGTTTTGGGCTGGCGTTTTTATGTGCTGGATATTACGTCTGGTTCCTGTTCGGCCCAATCGACTGGGGACGATTTGGTCTGGCCAGTCTCTTATTGCTGATCTGGCTCTTGACTTTTAATGCAGTCACTTTGTTGGGAAGTACAATTGGAGGTTCAACCGGCTCAGCCGCAGGTCTGGGGTTGACGGGCTGCGTGTTGATTCTTTGTGCTAGCTATTTACCCGCCATTGGTATCCTGGCACCGGGCGGTCTGGTAGCCTGGGCTGGCCAATTGGGTTTTTCACCGTCAGAAACCCCAATATTCACCAATTCCGGTGCGTTGGTGATGAGTCTGGTGATCCAATTGACGTGTCTGCTGGTAGCCGTAGGAGCCTTCGAGCTTCAGGAAATCTAAATATGCAACTGTATTATATTCGTCATGCCCAATCAGTCAATAATCGACTCTGGCAAACCACGGGATCAAGTGTGGGGCGCAGTGAAGATCCAGGGTTAACTGAACTGGGGAGCCAACAAGCGAGATTCCTGGCCAATTTCTTGTGTAAGGAGAATCAAACCTTACCTCTTAATGACAATCAGCAGCAAAATGTCAGTGGTTTTGGGATTACCCACCTGTACTCCAGTTTGATGATGCGCTCTTTACAAACGGGTACAGAAGTTGCCCGCGCACTTGGGATTTCGATGCATGGGTGGGTTGATCTTCATGAGACAGGTGGTATTTATCTGGATGATGAAGAAACGGGTCAACGGGTGGGGCAAGCGGGAAAAGACCGTACTGAATTATTGGACGCCTTTCCTGAGCTGGTTTTACCTGAATCGGTTGGAATTGGAGGGTGGTGGAACCGCCCCTTTGAAGAGCGAGAAGATCGCCTTCCCAGGGCCCAAAGAGTGGTTGCGGATCTGCTGGCCTGGCATGGAGATACACCAGATCGAGTGGCGCTGATCGGTCATGGCGGATTCTTCAATTACTTTATGGCGGCATTATTAAAACTGACCGAAAGGCGTGATTTCTGGTTTGCTATGAATAACGTCGCGATTACGCGGATAGACGTCAATGCGGATGGAATTGTGGTTACGTATCTAAATCGACTCGACTTCTTACCTCCGGAATTGATCACATGAAAATCTCAGGGTTGAATAACGAATTTACAGGCAGCAGGACCGTCGCTTTGACCTAAGAACTCTCGCAGGAGCAATGCGTCTTCGAGTGTCAGGTCTGTCTGAAAGTGATCAGGTATGAGGATATTCCATTGGGGTGGAGGTTGTCTGGCAATTTCGAGACCAGAGATGCTGGCACAGACACCTTTCAAAAGAAGAGCTTCCTGCTTTGCATTATCCAATGGATTCTGAAATGTATCCGGGAAAGGCTGAATTGGTGTCGCCAAGAATTGGTTTTCCCACTCGGTGAACAGCTTTAATGCTTCCAGATCCACCAGGAAGTAACCATTTAACTGCGGAATATTCTTGTGGAGTGCATCTAAAAAACGGGTTGATAAATGATGTTCTGGTGTTAGTTTTAATTGCTTGACCCAGGAGTTACTCTTTACCGGTCCCGGATAGAGCAGTTTCAGGGTGACCTGTAGACGATCTGTATGGGTCATAAATGCAGCCCATGCGGATACCAAATCAGGCGTTTCACTTTGTAATGAGGAAACGTGAATAAAGACAATATTTCTCTGGTTAGAATGAGCGGAAGGTGAAATGACTTCAGGTGTCGGCTCCTGAATCAATGTGGGACTGACCCGACTGGCTGCTGAATATCCCAAAATTGCACAAATGATGAATAACACAATCAGGAGAAAAACACCTATTTTTTTCATCATTGGGATCAGATTACCGTCGCTTCACTAGCTCGCTTCCTTTTGGTCGGCCTCGCGCAAAAATTGCTTGGTCCGGAGCATTCTCAGCAATCAGATTACGTAAACTATTTAAAAATGGGTGAGGAGCTGCATTCTCAATCAGCAATGTTCTGCGAGATTCATCCTGTGCATTGACTGGATTGATGCTTTCAAAAAATGCTGCCCCAATATACAACTGGGCACGCAGTTGCGTATATGCCTGAACCAACCACTCGGCCTGTTTTACCGGATCGCGATAGATACGGTCCTCCTTCTTTATTTTACCAGAGGGAGCATTTAAATGAGTAATCCAAATAAGTCCATTTTCATGTTGGTTTTTTAACATAATCTGGCGGATTTCCTCGTAATGCCGAAGGATCCGGTGTTCTTCAGGGTCGGGTGCAGTTAAAGGTTGGTCGGTCAGATTCGAAAGCTGTACACTGATCACATCACATGGACTCCCTATTCCAGCGTCATAAATTCCCTGCAGGTAGTCTAGATCATTCATTCCTTTGCCTGATCCAGATGCCAGTGGTTGCAATCCACCGAGGATTAAGATAATTGAGGGATCCAGTTCAGCAAGCTTTGCTTGAACAATAGACAATAGTTTTGCATAAGCCTGAGGATCAGGAGGTGTGCCCCAACCATGCAGGGTATTTGCTCCCGGAAAAAGCTCGATGGCGTTAAGGCCGCCCGGGTAGCGATTAACCAGCCATGAAACCAATTCGGCAGTCTTTTCGGGATCAGGTCCTTGTTTAGTGATCACATGCTCTGGCGCCTGGGTGATGCTCAACATCACGGAAATCCTGTGTGCTGAAGCGTGATTGATGATCTGATCCAAAGTTGACCAATCAGCCTCAGGAACGGTTTCAGGGTCATACAAAGACCAATTGAGATCGACCGAGATCCAATCTAATCCCAAATTGTCAGCGGCTTCAAGCGCCTGCTGCAGGTAAGGACCATTCAGACTAATAGAGGCTCCATAACCGAATTCCATGGATCCGGGCTCCCCCCTGGAAGCTTGAGTATTGGCCGCGGGTATGGCAATAACTAGCAGAAGCATACCCAATATGATGGCTAGGTTTGTATATGCTTTCATAACGTTTCCTTGGGAGGGTTATAGACCATTGATTCCGAAACTGGAACATTTACATTTGAGCTGAGCTTTCAGTGTAAATATCCATGCCCGAAGGTCAAAAGAAAAAAGAAGACGCCACTGAGGAAACCGGCTAGCCCAACCATCCCTGCAATAGTAAAATCGCGCTGGCGCTTGGTTTTCAGAAAGATTCGGAATATATTGCGGATTAATGACCGTGCCCATTTCGACTCGCTCAGGAAATAGATAATGAAATCCCAGAAAGCGATCTTAAATTGATTCCAGGTGACCTGTTTCATAGTACTATTCCTTTTGACTCAAGCTATTTCGAAGAAGACATTTTGATGATTTTTCCATCTGGGCCCACAACCACCCGGATGGTGTGTGATATCGTCCGACCGTCGCCTGCGGTAGCCCGGCTCTGAAAAATGAGCAATTGCCGGGTTTGAGCATAGGCGCGGATTTTTGGACGGCACCCTTTGACTTCGGGGTAGGTATTGTAAACATGGGCGCAAATCGAGTCAATCAGTTCGGTTTCCATAGGATTCATCGAATTCGCCGACGCATAAAGGCCGGAATATCCAGATCGGTTAAGTTGCCAGAGGCTTCAACCATTGCGGTTTCGATAATGGGTCGCCTGATAGGCATGCTGTCTTGCAAGACGACCTTAGAGGGTTCCGGGCTTTTTGTCTGTATTGAAGCTGGTTCCAGTGGGGTGGCTCCTAAACCGGTGATGACCAGGATCACCTGAACGCGACCCTCCATGCGATCATCACTCATTACACCTGGAATAATGCTGGCCTGGTTGCCCGCGATTTCTTGCAAGTGGCTTAAGGCTTCAGCAACTTCTTGAAAGGTTAAATCGCAACCACCTGTAAAATTAGCGATAACTCCGCTGCTCTGGTCGAGAGGGATAGATTCCAATAAAGGATGATGAAGTGCTTTATCCACTGCGTGGGTGGCTTTGGAGGCACCCTCACCATAACCTATGGAAAGAAGCGACCCGCCTCCCATTTGCATCAGTTGGCGGACATGCCCAAAATCCACGTTGATGAGACCTGTCTGCGTGATTATCTCTGTAATCCCTTGGATTCCTTGACGCATGATATCGTCCGCAAGGCGGAATGCCAGGTCCAGGGTCAAATTTGGAGGGGCAATTTTCAGGAGGCGATCATTTGGGATTGTGATGAGTGTATCAGTATATTCTCTTAATTTAGCTAATCCTTGGCGGGCATTCTGCTGTCGGCGACCCATTTCGAATGAGAATGGCAAGGAAACAATAGCGATTGTCAGCGCTCCTAGCGACCGTGCAATTCGAGCGACGATAGGGATCGAACCGGTTCCAGTCCCTCCGCCCATCCCGGCGGTCAGAAAGACCATATCAGCACCTTCCAGAACCGCGCTTAAATCTCGGAGGCTTTCTTCTGCAGCTTCCTGCCCGACTTGCGGATTCCCTCCTGCGCCTAATCCGCGTGTGGATCGCGGTCCTAATTGGATTTTCACGGGCGCCAGGCAAGACTTGAGTGCCTGGGCGTCCGTGTTGGCTGCGATGTAATCAATGCCGGTGAGACCTAGTTCAATCATGCGGTTAACAGTGTTTGATCCGGCACCACCCAGGCCAATTACTTTAATAACGGGGATGTGAGCGGTCAATGGGGTATGTTGTATGGTTTTTATAGGCATGGTCATAGGTCACCTTTCAGACAGCAGAGATGCAATATTTGTGCCATTCCCACAGATTCTTTCAACGGTCGTGCCATTCTGCCGTAAATTCTGTAGCGTATCTTCCGGAAATACCTGTTCATCACCAATAACGGTTACACGGGATGCTAGGGAAGCCTCTGTTATCGAATAACCAATCGTAGGTTTATATTTATTGACAAATGGTCGGATTATATTTAAATGCCAGTCTGCTATGCCCCATTCGTAAGTGGGCAGCAAAAGGTAATGGCGGATCGGATGTCGTTCTGGAGGCATACTTTTGGGTTCGTAAAAGTCCTTGCGAAATGGGTAATCTGCTGTTATTTGCTCAGGCTTGTCAGGATGAGGCTGATTTATCCACCCCTTAAGTGCCTGAGAGGATAGTGACTCCTTTCCATCTTCTTGGAACCATGCCAGAATTCGAGCTGGGTGCTCGGAGCCTGCACATAGTGCCCAAAAACAACCTGCAAGGATATTTTCAGGCATTGGCGCAAGCGTAATATCCGGTTGTCCTGGTTCGGTGGCAGGTTCATCAGCTAATAACCGGGCAATTGCTAGGGAAATTTGCGCCTGATCCTCTTGTGATGGGTAAGAGAGGGAGTCGTTTAAGGGGTCGCTGGGGACTCCCAATCCTAACAACAGGATGGGTACAGTTTTTCCTAAGATCGATTCGACGATTGCGTTGTACCAATCATAAATGTGAAAACCACGCTGGTCCTGTTGATTCGGATCATTGTGATAAGGATGGGCATCAGGCCAGAAGGAAGGTCCCCCGTAACCCCAATAAATCGGATGATTGAATGTCCAGGCATAAGCCGATAAGGCAATATCTTCCAGAAAATTAAATTGTTTACGACGGATCAGTGATTCCAATGTGGCGCGTAGAAAAGCCGTATCCCAATAGCTGCCACCTGGTTCAAGGGGAGGTAGGATTCTGGCTAAATCGTATTGGCTTTCCAATTGAATCAACGGGATCAGGCGATCTAGGTAACGTTCGACGATATCATTTTGCGCCCAGCTAGGAGAAGGCCAGGAACTTTTTGAATTTGGGCGGTCATACCAGATAATCCAGCGAATTCCCCAATGAGCATAAGCAGATATGAGAGGATCCAGCTCCGTTAACTCAGGAAAACTTGCCAGGGAAAGGTTAAATTGAATAATTGGTTCTATTTTTGCATCTTGTAGTGTACGGATGAAGTACTCTGGTATGGCACGGTCAGCCGAGGAGGGTAATACCAGCCAGGAAGCACACAAATCCTTTAAAATCGTCAACCAATATTGCAAATCCTTTTCGCGATAGTGTAATGTGTCGGGAAAGTAATGGAACCCAATACGAGGAAGGCTCAGATTGTTGTTAGGTTGCAGGCATGAGGAAGCGAGAGTATCCATTTTAATGACTCCTAAGGGTGGTATATTGCTTAACCCTCCTCAGTTAGTAGCAAGATATGTGCCACTTATTAAGGTCGGATACCTCTGTTATAATTACTGGATATGATCCTGGTAACCGGTGGAACGGGTTTTATAGGGCAGGTATTAATCCATCAGTTAGTTGCCATGGGAAAACCGGTTCGTTCCTTGCTAAGACCATCTTCCACATCTCCCAACCTTCCTCGCGGTGTATCTCTCGACGTTGCTGTATCGAGTCTGCGTGATGAGCGCGGGTTACGCTCGGCCATGAAAGGGATTGAGGTGGTCTATCACCTGGCCAGCGCTGAGCGGAAAGGTAGCCGGGCAGACCTGACAGGAGTCGATATTGAGGGGACGCAGGCAGTTATTCGAGCTGCAGTTGAAGCAGGCGTGGAACAAATAATTTACCTGAGCCACCTTGGAGCCAATCGGAGTTCTGCATTTCCAGTGCTGAAAGCCAAAGCAATTGCCGAAAATTATATTTTGCGGAGTGGCTTGAAGTACACCATTTTCCGTTCTGCAGTGGTGTTTGGACCGAACGATCAGTTTACTGAGTCTTTAGCCAGGTTAATTCGCATGTTGCCGGGATTATTCCTGATGCCAGGCGATGGAAGTGTCATGCTCCAACCGATCTGGGTAGAAGACCTGGTGACTTGTATGGCACTTGTATTGGATGATAGTAGAGCAGTGAATCAGGTATACGAAGTGGGAGGCGCTGAATATTTCAACTTTCGGCAGATTATAGAGGTGATCAGTTCAGCAATTGGAGAACGACGATACCTGGTTCCGGTTATTCCAACTTACTTACGAAATATAGCAGTCTATGCAGAAAACCTGGTACCGAATTTTCCGATATCTTTGTTCTGGCTTGATTATTTAGCAACTGATCGAACCTGTGCATTGGATACCTTACCACGACAATTTGGATTAATTCCGACTCGCTTCACCCATTCTTTAGATTATCTACGGGAAGAATTTGGTAAACCTACCAGGAGGTCAAGATAGAGGATGACATCAAAAGCTTTTTGCGTCCATGGACATTTCTACCAGCCGCCGAGAGAGGATCCATTAACCGGGGAAATCCCTTTGGAGCCAGGTGCGGCACCTTATAGCAATTGGAACGAACGCATCTATGACCATTGTTACCGTCCCAATGCTGAGCTTGGCGTCTTCCAGCAGATCAGTTTCAATATAGGCCCTACTCTCATTGAATGGATGGACCAATATCAAAAGGTGACCCTTGAATCAGTCATTCGTCAAGATCATCATAACTTTGAAAAGTATGGGGTTGGTAACGCCATGGCTCAAGCCTACCATCACACCATACTGCCGTTGGCTTCCAGGCTAGATAAGGAGACTCAGGTTAAATGGGGCATTGCTGACTTTGAATTCCGTTATGGTCATAAACCAGCCGGAATGTGGCTTCCAGAAACCGCAGTAGATATCGAAACATTAGAAATTTTAGCGGAAAATGGAATTTCCTTTACCGTTCTTGCCCCCTGGCAGGCGCAAATCAGTAATTTAGATACCAGTCAACCTTATCGTGTACCTTTACCTGGTGGAAGCTCTGTAGTGGTTTTCTTCTATCACCAGGAACTTAGCAATCAGGTGAGTTTCGACCCTGGAGCAACAGTCAATGCGGACCGCTTTTTGACGGAAATGATCCTTCCCAAGCTTACCTTTGCGACTCGCCGGCTTGACCAACCACAATTTCTCCTGATTGCTTCAGATGGAGAGCTATATGGGCATCATCAACCATTTCGCGATAAGTTCCTGGCTTTCTTGACGGATGGAGCGGCAGATTCAAAACCAATCCAGGTATCCTTCCCGGCACTTTGGTTACGAGATCACCCTGCAAGGCAATCGATCGCGATCCGTGAGAATACTTCTTGGAGTTGCCATCACGGTATTTTGCGCTGGATGGGAATCTGTCCATGCACGCCTCACGCTGAATGGAAAATTCCTCTTAGAACGGCATTAGACCAAGTGGCAGAAGTGGTAGATGAACAATATCTGAGGGTGGTTGGTCCTCTTATCCCCGACCCTTGGCAATTACGGCATCAATATATCCATGTGCGTCATGGCGAAATTAGTACCCCAGATCTGATTCAATCTCTGGCAGGCAAACGACTGGATGAAGATACAATCGCTCGGATTTCTATTTTGTTAGAGGCGCAATATGAACGCCAGCGAATGTTCACTTCATGTGGCTGGTACTTCGACGATTTCGACCGCATTGAACCGCGCAATAATGTGGCGTACGCCGCCCAGGCTGTGCGATTAACCTACCAGGCGACAGGCGTGGACTTGACACCACGGGTTCTGCCCTGGTTATCGCCCATAAAAAGCTGGCGTTCGGGCTTGAGAGCCGATGTGGTTTACTCTCATTTTTTAGATCGGGCCAGGAAGAACTAGTAGTTCAAGATTCTTCAGCAACTTGGTTACCTGGAAGTTCGAAAGCTTTTCGGCTTCAATTATTTTTTGAGCGATTTCGTAAGCCCCAATAACTGTTTCGATCTGTGCCGAAGCAGTTAGTTGCGGGTCGCCACTTTTTTCTAGCACCGCAACCAGGGTCATCCACCAGATGAATTCTTGAAGTGACTCAGCATGGAACCACAGGGTATCCTTGTAGCGGTTGATTCCTAGGTAGCGCTGAACGTCGCTGTTTGCAAGCCAATCTTCCACAATCTGGTCTAGTTGCTTTTTTTCAGATTGCCGGTACCAGGCTTGTTGCTCAATGAGGATGCGAAGCATGCTGATCATCCGGTCGCTATCCGTCAGGCTGACGCCAAATGAAAGGAAAGTGTCGTTTAAAATCCTACCCAACTTCCATTCGTCCAACCAGCTTAGACTCTGTAAGGCATAATCCTCTTGTCCAGCCATCCGACCCAGATTGTGGGTGTATATCCAGGCAAATATCACCAACCATCGGCTGGGGCTTTCTTCAAGACCTTTCCGTAGATATACCAGGGCAGAAGCATAATTTTTTGAGCTTGGCAATGAGAAACGACTCCCGGCTGCAAGGAATGATAGGGCCGTTTTTAATCGGGTGCAAACCTCATCCACGATAAGAGATTGATCATGAGCCAGATGGGTGAAAGCCATAATCCCTTCCAGGAGATCACTCGTTTTTTGACGGGCTTCTTGGAGTATAGGGTCAAGTCCAAGCGGTTCTGCTGAATCCACCCGGAAAGAAAGCATATAATCGAAGTAACCCTTGTTGGCAATCAGGCGGAAAGGATTTTGGATGGGTTGAAGCAATAACTCCTCAAGCGCTTCGTTTATACTAGGGACACCACGTCCGGCCAGATAATTGCATAATTGTGAATAAGAATGAGAAGGGTCATCATGGACCTGGTGGAAATCTAAAAATACATGATATTTATAAGCATTTAACTCGACATATAGACCTTCTTCACAGAGTTGTTTACTGGGACGGATATATTCCAGACTGGTGATCTGGTCGCGAAAGACCACGAACACGTTCTCATCGGCTTGCAGGTTAAGACCTTCTCCTAAGGTGCGTTGTTGGGTCCTGCGTTCATCCGTAGAGCCTACTTTTATAGAATAGCCAACAGAGGTGCGAATCCAACCCTGTGTGCTGGCAAAGCGGTTATGGTAAACCACTAGGTTCCGGTCATTCCCCAACCCATTCGAATAGGCGAACACATCTTCATTCACAGTACCCGATGGTGAAAAGAAATCATACAACAGGAAGTTTTCAACTCCGGCAAATTGTGCACGTCGGTGCAGAAGAGGAAAAACCTCACGTTCGTGTCGCTCAACTAATGAGGTATCTACCGTTTCATCCCAGTAGGCACGGCGATACTCCATCCCATATTTTTCAGAGAAACCTTCAATCTGGCCATGGCCAAACATCGGTAAACCTGGCAAGGTTGCCATGACGATGCAGATACCAAAGTATTTATCTCCCTTGCCGAATTGATCCACGGCAGTGCGCTCATCTGGGTTGTTCATGAAGTTCACATAGCGCTTCAGAATCTCCGGTTCAAATTCTAGCGTATTTTTCATCACCAACCGGTATTTTCCGTTATCCTCATTTCGTAGCATATTCATAAAAGCGCTATTATAGACCCGGTGCATGCCCAGGGTTCGAACAAAGTATCCTTCCATAAGCCAGAATGCCTCAGCGAGCAGAAGGGTATCTGGGGCTTCCACAGCGGCCCGGTCGACCACTTCCCGCCAGAATTCTGCTGGGAAAAGGGCATCAAATTGTTCTTTAGTCATCCCATACTCAGCCCGGGTAGGTATATCTCCACCGCTACCAGGCTCTGGAAACCATAATCGCTGGTAATGGCGCTTGGCAAGGGTCATGGCGGCATCAAAACGAATGATCGGGAATCGGCGCGCAACTTCCAGAATAGTTTGAATTACCGCTTCACGCACAGTAGGATTTAAGTAATTGAGTTGGGCTGTATCATTCCATGGCATATTGGTACCATCGTTGCCATGATAAATGTACTTCTCCTGACCCGTACTCCGATCCACGCGCTTGAATACCACTGCAGCATCCGTACGAGAGTAATAGTGGTCTTCCAGGAATATCCCTACTCCTTCATTCGGGGATAAATCTGGTCCATTGAATGTGTATGCTGGGAAGGGACTATGCTGCAGACTGATAAACCAATCTGGATGCTCAATAAGCCACGGAGAATCAATAGCCATGTGGTTGGGTACCATATCACTTGCCATACGTATCCCGCGTCGCCAGGCACGCTCGCGCAAGTTGCGATATGCCTCCTCGCCGCCCAAATCCTGGGCGATTTGATAACCATAGAGGGAATAGGCTGAAGAAATTGCTTCTGGATTGCCACATAGCTGCTTGATTCGGGCTGAAGCTCGGCTTCGTTCCCATACACCAATCAACCACAACCCGGTAAAGCCCCAACGTGCCAGAATGTTCAGCTCTTCATCTGGGATTTGATCCAGATGGTTGATGGATTGGTGGTATTTTTTGCTTAACTGGTCTAGCCAAACATATGAATTCTTTGCAATTAATACCAGTCGAGGCATCCAATCCTTATCTGGAGTAAAGCGTTCTGGTTCAGCTTCTGCCATCCACCGGTCATAAGTGGGAATGGGGATTGGCCCGGGACCAAAACCAGGGAATATGATTTTTTCCTCCTCTTTTATCAAATCAAGGCTGGTAAGCAGACGATAGAGGTAACGACCAAGTAATTCAGCCCAACGTTCACGGATATATTCGAGTTGGCCAAAGAGAGAATTTGGCACTGCAATTGCCGGGCTGCGTAGCATATCGATCAGGTTTTGCTGATCCGGTCCAAAGTGTGGTTGCGTGTCAAAGAAAGAATGCAATTGTTGAATCACCGTCCGGTAGGCTGTTTCGTTGCTCAAGCGGCGGTCATCGAACAACTCCTGAAATGGAGAAAATGCCGAGTTTTCATTTGCTAGCCAGAGCAAAAGCATTTCCTCTAACGCAACTTCCCGGTTGGGAACACCTTCCGTGGCGTCATCGAGATATTCCGATATTCCTTGCTCTCCCCGGAACACAACCATTGGCGGGAACTGGCTGCAAAATTCGATGAGTGTACGCTCCAGTTCAAACGGTCCAATCCGTCCCTCCAACCAATCTAGCGCTTGGGTCATCGCTTGAGGATTCTTCTGACGTCTGTAAAGGGCAACGATATGATGCATAATCTCATCGATTAGTCCCAAGGCATTGATTTGACCGGCACGGACAGCGCGTTCGGGGTAAACTACCAGATCTCGTTTTTGATTGATCTTCTGGGCAAACTGGCGGGAAGCGTGGAAGTTAGCGAAGATGACATTGCCGGAGTAGGCAAAAATGGATTGGTCGAATTGATAGCGGTCGCGAGCCTGGCGAGATATATGAAATTCCATTTCTAGCGTTCCTCAAGTCATAAGTATTAGAGTGTTCCTATTGTAACATTGGCGGGTAAGGGAATCGACTATCTTGGCACAAGTTCCACGACCCGAATATCGTCGAAAAAGCCTATGCTGTTGGGCGAGAATCCAAAGATGACAGTTCCATTTTTCATGTAATCGCTACGGTTATCCATGGCGAAAACTACGGGTTTGTTCTGGAAATAGACCCGGTATCTGTTTTCCCATGCTTCAATCCGAAAATCATACCATTGTCCGATCTGCATGGAGATCCTTACATGTTCCTGCGTCGGATCATAATCACAAGAAGTGCCTATTCCATAGTGGTCGCTGTGAATGCCCAGATCTGAAAATGACGGACTGAAACCAATGACGTAACGATTACACCCCTTTTCTGAGACCCTGGCTCGGAATGATACTTCGGCTAAAGATGTTTGGGAGGAGACCAGTTTCACCCGATAGGATAAGCCATAGTTTTGCCAATCTCGCGATCCGACTGGCCTTAAGAAAATGTGAATGTGGTAATCCAGACCTGTCGATACTCCCCTCAATACGTGGTTATTAGGTGTGTCGGTCACAATAGTCCAGATTCCGCCAGTGATGCTGTCCCAACTGGAGCGTGGACCTTTCTCAAAATCGTCCTCGAACAACACTTTTCCTGTTACATAGTTCGGAGTTGGGATCGCGGTCGGGCCACGAGTAAAGAATGGTGTTGGGGTGTCAATGTGTTTTGGGGTATAGCTTGGTAGTGTAGTTAAGGATGGTTTCGGTGCAAGGGTCGGCTTTCGAGATTCCGTCGTTGATGTCGCTCTTGCTACAACAGCCGGGGCAGGGGCTAAAGATTTTTGAGATCCAATCCGGTTTCGATAGTACAATCCGCCAGCGATCAGCAACATCACCAACACTCCGCTTAGAACATACCAGGTAAATGCTCGGCTTATTTTCCGGTGAGGTTGTTGAACCACTTGGGCAGGAGCTGCTTCTATATCCTCGAAGGGTTTTTCTGAGCCGAGAGATTTCTCTGTTGATGGAATTCTCTCCTTCTCGGTTGATCCCATTTCCAGGGCAGAAATTTCTGCTGATGGCGTCTCCTCCAGTAGTTTACCCTGTGAATCGATAATTTCAGGCTTTTCTTCAATTCTTTCAAGGGTTTCAGGCTGGCGTGAGACTTCCGGCGTGGGTTGGATTATTTCCTCAGGCGGAATACTAGTAAATGAAAGCTGGGCTTCTGGAATTATGCTGCCGCTGGAAGGCGATTCCTTGGTTATTTGGGTTTCTATTATCGGCAGAGACTCTGAAAAAGGTAGGTTATGAATATGCAACCGTTCCAGCACAGAAGCTAAATCCCCTGCATTCTGGTAACGATCCTCCGGTTTTTTTGCCAAGGCTTTGAACAGAACGCGTTCAACCTCATCTGGAAGATCTGGAATGATATCCTTGGGACGCGGCAAAGGATCTGTAATATGTTTGATTGCGACTGCCATGGGAGTATCAGCAATAAAAGGACGGCGACCAGTCACCAGTTCAAAGAGAACCACTCCCAGGGCGTAGATATCTACGCGATGATCGATTGGCACCCCCATGACCTGTTCCGGTGCCATGTATTCTGGCGTTCCGATGCCTATTCCAGTTCCAGTGAGGTGACCAGAGCGTTCGCCTTCACTGACCAGGACCTTGGCAACACCAAAATCGGAAAGCATGGGTTGACCAGCATCGGTGAGCAGGATATTGGCTGGTTTTACATCACGGTGGATGACGGATTGCTGGTGAGCATATTCTAGTGCCCGGGCAATCGGCGCTAATAAACGAGCAGATTCAATCACGGGTACAGGATGCCCCAGGATTTTCTTCAGTGTCCCTCCGGGAAGGTAAACCATCACTAGATAGGGTTTTCCATTATGTTCGCCATAATCCATCACGCGTACAATATTGGGGTGGATCAGGCGGGCAGTTTTGCGCGCTTCAATTTGAAAGCGTTTCAGTGCTACCTCTAATTCACCTACCATGAGCATATCCGTGCGGATGAACTTGATCGCGACATCGCAATCCAGGTGAGTATCATAGGCGCGGTAGACTACTGCCATGCCCCCCTCACCAAGGTGTTCAATTATATGGTAACGACCTATGGATTGTCCTGCCAGTTCCAACATAGCCCCTCCACGCTTTGTTAAACAAAGACATTTCCATTATATATCAGGATGAAGGAGGCATTACCCTGGAGCTGGATCTAAGTATGAAATGATGAATTGCTCTTTTCCCCCATTTTTCTATTGCACCTGCATTGGACACCGCTAATCTTGGTCCAGCAATTCCCGAGTCGCCACCCATACGCCCTTTTGGTTTGGAATAGCGATATCTTCGACCAGCACCTTGGCCTTTATCAGTGCCTTAATAGCATGGTGTATGTGTTCCAGTGTCCACCCAAACAAACGAGCAGCTTGCTCGATCGGTGCTGCTCCAAGGGATATGAAATACTGGCGCAACAAGAAACGGCGTGCTTCTGGTTCAGAGATAAAGCGAGCTTGTTCCTGAATTTCGGGAAAATGACGGGTGGTAAGGTCGTAGATAAAGGCATATCGCCAGGCACCTGCTTCACTGATCCCGACTGGCAGCACTTTGAATTCAACTTGCAGATCATCCAGGGCTTTATTGAAACGTCCTGTGCTATCAGAGCTGGTTAAGCGCGCAGCACGGCGAAGAGCCAGGGTATCCAATGGTCCTTCTTTGAGCAGAGCCTCAAAGACCAAGCGGGTCTCGAGTGTCATCAATCCTTGCTCATATTGCTCAAGATAATCATTTTCCGGGTCGCCATAGTTGGGGGAGAGAGCATAGAAATAAGGTGCACTGACCAAAGAAATCATTGTATTGCGACGACGCAAGATGCGGGCATAATACCAGCGCCGTTTTCCCAGGAGTTCATCCTTCCACCCCCATGTCATGTGACCAGGATCGTCATGTTCATCAGGCACTGGACGGTCGCCGGCTGCTGCAGTCCACAAGCTGGGCAACTCCACCCCTTTGATCGGCCAGAAAAAGACAAAACCTCTCCGGTTGACAAAATCGACGGCGTCCTCAGCCGATTTCAACTTTAACTCAGGCAGAAGAGCATAGGTTCTGGCTCGGTATGAGGAGAGATCCCCTGGAGATAGCTCTATCATAAGGTATCAACGAACACCTAAGATATGGGTAATGATGTTTGAACCGCTGCCGCCGATATTCTGCGCCATGCCAATTCGGGCACCTTCGATCTGAGCCATACCCGCTTCACCCCGTAATTGCTGGACGACTTCGACAATCTGGTACATTCCGGTAGCGCCGACAGGATGACCACGTGCTTTCAGGCCACCAAGCGTTGCAATGGGAATTCGCCCTTTAGGATTGATCTGACCATCCAAGGCCAGTCGAGGAGCTTGTCCGCGCTCTGCAAAACCAGTTGCTTCTAGTGAAAGTGCGGCCATGATTGTGAACGCGTCATGAACCTCAAAGAGATCAACATCAGCGGGTGTGATCCCAGCCTGGCGGTATGCCTTCTGGGCAGAAATTTCTGCAGCCCGTAGCCAGGTGGGTTGGCGGCGATTATGAACTGAAATAGTATCCGTAGCGCCGGAGGAAGCCAGAATATGTATCGATGGGCGTTTGCTAGATGGAAGCAGCACCTGGGCAGGAACAATCACAGCCGCTGCCGCACCATCGCCCATTGGGGATGCATCCATCACATTGATTGGTTCAGCGACCATGGGAGCTTCTTGATATGCTTTTAGGGAGATGGGTTTCTGAAAGCGGGCATTTGGATTGTTAGCACCGTTAGCATGCGCATTAAGCGAAAAGTTGGCAAAATCATCATGTTTCCAACCGTATTCATGCATGTATCGTTGCATAACCAGGGCGTTAATAGCAACAAAGGAGAGCCCTTGGTCTGCTTCCCAATCAGCATCAGATGCTGTAGCAAGCTGGACCGTAATTTCGGGTCCAGGGGAGTCGGTCATTTTTTCTACCCCGACTGCTATGGCTGATTCTAGTTCTCCCGAAGCGACCGCCATTATGGCAGCCCGGAATGCAGCCCCACCAGAACTGCACGCTGATTCAATGTGTAAGCCTTCTGCATAGCGCAGGCCAACCCAATCAGCAATATAGGCTCCCAGGTGTTGTTGACGGTTGGCAGAAGAAGACATCATGTTACCTACATAGAGGCCGTCGACATTCGCCAAACCCGCATCCTGCAAAGCAGCAAGAATAGCATCTCCAGCCAATTCTCGCAGGCTTTTATCCCAGTGTTCATCCACTCGGGTTTGACCAATACCTAAAACTGCAACCTCACGCATGTTGCGAATCCTTCTTTCATTACATTATCCTGCGTTGATTATAAGCATTTGATCTGTCAAATGCTATCAATCAAGGTGTTTGATATGAGGTTTTATGTTGGGGAATAAACGGCGTACCTTAACCTCGGCAACTGCATCTGCGCGGTACTGATAAAGACGGGCGGGGCGACCCTCTCCAAGGCGGAAGTTGGGGGTGGGTTCGATAATTGCGGCTTCTAATATTCGACGGCGGAAATTGCGCTTATCGATCTTTTCCCCCAGTATCTTTTCGTATGTCTGTTGAAGCTCGGTAAGGGTAAAGCTCGCAGGTAATAGCTCAAAACCAACAGCGGTATATTCCAATTTATAGCGCAAGCGACGTAATGCATAGTCTAGAATAGTGCCATGATCCATGGCCATCTCAGGTAATGCTTCGATTGGGAACCATTCAGCGCAAGTTTGTTTTAAGCTTGTCCCGGCGAAATCGTCCACAGGTATTAATGCAAAGTAAATGGCTGACACCAACCTCTGTTGAGGATGGCGATTCACATCCCCATAAGTATATAACTGCTCAAGGTAAGCTTCGCGCGCTCCAATATATTGTGACAGGCACTGGTTGGCACTAGCCTCTAATGATTGCTCCAAACTTACTGGAATACCTGGTAATTCCCATTTCCCTGGGAAGAATTGAGAATCAGCAGGTACCAGCATTACCTGTAATCGGTTGTTGCGTAAACAAAAGACAACTAACCGCACTTCCAGGAATATATTGCTAGATTGAAAATCAGAAGAATTAGCCATAAGGTACATTAATTATAACCATAATGAGCATTTATTCTTTGATTGCCTTAGTGTCTTGCGGCTATAATATATTAGGCTATGCTACACTACCTCTGAGATTTATCTGCGACTTGATTGGAGTAGTTACAATGCCCGCGCAGGTGATTGCTTTGCGTGAGTAAACTTGAGTTGAACCGACCGCCCGATGGAACTTATACCAGACGGAGGACGTTAAGTGGTTGAAAGGAGAGGATATGCTTAAGAAAAGATGGTTGCTGTTCCCTATGCTTCTTGTTTTGGTTAGCCTGGCTTGTGCTATCCCTACCGTTGGAATACCGCAGGTCGGACAAACTCTAACCCCGAATCTCACCATTACTGCTCTTTTTGGATCGGGT